>LKMJ01002347.1_pt1 | contig 17332 bp, 18 predicted proteins | sample 643391 | NCBI WGS metagenome assembly LKMJ01 (sample SAMN04112250, study PRJNA286221) | soda lake metagenome | biome: soda lake; feature: Kulunda Steppe; material: water; isolation source: sample PL-Br10 brine of Picturesque Lake | place: Russia: Kulunda steppe | collected 2010-07
ATTGACGTATTCGATCACGCCCCGTTCATTGGTGGCGGAAATCAGCGGTCGGTCTTCCTGGACCTCAACTTCACGATCCGTCACAGGGAGATTGCGACGCATAGGGAAAACTACCTCTTTGGGGGTACACAACAGTTAGTGTGCAGTTTAATTGATAATCACTGTTTGTCACATGCGGGATTTCCCGGAGGCCTGAAATCCCCTCAGCCGCTAAAGGCCTGCCAGATCAGGCGCAACGCGAGGAGGGTGAGCACAGCATTGAACAACTGGTGGAAACGGCGGTCGCTCCAGCCCTTGAGAAAACGCAACCCCACCTTATTTCCAATAATAGTGGCGCTGATCATCAACAGAATAAGCAGTAGCCAGTCGTGGAGGATGAACCCGAGACTGGCGAAGGCGAGGGCTTTGGGGGCGTGCTGAATGGTCATGGCCGCGGCAAAGGTGGCCACGGTGCGGAAGCGGTTCTGCTCCAGCTGCTTGAGGAAGGCAGCAACGAGCGGGCCCGTGGCACCCACAAAGAGGCTGATGAAGGTGGTCAGCGCCGCCGCCAGCGCAACACCGATACGCCCGAAGGCGATCCGAGGCAGGGCCGGGCCCCAGCAGAACCAGAGCACAAAAGCGGCAATGGTCAGCTGCCAGACGGCTTCCGGGGTCTGGATCAGTACCCGGTTGCCCGCCCAGGCACCCAGCAGCGCACCCGGCAGGAAGGCTGCGATCACCGGCCACTGGATGTGACGCCAGGTCATGGCCGCGCGGCTCGCGTTGGCGCCCATCTGGGTCAGTCCGTGCACGGGAATGAGCGCGGCCGGGGGAATCCACTGGGCGAGAATGATCAGCAGCGCAGCACCGCCGCCGGCCCCCACCGCCGCCGTGAGCATGGCGGTCACGGCGGCGCAGGCCATGAAAAAGAGCGCCATTATCGGGCCGATGCCCTCGGGGAGCTGCAAAAATGGGGCAAGTTCAGGCATCATCGGTGCTTTGCTCCGCGATAGGATCAGTGCCGGAGTCAGCATAGTTCAAGTGGAGGCGGCATGTGGTGGAGAAGGAAACAGCCTGAGACCATGAAGTTCCAGGAACATGTGGTGGTATTCACTGGCGCGGGCATCAGCGCCGAGAGCGGCCTGGCCACCTTCCGCGATCAGGGAGGGCTCTGGGAGCAGTTCGATATTGAGGATGTGGCCACCCCGGAGGCCTGGGAGCGCAATCCGGAGCTGGTGCGGCGTTTCTACAACGAACGCCGCCGCCAGGTACGTGAGGCCCAGCCCAACCGAGCCCACCAGGCACTGGTGGCGCTTGAGCGGCGCTGTCAGGTATCAATCATTACCCAGAACGTGGACAATCTCCATGAGCGCGCCGGCTCCAGCCATGTACTGCATCTCCATGGCGATATCCTGCAGGCACGCAGTGTAGTGGATCCGCACGAGGTGGTGGATCTGTCTGAACGTGACATCACACCCTCAGACACCTGCAGCCATGGCTATCCGCTGCGCCCCAATGTGGTCTGGTTCGGTGAGGCGGTACCCGCCATGGAGCAGGCCCTGCATCTGATGGCTCGCGCCGACCATGTACTGGTGGTCGGCTCCTCTCTGGGCGTCTATCCGGCGGCCTCGCTGATCCAGCATACCGAACCCGGTGTGCCCGTCACGGTGGTCGATCCCAATGAACGCCTGCAACTGCCCGGAGCCCGCATTATCCGAAAACCGGCGACCGAGGGTGTTCCGGAGTGGGTCGGACGTTTCAAGGCGACGTTCACAATCTGACCCACCGGTGCCAGGGAGAGCTTTTTGACTGTTGATCTGATCACTGCCGTTGGTGTGCTTCTGGGCCTGGGTGCTCTGGTGGGCTTTGCGCTGGTGCGTCCTTTCATGAGCCGGGTCTGGGCCTTTGCCGCCATGGTCCTGGGTGGACTCGTGGCGCTGGGGGCGCAGTCGTCCAAACAGCCAGAGGGCTGGGAGAGTTTTGCCCTGATAGCGGTGCCTGGCGCCCTCATCAGCCTGGCGCTGATGGTGCTGGCGTTCTGGCTCAGCCGGGAACTGTACCGGTTAAGCGGTGAAAGTGACCCGGATGGTGACGAGGGGCGTCATGACTGATCTCATGCCCCTGTCACTGATGCTGGTGACCCAGCCTCTGCTGTGGGCCGCCCTCGCGTGGCGGGTGGTGCGCCCCATGAGCACCGCCTGGCTGATAGCGGGCGTCATCCTGAATGGACTGCTTGTGGCGCTTATGATCCGGGGCGTCTTTGCCGAAGGTGCCCAGGCGAGGCTGCTCTGGGGACTGGCCGGTGATCTGGGTATCGGACTGCGCCTGGATGGCCTGGCGTTGCTCTTTGTCAGCCTGACACTGCTCATCGGCACCACCTGCGTGTTTCAGGCGCAGGGCTATTTCCGCGACCGACCGGCTGTCCGTCGTCGGCTCTGGCCAGTGATCTGGACGCTCTGGGGCGGGTTGAACCTGATCTGGCTGGCGCACGACTTCCTGCTGCTCTACATCGGCATGGAGGCGGTCGCTTTCTGTGTCATCGCACTGATTGCACTCAGTGGCGAGCCGGCATCCATCCGCGCCGCCATGCGCTATCTGCAGGCGGTCATGCTGGGCACACTGGCACTGCTGATCGGCGCCGGCGTCCATCTGATCGCCCATGACAGCCTGGCTCTGGCGCTTCCGCAACAGACCGACTACTCCGGCGCCGCTGCGGTGCTGGCGGCCTCACTCATTACCGCGGGCCTGACCTTCCGGGCAGCACTGTTCCCGCTCCATGGCTGGCTTCCACCGGCACACGGCTCTTCCTATGCGCCGCTGAGTGCCCTGCTCTCGGCGCTGGTCACCAAGGCGTCGTTCTATATTCTGGCCCGTTACTGGCTCGATAACGAAGCCGCCTTCGCCTCGCCTCTGGCCGCGCAGTTGCTGGGAACACTGGGGGCTCTGGCCATTATCTGGGGCGGCTGGATGGCCTGGCGACAGGTCAAGCTGAAGATGCTCGTCGCCTATTCCTCGGTCAATCAGGTGGGCTATTTCTTCCTGCTGTTCCCGTTGATCACCCTGACCACACCCGAGGTGGCCCAGCACGCCCGGGACGGGGCCATGCTGCAGGTAATCAGCCATGCCCTGGCCAAGGCGGCGCTGTTCATGTCCGCAGGCAATCTGGTCTTCGCCATAGCCAGTGAGCGGGTTGATGGTCTGGCCGGTGTCAGCCGGTTCCTGCCCATATCGCTGCTGAGTTTCGGGCTTGCTGGTGTCTCGCTCATGGGGTTGCCACCAAGCGGGGGCTTCATCGCCAAATGGACGCTGCTGCAGGCCAGCATCGGTGCCGGTCAGTGGTGGTGGGCACTGGTGCTGGTGCTCGGAGGTTTCATTTCCGCCGTCTACGTCTTCCGCGTCTATCGCCAGACCTACCTGGAAGGACCAGCCGCTGAAGACTTCCACTACGGACGCTTCACCATGGAGATCGCGCCCCTGGCACTGGCCATACTCGCCGCCGGCCTGGGGCTGGTCGCCGGTGTGCCGCTGGCGTTGCTGGAGGTGCAGGCATGACCTTCAACAATCTGCTCCCGCTGTTGGTGCTCTCCACCTCCCTGCTGGCCGCGTTCATCATCTTTGGCCTGCGTGAGCGTCAGCACGGCTTGCGTGAAGTGATCAACCTCTCGGCCGCCATGCTGAAACTGCTGCTGGTGGCCTGGATGGGGTGGGGTGTGGCCCAGGGCATCGACTACGAGACGCGCTTTGAAGTGGCGCCAGGTCTGGATTTTGTGCTCCGTGCCGATCCGCTGACCATCGTCTTTGCCGGCCTCTCCGCGCTGCTGTGGCTGTGCACCACGGCCTATGCCATTGGCTACCTGGAGCACTCGCCCAACCGGTCGCGCTTTTTCGGCTTTTTCAGTTTCTGCGTGGCCAGCACCCTTGGCATTGCGCTGGCGGGCAACCTGTTCACCTTTCTGATCTTCTACGAAATCCTGACCCTGTCCACCTATCCGCTGGTGGTACATCGCGGTACTGAAAAAGCCCTGCGCGCCGGGCGCACCTATGTCTCCTATGCGCTGGCCGGCGGAGGTGTGTTTCTGCTGGCGGTGGCCTGGCTGCATTTTCTGGTGGGAGACCTGGATTTTGCGGCGGGCGGTCAGCTGGCTGAGGTTGGTAAAGACCATGAAGCGGCGCTGGTCATCATATTTTTCATGATTGTGATCGGACTCGGGGTCAAGGCCGCTTTGGTGCCCCTGCACAGCTGGCTGCCCCAGGCCATGGTAGCGCCAGCACCGGTCAGCGCACTGCTGCACGCCGTGGCGGTGGTCAAGGCCGGTGTTTTTGGACTGGTCCGCGTCGTCTACGATCTCTACGGTGTTGAACACGCCCAGGAGCTGGGGCTGCTGGAGCCACTGGCCTGGCTGGCGGCTGCCACCATTCTCTACGGTTCGGTACGGGCGCTCTATCAGGGCGACCTCAAGCGCCGCCTGGCCTTTTCCACGGTCAGTCAGGTCTCCTACGTGACGCTGGGCATTACGCTCTTCGGCCCCCTGGGGACCATTGGTGGTGTGGTGCACCTGATCCACCAGGGCCTGATGAAAATCACCCTCTTCTTCTGCGCCGGCAATTACGCCGAGACCCTGGGTGTCCACAGGGTGGACGAACTGGACGGGGCCGGGCGGCGTATGCCCTGGACCAGTGTGGCCTTCACTCTGGGCGCCTTTGGCATGATCGGTGCACCTCCTCTGGCCGGTTTCATCAGTAAATGGTACCTGGGCACGGCCGCCATCGCGGCAGAGATGCCCTGGGTGGTGGCCGTTCTGGTGCTCAGTACGCTGTTGAATGCGGCCTATTTTCTGCCGGTGGTCTATCGGCTCTGGTTCCGGCCCCAACCCCAGAGCTGGCCCCATGAACGGGTCTGGGGTCGTCACGAGACCACGCTCTGGCTCCTGGTGCCGACCCTGGCGACGGCGCTGTTCATAGTGCTGGCGGGTGTCTTCGCAGGGCTGCCGTTCAGTCCGCTGTCCTGGTCCACCTTTATGGCCGAGGAGGTCTACGGGCTATGATCTGGCTGGTTCTGACGCTGCTGGTGCCGCTGCTTCTGCTGCTGCCTGCACCTTTGGCCGCCTGGCGGGCGCGGTTGCCACTGTTTCTGGCGCCAGCGGCGCTTCCTGCATTGGTGCTGGGTCTGACCCAGAGTGACACCCTGTTGCTGGAGTTGCCCTGGTTGCTGACCGGTCTGGAATTCGGCATGGACGGTTTCCGGCGCACCTTTGTGGTGCTCGCCGGTCTGATGTGGACCATTGCCGGGGCCTTTGCCGTGCCCTACCTGCGCGATGACCCCCGCCGCGGTGAATTCGCGGTGTTCTGGCTGCTGACGCTGACCGGCAAGCTGATGCTGGTTGTCGCCTTTGATCTGGTGGCTTTCTATACCGGTTTTGCCCTGATGACCTTTGCCGGTTATGGCCTGGTCATTCACACCCGCACCGAGCAGGCCATCCATGCCGGACGCATTTACCTGGTCATGGCCCTGATTGGCGAGGGTGCGCTGCTGGCCGGGCTGTTTATGGTTGGCGCACAGGGCGAGACTCTGGCTCTGGCGGAGATTCCCCAGACGGTGGCAGCGTCCGAAACCCGCAATCTGCTGGTGGGCCTGTTCATCATTGGCTTCGGCGTCAAGGCGGGTCTGGCACTGCTGCAGCTGTGGCTCCCACTGGCTCATCCAGTCGCTCCGACTCCGGCCAGCGCCATTCTCAGTGGTGTCATGATCAAGGCAGGCCTGCTGGGGTGGATGCTGGTTCTGCCCTTCGGCTTACTGGCCCTGACCGGCTGGGGCACCCTGCTGGTATTGCTTGGCGCGCTGGGCTCATTCGGTGGTGCGCTCATTGGCATAACCCAGACCTCCGACAAAGCCATCCTGGCCTACTCCAGTGTCAGCCAGATGGGCCTGCTGATCATGCTGCTGGGGGTGGCGCTGGCGGTGCCGGATGCCGCGCCCATGCTGCTGGCCGGGGTCGCCTTCTATGCCTTGCACCATGGCCTGGCCAAAGGCAGTCTCTTTTTCAGCACAGCCGCCATGGCCCGTCCGGGAGGCATCAGAGGTGCGGTGTTCTGGCTGGCGGCCGTCTGGCCGGGCCTGACCCTGATGGGGCTGCCCCTGACCAGTGGCGCGGCTGCAAAGATCCAGGTGAAATACACACTGCCTGAGTCCAGCCCGGATTTCTGGATAGGACCCTGGGTGGAGTGGCTGCTGATGCTGGGTGCGGTAGGCACCACTGTTCTGGTGGCGCGTTTTCTGGTCTGCCTGTGGCACTCTTCGGCCAACCGTCAGGTGCCGGACACGCCGCTGAGCAGCATCTGGCTGGTGCTGGTTGCCGTGAGCGCCGTGGCGGTCTGGTGGCTGCCCCGTCCGGCCGGCATTGAGCTGGACCCCGGGTTGGGCCCGGCGGCCCAGGACCTGGCACTGCCCATCCTGGCAGGGGGCGTGCTGGTCCTGCTGGCATGGTTCCGGCCTCTGTCGCTGCGCGTGCCGCCCGGCGACCTCATCGTGCCGGTCGAGCGGTTGTTGCGGGGGATCGGGCGGCGCCTGGCGCTGGCAGCGGGTCGACTCGAATCCCAGACCGCACTCTGGCACGCTCGGGCTCAGGCTGCAGGCCAGCGCGTTGCGGACTGGAACCCGACCATAGTGCATCTGGAGCAGATTATGCGCCGTAAAGCAGTGTGGTTGTTCATCGCCCTCATGCTCGTGCTCGGCGCCGCATTCACTTTTTAAATCCAACAGATTCTGGGAGTGACAGTCAGATGGAGCACCCCGGCAGCGAAACCGCACGTACCCGCGGCCAATGGTCCTCGGAACCCGCCTTTGTCTTCTCCATGGCCTCGGCGGCCGTGGGGCTGGGCAATCTCTGGCGTTTTCCCTATATGGTGGGGGAGTACGGCGGTGCCGGTTTCATCCTCGCCTACCTGCTGTGTCTGGTGGTGCTCTGCCTGCCGCTGATGATCATGGAAGTGGCCATGGGCCGTCTGGCTCAGGGGAACACCGTTCACACCTTCCGCCAGGTCAACCGCTTCGGCGTCTTTGTGGGCTGGTTCGTGGTGGGTCTGACCGTGCTCATCACCAGTTATTATCTGGTGATCACCGGCTGGACCCTGGGCTATGCCGTCGATGCCTCCCGCGATTCCATCGTCCAGTTCGATGAGTTTACCGAGGGCTACGCCTCCCTGTTCTATTTCCTGGTCATCGTGGTTCTGACCGGTCTGGTACTGATCAAGGGCATCAACGCCATTGAGAAGCTGGCCAAGGTACTGATGCCCATACTGATTCTTGTTCTGATCGGGCTGGCGGTTGTGGCCTCGCGGATGGAGGGCTTCGCCGAGGCCCGGGATTTCATGATGCAGGTGGATTTCAGTGCCTGGAGTGACCCCAAGCTCTGGATCATGGCCTTTGGTCAGGGCTTTTACACACTGGCCATCGGCCAGGGCTACCTGGTCACCTATGGCAGCTACATTCCGCGCAAAACCCATGTGCCGAGAGCCTGTGTGATCGTGGGGGTCACCGAGACATCCGTGGCGCTTCTGGCCGGATTTGTCATCTTCCCCTTTGTGTTCACCTACGGGCTCGATCCCGGCGAGGGCAGCCAGCTGGCCTTCAGCACCATGCCCGTGGCGTTCGAAAACATGGCCTGGGGCTATCCCGTGGCACTGGCCTTCTTCACGCTCTTTTTCATGGCCGCCTTCACGCCCAGTCTGGCCGGACTGAAAGTGATCATCAGCGCCGTGGCCGAAGAATTCCGCACCCGCAATGTCACGGCGGTCGGCCTGGTGGCTCTGCTGATGGTGGTCTTAGGTCTTCCTTCGGCGCTGAGTTTCACCCCCATGGAGGTGAGCATCGGTGATACGCCTTTCCTGGACTGGGTGGATCAGATGGTAGGCACCCAGGTGGTGCTGTTCTCCGGCATCTTTGGTGCGGCCTTCATCTGCTGGTTTGTCAGCCCCATGCGTCTGCGCCATGCCCTGGGCACGCGCACGCGCTGGTGGGAGTGGCGGATCTACACCGTCGGTCGCTGGCTGCCGTTGCTGGCCGTGCTGTTCTACGGCACTTTCTACCTGCTGTGATGTGAAGCGCCTCGCAAAATCGAGGTCATGGTTACAATCCGTTCATCTGGTGTTGTATTGTCGGACAAAGCTCTGAAAAACAGAGCGGATTCTGACAACAACAAAAAGCTGAGAGTAACAGCCGATGAACCGATGGAAGCTGGCCTCGAGCGCTGTGGCCGTGACCATGATCGCTGGGCTCGGTGTTCTGGCCAGCGGCGACCGCACACCGCTGGCCGACTGGTGGCAGCCACAGCCCGAGCCTTCGACCTCTGCCCCTGAGGCATCGCAGGATGACGCCGCAGGCACCGACAAAGCATCAGACGCCGAGGCGGAGCTGGAAAACCAGCTCGCCGGTGAGTTTGCCCGGGTGGCGGACCTCTATGAGGCCTCGTCCCAGTACCCGTCCTATTCCCTGCCCATCGACGAAAACACCGTCGACGATTACCGCCACAACCAGTACAGCCCCGTGGATGTGCCTTTTTCCGATGATGAGGGTGAGGCCCGTGTGCGGATTCTTCTGGAGCGTCTCCATTTTGAGCACGGCGAGCCCATTGTCGGGCTGGTGGCCGTGACTGGCAGTGCGGCCGATGGACTGTCACTGAACCGGGTGACGTTGCGCGATCAGAGTGGCGAAACCCTCTACAGTGAGGACCTGGAGGCCAGTGGTGACGGTGCCGAATATACGCTCACGCTCACCCCCTCCGAGGATGAAGCGCAGGACTGGCCCGGAGAACTTTTTGTCATGGTAACCGGCGATTTTCGGAACCGGACCATCGATGCCGTGGCACCCGTGCGTTACCAGCCCCGTGTGGGTGAGGTGAGCGCAGTGGGCGCCAGTCGGGTGGAAGGGGATCACCTGATGATCCCGGTGGAGCTCGATCTGGAAGAGGCCGGCTACTACGCCGTATCCGGCAACCTCCACGCCACCGACGGTCGTCCACTGGTGCATCTGGAGGGTAAGGAACAACTCTCCGACATGGACAATGAAATCGTGCTGCGTGCCCATCGCCAGGCGCTGGAAGCGGCGGACGATGAAGGACCTTACCAGCTTGAACACCTGGTCATCCGTAAACTGCCCGGGCGCCCGGGGGAGCAGACCCGGGTCGGGCGCGAACTGGAGGATTCCTTTGAGGTGGAGGGCGCCTCCTTCGACCGCTATAGCGGTGAACCCTATGAGGATCCAATGCGTGAGGCGCGGCTGGAATTTCTGCGTGGCGCAGCCAGCGATCTCTAACAAGCAGCCGTTTTCGCCAGCTCAATAACAATAATCAGGGCTGGCCTCAGGGAAGAAGCAATAACAACAAGGGTAACAACCCAATAATAACTGAGGACAATGTCATGAAAAGCCTGAAAATACTGGCACTTGGTGCCCTGCTTGCGCTGACGGGAGGTGCTCAGGCACAGCTCGCGGGCAAGAATGTGATACTGGTTCACGGTCTGCAGGCGGATGATCTGAGTGAGCATCCCGATCAGCAGCAGATTGAGCAGAACGGGGATGCCTACTGGCAGGCGTTCTGGGCCTCCCGTGCCGAGGCCCGCATCGACTGGGGCAGCCATGAGCGCATCGAAGGTGAAACCGCCGAGCGTGCCTTCCAGCAGATGCTGGAGATCTCCCAACAGGGACTCTGCGACGATGGCTGTATTCTGGTGACCCACTCCACCGGGGATCTGGTCGCCCGCTACATTCTGGAGCATCAGGCGCACTGGTTGCAGAGCGCCGGCGCTGAGCCGCTCAACATCATCACGGCTCTGGATTTCGCCGGTGCCGGCGGCGGCTCGGAGCTGGCGGATCTGGCGGTCAATGCGGCCTTTTCGGACAACTGGTACGACTTCGCCCTGAAAGCGGCCGTTGAGGCCTATCTGGGCACCCCGCCGGAACCTGACAACCTGGGCGTACTGCTGGATCTGCAGCCGACCACGGCCCGCAACCTGGCCACATCACCCAACGATGTGCCACGGCTGCGCTTTGTCGGTGGGGGCACTCAGTTTGCGGGTGTCACTGGCCCCTTCCTGCCGGGTACGGATGACGGCGTCGTCGCTCTGCACTCCACCTGTGGCGGCACCCAGGCCGGCAGCTACGACAGCTGTGTCTCCGATGTGGCCATGGATGGCAAGCGTACCGGTACCGATGCGCCCGGCTCGCTCTATCACAACCATTTCCCGGTTCTGATGGGGGATGAGGTCAACCATGGGGAGGTGATCAACACGGAATCCGGCAACACCCTGACCTATGCCTTCAATGAACTGAGTTTTGGCGGTGTGAGCGTCGATTTTGAGACCGAAACCTTTGAACAGAGCCCCTGGTGGCAGCTCTGGGGCAGTGGTGATACCTACCAGGTGGTGTCGGACTCTGAGCAGTCCAGCATGTCCGGGCTGGTGTTCGATACCCTCAACTGAGGCATTGGCCGCGCCCGTACGGGCGCGGCCTTTTTCCACCCTTCCCGGTCAGCGCATCTCAAAGCGGATGGGCAGCTCCAGGTTGAACCGTTCCCCTTCGATGTCCTCGGGCACGCTCGGCAGCGGCTCCGCGCGCTCCAGCATCTCAAGTGCCGCCTCATCCAGCAGCTCATAGCCACTGTCGGTGACAATCTCAGCCTCCGCGAGATTGCCGTCGCGGTCAAAGCGGATACTCAGCTCGACACTGCCTTCCTGACCCAACCGGCGTGCACGTCTGGGGTACTCGTAATACTGTGCCAGATGCTCTGACAGCTCGCTGAGGTAGCTTTCCTCATCCGCCTCATCACCGCCACCCAGCATCACCGTCTCGGCGGTATCACTTTCCGGATCCTCACCGGATTCCTCCGGTGCCGGGGCGTCTTCAACTTCCTCTACCTCCGGTGTCTCTTCGGTTGTCTCTTCCGGCTCGGGCTCAGGTTCGGGCTCAGGTTCGGGCTCAGGTTCGGGTTCGGGTTCGGGCTCAGGTTCAGGTTCAGGTTCAGGTTCAGGTTCAGGTTCAGGTTCAGGTTCAGGCTCGGGTTCAGGTTCAGGGTCCGGGTCCGGGTCCGGCTCCTCCTCCGGCTCTTCCGAGGTTTCAGGGGCCGGCGGCGCCTCGGTGCTGACCACCATGCCCCGCTCCTCCTGTTCCGGACCAGGCGTGGAGGCACGCTCAATCAGATGCTGACCGAGAATGACCGCATGGATCAGCAGCGCCAGCAGCACACTCAGCAAGGCAATGACGAATCGTGGGCTCGGCCTCATGGCAGTTCGTCCGTCAGCAGTATGACTTCCGGATGACCGGCCTCCGACAGGGTCTGGAAGGCCTCTTCCAGATCCGACATGGCGAGGGATTCATGGGCGCCCACCCGCAGCCGACGGGCCTCGTCGTACTCCGGCAGGACATCGGCCAGCTCCGAGGCCTCCAGGCTGCTGCCCTCCAGACGCAGATCCCCGTCAGCATCGATGACCAGATCCAGACGCGGCCGGTCACCGTCTTCCTGTGCTGTGCCGTCGGGCAGTGGCGGAAGCTCATCCTGGAGGATGATGCCAGCAATCAGGAAAAACATCAGCAGCAGAAACACCACATTGATCAGTGGCAGCAGCCCGTCTTCCACCTTATCCAGCAGGGTTTTGGGTTCATCGACTGAAGGCAGAAAGGGATCCTGGTTCATGAGCCGTCTCCCTCCGCTTTGGCATCGCGCTGCCACTGGGGTGTCAGACCGGCATCCTCAATCTGTGTCAGCCAGCGGGTGAAGACACCCAGTGCCAGATCACCATCCGTACTCAGAAGGACCCGCTCTCCATCATGCTCGGCCAGTTCCTGCTCCAGAGCCTCTTCACTGAGCTCGTCGTCATTCCACAGCAGCGTATCCGGCGTCAGGTGCAACCGTGCGGGTGTGTCGTCGATCTCTTCAGAGGCGCTGCCGGGCTCGGCCGTTTCAAGCTCGAGCAGGCCCATGGGGTCCAGCCGCGAGCTGAGCATGAAAAACAGCAGCAGTATGAACACCACATCGATCAGTGGCGTGAGCCGGATGGGCAGTCGCTTGACCGGACGGGGTTCAAGCCATTGCATGGCGGCGTTCGCTCACCCCGTCATCACTGTCGTACCCGGACTCCTTGCTGGTCGCCGCCTCATACTCCGCCACGTCGTGGGATTCCGGCAGCTCGGCCTGGAACAGGCGCACCAGCATGTCGTTGATGTGCTCCTGCATGCGCCGCATGCGAAACTCCACAAAAGCAGAGAAGGCGGCAAAGGGAATGGCCACGATCAGCCCGGCGGCCGTGGTGGACAGGGCCTCGTAGATGCCGCCACTGAGCTCACTGGGGTTGGCCTGGCCATCGGTGGCAGCCATGGCGTTGAAGGCCGTCATCATGCCCATGACGGTACCCAGCAACCCCAGCAGCGGGGCCAGGGCAGCGATCACTTCCATGATCTTCAGGGGCGATTCAAAGGGCAGTATCAACTGCCGAGCCCGGCGCGAGACTTCTTCACGCAGACTCGCCTCGGTGTCTCCGCGCAGTCGCCGGTGCATGGCAAAACCCAGCAATGCGGCCAGGGTGTTGCGTGAGCCGGCCAGGCGGTTGCGCGCGCTTTCGTGCTGCCCCTGACACCACTCGGACACCGCCGTCTGCAGCGGGCGTGAGGCCCGAGGCGCGTAAAAGACGCCAATCACCACGGTGTAGAGGGCCGTGGCCAGTCCGACCACGGACAGGATCAACAGAATGGCCATGACAGGGCCACCCATATCGAGCAGCTCAAACAGCGGCTCGGAGAGGGTGAACCCGGATTCGGAGTTGGATGCAGACATAGACTGAGTCAGACTCGGTGAAATCAGCCTACAATGATAACGATTCCCATTTAAAATTGAAAGGTGGCGGCATCCAACTGGCCCAGTTGCCAGGCCTGGTGCACGGCTCCGGGGGAGGTGTAGTCCCAGCTGCCCACGGGCGGTCGCACTGAGGGCTGGGCGTAGAGCCGCCCGGCGACCTCGGGCAGGCGGGGATAGGGCCGCGAGAGCAGCACCAGTGTTGACCCACCATCGGCGGGAATGCCATCACAGGGCACGTTATCCACCAGACCGCCATCCAGCGCCGCCCGACCCTGCCAGCGTGCCAGGCGGGTAAAAGGCGGGGTGCAGGAAGAGGCGATGATCAGATCGGCCAGTTCTGACGGATTGGCACACTCACGGTGACTGATAAACTCGCGGCGGAAGCCAAGCCGACGCCCCGCCCTGGGATGAACCGGTTGGTGGAGCCATTTTTCACCCTGATAGGCCAGCAGACCCGCAAGGGTGCCGGCATAGGCGCCGAGCCAGCGGGGTGGCCTGGCCAGCGCCACACGCACGTCCGGCCCCTTCTGGAGCTGCTCCCAGGCGTCATCCGCCAGAACCCTGTGGATGAGATCGCGGTAGATCAGCTCATGGGGGAACACCCGCCGCCGGGGATCCAGAAGCTGGTCCCAGTACTGGTTGCGAGGGTTGCGCTCCATGGCCTCGCAGGTGAGCGCCAGGGTCTGCTCGATGCGCCCGGCGGCCAGTGCGGTGGCAATAGCGGCGCCGGCACTGACCGCGATCAGGGTATTGGGCGCCAGTCCGTGCGCCTGCGCCAGGGTTCGGTAGAAACCGGCCTGCCAGAAGCAGCGGTTACCACCTCCGGCAAAGACGACGGTCTGTATGGCCGAGAGATCGTGCATTGGGCTCAGTGCAGGTGAGCCCGTGCATCTCCGGTGACCAGCGCCTTCTCATGGAGCTTTTCAGTGACCGTATCGATCAGGTCCAGATAGGTGCTGCTTTCGCGAAAGGCATCCGGCGTGGGTTCGAACACATTACCCAGTGTGGGCTCCATGGGCGTGTCCGTATCCGGATCTGTATCCTCTCGCAGCTGGGTCAGCTCGCGCAGCTCGGTCACCATGCCCCGCAGCGGATCGCGCACCTGCTCATAGGCTCGGAAATGGAGTTTTCCCGGTACGCCGATCTGCACAATGAGGGTATCCAGGGATTCATCTTCTCCGTCGCGCTGGATGGTGGTCCAGGCTGAGAAGTACAGCATGACGGCGGGCGCGTCGAGCTCCTCGCGAATGGCCTTGAGAGCGTCCTGCCAGCTCTCGGCATCCTCTTCGTTGCGGAAACCGCCGAGTACGAGTTGCACGTTATTCCCGGTTTCTCCATTACCGAGGACGACCGCCGTGGGTGACACATCGTATTCGCCCAGAATACTGGCATGGGCGATCGTGATGGCGTCTTGCATGAGATCTTTCACAGGCACCTCCCGTTATCGGCCTTGTAGTCTCGAGAAAGGCTCGGGCCAGAATCGCCGGATTTAAGAGCCACCAGTTCATGATGTCTACCCTATACAATAGACCCTTTCTGTCGGAATCTCGACCCCCAATGCGCAACCAGACCCTGATATGGCATAGTGAGACGCTTTCACTCCCCCCTTCCGAGGATGCACTGATTTGAGCAATAACGCCCTGAAGACCCGGACGCCGGGTTCAGGCTGGCTGACGGCCGGCGCTTTCACTTTGCCGGCAGCTCTGGTGCTGTCCACTCTGACACCGGTGTTCGGCATACTGCTGTTCGGCCTTGGCGGCTATGCCCTGTGGCGCGGCTGGCGCCTGAGAAGCACCCGGCCAGACCCCGGCCCCATGGAGCTGCAACTCTCCCCCCAACCGGGGGCCCTTGATGGGGACGTGGGCGGCTGGATCCGCTATGAACGCCCGGATCTTGCCGGATCCCAGCTGGTGGTGGAACTAAGCTGTCAATGTCTGTACGAGCGCCAGCGCAGCCAGATCATTGAACACCGCCGGGAAACTCGCTGGCGTGAGGTGCGTCCGGTGTCACTGTCCGAGGAGGGTCAGTGGCTTGGTTTTCGCTTTGAGCCTCCGGCGGGGTTACCGTCGACAGAGCCCAAACCGGCAATCGGTGAGCGCGAATGGAGCCAGTACCATTATTGGGTGCTGACGCTTCATGGTCAGGTTGATGGCCAGCCGTTTGCACACCCTTTCCGGATAACGGTGCGTGCCACCGGCGAGCGCATGGCTGAGGCACTGCCGGCGGAGTTTGAGGAGACCAACCACTCACTGGAACCCGAGACAGAGTCGGCCCGGGACAGGGTGATCCGCCAGCTTGCTCTGGAGCGCACTGAGCAGGGGCTGCGACTGGTCTGTCCGCCCGCACCACGCCAGTGGCTGGATCCCGCCTTTGCAGCACTGGGCCTGATACTGGTCGTGATGCAACTGTCCGGGGACGCCTCAGTGCTGTTTTTCCTGGTCGGGCTTTTTCTGCTGGTCAGCCACGGCTTCCGCTGGGGGCGTGGACTGGTGACCCATGTCGTCCGGGGCCAGGTCTCGGTCACCACCAGTTGGTTCCACCGTCCGCTTTTTGTGCGTCGAGTGCACCCCGAGTCACCGGAGCAGCTTCGGATCAGTCCGCGGGCACTGTCTCTGGTGCGATTGATGGGGGGTGCGGAGCCCTGGTACGACCTTCAGGTTGTGGCGGGGCGAAAACGTGTGATCGCGGCCCGTGATGTGGATGGCGATGAAGAGGCACGGGCGCTCAAGGCGCTGCTGTGCGAAGTCTTGTTTGAGGATTATGGAGAAACATCTGATGGCGCGAGTTGAACTGTCCTTTCCCGATGCCGTGTTTACCTTTTCCACCGAGATGACGGTACGCATCAGCGATGTGAACGGTGCGGCCCACCTGAGCAATGAAGGCATGGTGGCCATGCTCTCCGAGGCCCGGGCGGCCTTTCTGACCGGGCACGCGGTGGATGAGACCGGCCAGGCAACGCTCGGCATCATTGTGACCGACCTGGCCACGGTCTTTCAGGGCGAATCCTTCTACGGGGAGCGACTGCGTTTCGATGTCGGGCTGACCGAGTTCAACCGCTATGGCGGCGACTTCGCCTTCCGCGTCACCCGGGTTGCTGATGGGGCACCCATCGCCAAAGCCAAGTACGGCTTCGTGTTCTTTGATTACGGTCAGCGCCGCGTCACGCCCATGCCCGAGTCATTCCGACGGACCTTTGAGGCCTGATCCGCGAGAGGCGTTCGTCTCCAGTCAAATCCTGGTGGAAAGTCTGACCTGTCAGTGTGGGAGCAGCTATAGCTGCGATTCTCATCGCGGCCATGGCCGCTCCCACAAAGAATGGACCTTCATAGATCTTCGGCCCGCCGTACGGATCAGGCGAGTGCTTCCAGCCAGTCCCTGAGCTCTGGCCAGATCTCCGCCTCCGCGTCCGCGCCGATCAGCATGTCCACATGCTGGTAATCCCGACGGTAGCCGTTGGCCGTGCCCAGTTCGCGGAACATCTTCCTGTCGGATCCAATGGTCTCGAACAGCCTGCGACAGCCCGGAGCCGGGTCCGTGGTGTCGGCGCTGCCGGCGGCTGCCAGTACCGGTAGCCGGATGCTTGTCAGTCCCTGGCTGTAATCCTCGCCCCGGGGTGAGTGCCACTGACCGCTCTGTTTCCAGAGCAGGGCCTCGTTGATGATGCCGGGAGGCTCGTCTTCCGATCCCATTTTCATGGCACGCACGGGCAGCCGCCCGAGCGCGGAAACCGTGGTGCGCACCAACCAGTTCAGAGGGGTGAAACTCAGGTAAGACTGACCTTCCTCGAACTGGCTGCCGAACACGGCGATTCCGGCCAGCTGCTCCTGCTTCAGCCAGCCCATGGACAGTGCCGCCAGCAGATAGACGCCGCCATAGGAATGGCCTACCCAGCGCTGCTTGCCATCGTTGTGGTGTTGAATGAAATCGGCAAAGGCGGGCAGATCCTGACTGACCACATCCCTTATGGTCCAGTTGCGGTAGCAGGGGCTGTCGCTGGATAGGCCGTGGCCCCGGGTTTCGGGGATCCAGACATCGTAGCCTGCCTCATACAGATAGGGAGCCAGACCTTTGCCGGAGCGCGAGATCCAGAAGCGGCGGTTGGTGTAGGTGCCATGAAGCAGAACCACAACCGGACGCCCCGGCGCAAATGGCGCGGCGCCCATCCGATGCAGCGTCACGGATTCATTGTCCTGTGTCAGCACCTGATAACGGGTGAGTGCATAAGGGCCGCAGTGTTCCTGCAGCCGGGCCTCGTCCATGCTGACGGGGTTGTCTGAGCTGGCTTCTTCCATGTTTTTCCTCACTCTCTGGTGGGCCGACGGTCATGATAGTCGGATGAGATTATCGTTTCTGGGATACAAAACCCGCAATCCCGGATCGATCGGCGCACATTCTGAAACAATCGAATCCAATGAAATGCTCAGGCTGGTCTACACTCCAGACTGGAGGCATATCATCCCTATTGATCGAGCATTGGTAATGATCGATCCACTGACAGAGCAAGGGTTTGA
>LKMJ01002348.1_pt1 | contig 17332 bp, 22 predicted proteins | sample 643391 | NCBI WGS metagenome assembly LKMJ01 (sample SAMN04112250, study PRJNA286221) | soda lake metagenome | biome: soda lake; feature: Kulunda Steppe; material: water; isolation source: sample PL-Br10 brine of Picturesque Lake | place: Russia: Kulunda steppe | collected 2010-07
TGGCAAGCTGTACCCCTCCTAGCGTGAACACAGGTACCCTTGTGCGTCGAGAGTTAAAATGCACCACCTCTGATTTTGACGTGTTCACAATCAGTTCCTTCCTTAGAGCGTAGGCGCTCAGCCTATCAAACATCATCTGCAGTTGGCCTGGCTCATTTGCAGTTAAGCTCAGATCGTCTGCATACAACATGTGTGTCACGTTAACATCAGATATGGCTTATGCTCTGGCACAAAAGTAGGCACATCACGTGCTGCAAGGCCAGCACATGGACCTCAGAAAGAACAACTTGATAGATGGATTTGACAAGGGTTACAAAAAAAGGCCTTCAGTCAAGAAGTGCGACTCGCCTGCTCATAAAAATCTCTCAATGCTTGAAAGAAGAAATATAGCTTATTGTTTTTCTGGCCCAGAAAAGCAGACACATTGTTTAAGCGTGCGGAAGAGAATAGGGAAGCATAAGTCCTTCAGAGAGAGACGACGTGTGGATGGGTGCAGTGGAAAAGGTCGTGTTGCTCATCCTGTACATTGTGAGCATTACACAAGTCACAAGTAGGGGAGATATTGTGAGTCCAGGTCACAGTTTTAATTCGTAGAGTGTGGGCACGAAGTCTGAAGTGAGCCACGCTGCGAATGATGTCGCGAGGAAGATCAAGAAGCATGTATATGGGAAAGGTGTACGGCGAATGTGTGACCAGGGCCCTCCTGGCAGGGAGGGCACACCATTGATGGTAAATGGAGCGTTTGCTCAACAGGCTGTTGCACTGTCGTGAATGTACAACATCATTGAAAATAAGGTGTCCAATATTCCAAGCACCTCTGATCCACAACAAAATGTCCAAGATCAATGGGCCTGTGGGAGGAAATAGGGGCACATAACTCCTTCAGAGAGAGACCACGTGTGGATGGGTGCAGTGAAAAAGGACGTGTTGCTCATCTTGTTCACCACTAACATCGCACATCACAGGGAAGGGGAGATTTTGTGATAGATGGATTGATGCTGAGGCAGGCTTACCTCAAGCTGCCTTCAGATCTGGTCCAACCTTTGTTGTTGTAGCTTAAGTGACTTCACAACCAACAGACACTTGTTTGGCAATTTTTTGCACAATGTTAGCACGAACTGTTGCGCTGAGAGCTGCCAATGTTTTACACAGACTTTTGTGCTGAGAGCTGCTGCGGAATGAACAGACTCAAAGCATGAACATAACATGGTATTTTCATAAGCAAATGCATTGGGGGTTTGGACTGGATGCGGACTCCAACAGTGTATGCCATGCAGACAACAGGTTGCACGCGTCGAGACTTTTCTGATACCCCTCTCTTTTCCAATGCGTTCTCTTTCTGGTCAGCCTACATAACGGCAAGGTCAGTGCTGCAATTAGCTGATTTTGGATGGACTTTCATTGAACTGGGACTTGTATGAACTTTGGACTGCCGGTGGACGGCGCCACTACGCCTGTTGCCCCCCAAGAACTAGCTAAGTCTACTTGGGGGTACATCATAAATGGTTGCTCTAGGCAAGGTTTTACCACGTCTGTAATCATGCTTAGATATAGCAATAGCTGTAATGCCATCAGCTTATGCACTTTTTGGCCACCCGACTCAACCTCGTGGTCCCAGTGCAGCATAAATCTGAACCTGCACTTATCAAGTGTGACGAAATGTCCGAAACCAGCAAGACTTTGTGATAGGGCGAGGGCCACGTAGCTGCCAACCAGGAACACCAGGATGATGGCAGGCTGAGCTTGAGGTGCTAGAGCTGAGCACAGGGCAGACACACCCAGTGTCCTCAGACTTCCCAGGTGGCGGCTTAGTCAGGGAGGCTGGACCTGCCAAAGAACAGCTTAGCTTAAATTAAGGGGCATATGCGGGGGGTGAGGCGTGCGTCCTGTGCAAGCGCGGTCGTCCTCCGACATCAGGGAAGCAGAACAGCAAAACTCAGTGTAGGTGGGAAAGCGCCTGCCACAAATGTTGCTGATCTTCAGTCTGATGGCAACACCAAGCCAAATAGAAATATGTGCTCAGCATCTCAGATCCTAACCCTCCCTCCTCCAGCAGGGAAGCAACCTTTTGGCAAGACCACCCTCCTGCCTTTGAAGCCTACATGGCCCGCATCAATGTTGCAGCCGCCGCGCTGCTGGTTGAACTCTGCAAAAAAATTGCAGAAAGGATGCTGCCAGTTAATTTGGTTTGCACAGGCTGACGTTCTTTCAGCAAAAGATGTCAAGGGAGTGCGAAGACCCTGCAAGAGTGCATCCTTGCCACCACTCAAGATGAAATAGAACGATTAAAGCCATTTAATGTGTTCAATTTTTTCTGCAGCAGCTGACCAGTCATAATTTTATGCAATTGTGTGAGGTACCATACATCTGAGACATGAGGTGCTGCATTCAAGGGCAGAGAGCCTTAGAGGGGTTGGTGTTGACAGCAGCTGCATCTGCTGTCAAAAGGTAGCTTGGCCGAAGCCTGAAGAGCCTGGACTACAGAGATCTGAGAGGCAATAAGTAATTTTCAGCAAGCCAGCGTACACTGCATCATGCCAATAAAGATAGGAAAGTCAAAGAAAAGCTTGTGAGCTGCAAGAAGTAATTTGTTTTGTAGCATACAGCCCCTGCCGCACTGTTGTCGCTACAGCTGCTGGCCCAGGACAACTGGCACCCACATGGCGCAACGCCTGATGCATGCGCAGCGGCGCCAGAGCTAGGGTGCAAGGGGTGCAGCAGTCAATGCACACGACCACGCGTGTGCTCCAGCATGTCAAGCCAAAGCAGCACGGGGCACATTTGCTTGGTGCTCCAGCATGTCAAGCCAAAGCAGCACGGGGCACATTTGCAAGCCAAAGCAGCATGGGGCACAAATTTGCTCCAGCTTTTCTACCTAATTGCTGCTCTGACATATCCACTGGATGCCCAGACTAGGAGGCAGAGGGCACAATAAGCACAGCTATGGTGTACGTGCGCACTTGGAAGCCTTGGCAATCAGTGGCATTGCACAGGGAGCAACGCCGTCTCGCCACACAGGCAGGGAACTGACAAGAACAGGCGCGGCACAGCTGCAGCGTGTGTAGGTGTGTGTGTCTGCGAGCTTGTGCGTGTGCGTACATATGATGTGTGTGTGCGCACCTGGCCTCATGTCGTGGGCGGAGATGAGCTTGAACACGACGCAATTTGCGGGCCTGGGGCGGTGCAGGCGGATGAACAGCTGGCCGTCGCAGCTTGCCAGTTTAGGGCTGTGGCCTGGCTGGTCATGGGGCGCGCCGCCCCAGCCCAGAATGGCGCTCATCTCTGGGGCAGCAGAAGTCAGGTTGGGGCATGCCTGCAAAAGGGGGGCAGAGGGGCCTAGGTTGATTATACTGGTGGACAATTTCTTTTTACATGCTGCCTATCATCTGGTTGGCAAAGAGCTGCTTTTGGGTTGCAGCGGTCCCCACACAGTCCTCACACACTCCGGGGTCCTCTTACAGAGAGCACGATGAAGCGAACTGCAGAACAAGTACTCTGTGCAGATGCAAGGGACTAGCCTCGGGTTGGAAGGGGCACACATGCACACGTATGCGCGTGCGCACACGTACACACCTACCCACACCCACACAGAGCAACAGGCACACTGTATTGCCACATGTGGCAGACCCCTAGCCAGGTGACACACACTGAACAGCAGACCCCTAGCCAGGCGACACACACTGAACAGCACATGCAGAACAGCAGGTACACTGTGCTGCCGCAAGTGCCTGACCTCTGGCTGGGAGGCAGTGGCCTCCCACATGCTTGGATCCAAGATGGCCACAGGTTGCGTGGGCTGATGCGCGCTGCCGCTCTTTGCAGTCGATGGGGCTTGGGCCTGTACAGGCGATAGGTGCATTTGCATGCGACTATCGACAGGCTGATCCTTGGGTACCTACACAACGGGTGGCGCTGTGCACCGCCGGCAAACATACCCCTCGCTAGTTGGTCTCAGCTGTGAGTGAGACACCGTTGCCTGTACCCAAAACAGACTTTGCACGTGTCAAGAATTTGAAGCCTGCTCCTGAGGCCTCCCAGACTCCACGGTCTCTTTAGGCCCCAGGACCACGTGTACACAGCCCCCCCGACAAAAGGGACACAAGGCGCATCCACCACCTGACGGTGCAGGTGTAGTTTAGCCAGATAAAGATGCAATAATTTGCATGATCTGAGGGCAAGAGGATGTTTCTACGAGCGAAAACCGCAACCGGGCTAGCCTTGCCACAGCGCCATTGCGTCTCTCCACGCTCCTCCTTTCTGCTTCTTTGGAAGACCATTGGGCATCGAGGACTAGCCTGTGCCGCTCCTTGTGCAGCGCATGGCACAGAAAGTCAGGCTTCTTGGTCGAACATGAACAAAAGCATGGTGCTGCCTGTGCACAATCACGAGCGTGTGCAGCCTTAAGGACAAGGACTGCTGCAGCCTGCACGTCTATTTGGGGCATACCTTTGACTGCTTGAAACGGAGGAGCTCCAGCCTCTCCCTGCGATGCATCACAAGCATCGAGTGCATTGCAAGCGTTAGATTCAACGCATGCTTTGGGCTTGAAAATGCAGCACCCCAGCAGATGCTATTCCATGGGGATAAGGAAATGATCAAGGAAAGCACGCGCCAGGGCTGGAGAGCCCAGAGATGCAAAAAAAAGCACAACCTATTTTGCTCTCCTGAAGCATGCAGGCCTGCCGTGCGCATGAGACCACGCCCCTCACGTGCTCATGGATTCAGAAGGGGCGCAGCTCTGCTGGCGCAAACAGGGCCAGCATGCAGCAAGCTGCGCAGGGGCTAGCCCAATCTCGGTGAAGGGTCCTCACTGAGGGCGTGTGACAAGATCCAACTGGGACCACTCGAGGTGGTCACCAACCACAAACGAGCCGTGGCACCTGCTGCTGCTGCTGCTGCTGCTGCTGCTGCGAGCCCGATCACCCAGCAGTGATTGTGCGCACACATACAGTGCAGCGCATCTGATGCCTGTGGGGTGTCTCAAGCATGTGTGGTGCGTCTGGGGCCTGTGGGGTGCTCATTGGCTCAACATCATGCATCAAAAGCAGAAGTGACGGCCCTCACTTTTTGGCCCATCCTCATGCACAAGGACAGCACCAACATGCTTGCTTGGAGGCAGGGCCCCTCAGGTACAACCCCCCCAGCTGGGCAGAGAATCACAAGGCAAATCAACACGCCTGCTTGGAAGAAAAGGCCCCACAGGCACAGCCCTGCTGCTGCCTGCCTGCACGTGGACAGGGAACCAAAGGGCGACATGCTTGCCTGCAAGAAAGGGCCCCACATGCACAACCCTGCTGCTGCCTGCCTGCATATGGGCAGGGAACCAAAAGGGGGACATGCTTGCCTGCAAGAAAGAGCCCCACAGGCACAGCCCCTGCTGCTGCCTGCCTGCATGTGGGCAGGGAACCAAAGGGCGACATGCTTGCTTGCAAGCAAAGACCCCACAGGCACAGCCCCTGCTGCTGCCTGCCTGCAAGTGGGCAAGGAACCAAAGGGCAGCATGTTTGCTTGCAAGCAGAGACCCCACAGGCACAGTGCCCACTGCAGCCGGTCCACGCCAGGGGCAGGGGCCCGATGCACGGGCGCAGCACGCAAGCACGGAACCCACTTGTGCCAATCCATTGGCGGGCAGGGCGGGCGGCATCGGCGCGCTGGCAGCTGCGCCACTTCTGGGGGAGGAAGCCGTTTACTGGCCACCGCGGCTGCGCCTGCTACCGTCTCTAGAGTCACACCCGGGGATGGCACCTCTCCAGCAGCCCCCGCATCCGCCAGGACGCGCTGCATGCGAGGGCAGAGATGGGTTGAGTGCGCCCAACTTCAAACGGTGTGGACCACTTGCTGAGATGCATATGATGCACACGGTGTGGACCACTTGCTGAGATGCATATGATGCACACGGTGTGGACCACTTGCTGAGATGCATACGCTGAGATGCATGTGCTGAGATGCATATGATGCATACAGTGTGGCTCGCTGAGATGCATAGGCTGAGATGCATATGATGCAGGTTGGCAGTCCATTTGCTGCGGCGGCATCCGTCAGACCATGCTGTTCCCAAGGATGGCGTTTGGCAGCCCTCTGTGTGGGTGTGGAGGGCAATGCTGAGCACAAATGATACAAGGGTGGTGTCGTATGCTTCTGTGGACACACTCTCAGCCACCTTGGCCACGTGCAGCCCCAGCAAGGGACCCCACAGCAAAGCAACTGCACCCAAAGGGCTGCTGGCCTGTGCACACATAAACCTAGCAGTTGGCAGGCTCATAGGTAGCAGCAGTTGCGCAGTGCATCTGGAAGGGAGTGCACGTAAAGGAAGAGCGCAGATGTATGTGTGCTGCTCAGGGCATCTTCTCAGTGAATTTGCAAGAGTGCGCGGAGGAAGAGGCCATGGCATTTAGGAATTGGCCAGTACACACCCCACCTGGCTTTCACTTTGGTGGGAGCAAGCCAGTCCTTGCAGGACTTTTTCCCCACCTGTTCCTTGCAGTCGCGCGCAAGCCAGTCTCTCCTCTCTAGTGCCGAGTACATCCTGGAATCGCGCGCCACAAAAACAGGGGCTGCCTTTTTGCCTACCCTGATGCCTACGCTCAGGTACACGCATCTGATACAAAGTAAATTGTGCGACTGGCCGCCGGGCAGGGGCATATAAGATGGGGAGGATGCACATCAATTCCTGCAGAATGATGCACAGAGCTCAAACCAGGCATATGGGTGAAGGGGCACACTCCAGCACTGGCTTGAGATGGATCGATTGAAGCACAGAGCTCAGACCAGGCGTGTGGGTGAAGGTGCGCACTCCCCCACTGGCTTGAGATGGATCGATTGAAGCACAGAGCTCAGACCAGGCGTGTGGGTGAAGGGGCACACTCCAGCACTGGCTTGAGATGGATTGATTGAAGCACAGAGCTCAGACCAGGCGTGTGGGTGAAGGGGCGCACTCCACCACTGGCTTGAGATGGATCGATTGAAGCACAGAGCTCAGACCAGGCGTGTGGGTGAAGGGGCGCACTCCAGCACTGGCTTGAGATGGATCGATTGAAGCACAGAGCTCAGACCAGGCGTGTGGGCGAAGGAGCGCACTGCAGCACTGGCTTGAGATGGATCAATTGAAGCACAGAGCTCAGACCAGGCGTGTGGGTGAAGGTGCTTACTCCAGCACTGGCTTGAGATGGATCAATTGAGACACAGGTCCGCTGCAGCAAATCACACCTGAACCACAGGACTGGGGCGATCTGACTGCCCTCCATGATATCCTGCCCATGCCTTCCTTGACCGACAGCATCGACTGGCGCATCCCCCTCCCCAGAGCCTGCACCTGCAGCACACACATGCGCAGCACATCCACAGCAGCCCTCTGTTTCTCCATACGGCATTCATCAAACCTGCACAGATGCAGTCCCTAAACATGCCTCTGCAAGCCACGCTCAGCTTGGAGGGGCGCAAAGGGGCATGTGCCAAGCATGCCTTGTCCTGCATGGCGGCAGCTGAAAGCTGCTGCTGCAGCTGGAAATACAGATGTTAATCTGCTCCTTTCCCTGGCCCCCACCGAGTGACGGCCAGAAGGTTTTGTGCTGTGTTTTTCGAGTGCAAGGCGGTGTCGAAAAGGCGCTTCACTTCAACAGACTTCTGTGGCATATCATGCCTTTGTGCTTGTGTGCTCCTAAGCATCTCGAGTACACAGGAGGGTGAAAAGTATACATCACGCAGGTGGTGGAAAAATACATCTCAATCATTGAGGTGCGGCAAGCAAGGTTTGCCTTCACATACCGGCTTCTGGGGCATGCTCGCCGCCCACGTCAAACTCAATCCATTCCCCGTCGGCGCACTGGAACCAGCCATACACTGGCGGCAGCTGTCCCTCCGCAGACGCCTCCAACACCTGCTGCGCATCTGTCATGTTGTCGCAGGCCTGCACACCACAGGAAAGGGGCCCATGGCTCACTAACAAGAGGCGGGTAGCCCTCTCACCACAGCCAGATGGCCCTCTTACCACAGCCAGATGGACCCCTTATCATAGCCAGTTGGCCCTCTTACCACAGCCAGATGGCCCCCTTATCACAGCCAGATGGCCCTCTTACCACAGCCAGATGGCCCCCTCATCATAGCCAGGTGACCCTAATATCATAGCTAAGGCTGGGTTAACAGGGTGGTCCAATCTACCAAAGAGACTCGCCGAACTTTGGTGGGACACGTTGTCGATGTTTAGGGCCAAGATGGAAGATCATTATTAGAAAATTGCTTTTCACAGGCGTGTCCTGTCGTCCTGAGAATTTCCATGAAAGTATGAGAAATAAAAAACAATTTCTAAATAGGACCGGGCATTCCAGAGGCCAGGATGAGTCACAGGCTGTTCTGTCCTCTCATCCCCTGTTTTGCCCCCCTCAGTTTTCCACCCTTACCAACCTAGCTGCTCAATCCTCAGCATTATATTTATCTCATTCGGCAGGGAGCTGCAGGCTGGACTCTAGGTCGCCTTTGGAGAAATCCTTGTTGTTGCAGCAGATGAAAATGAGCTTATGCACACGCTCCAGAGCAAGCCTTGAGCAGTGCTTGGTGCACATCTGGCCCCAAACCGACCAGTTTTGCTCACAGGCACAAGCTGGGAGCATGCATAGCAGCCGCACTGTGGCAAGGGTGGGGAAGCCATGCTTGAGAAGCCCACAAGCGCAAGGAGTTGACGCACTGAATGGTGGGGTCTGAAGTGCCTGCTGCTGCTAAGTACTCTCCTTCCCTTTCTCCTTCCATTCTTCCACACATTCAAAGACACATTGGCAGGGGTGCTAGCGCCCTGGAAGGATTGATAGCCCATCACCTTGTCAGTCATGTCCAAGCTCATCACATCATCACGCTCCACGACGTCCCACACCACCTTGCCTCACATTGTAAATTTACCTTAAATCATTTGGCATGGTTTGGGGGAACTTGAGGGTACTAGCACATTTTTTTCATAATTTCGGCAATTACTAGCCAAATTGGTGACACTTGTTGGCAACGAGAGTCCCCCCCCTCCCCTGAAGAGACTCGGCGAGACCCATGCTCAACCTTAATCATAGCTAGATGGCCCTCTAATCATAGCCAGATGGCCCTCTTTCGAGCTTAGAGGGTGCAGATGGCCCTCTCATAAAACCTGTTGGAGGGGGCAGGTATCTTTTGCTTTCGGCAAGACATGAGAATACCTCTCATCCTTTTGCAGTCATTGACAGGGCCCCCACCTTGCACTGGCGCAAGAGCTGCCGCGCAGCACAGCACGCCTGCATGACCACTGGCGAGCCAGCCCCCATCCCCTAATTGCTATCTTCCTGCATTACTCATTAGACTGTGTGGTTTCATGTCTCAGCTCTGTATTGCTCAAGCAATTTATTCCAGAGATGATGTATCATTATTTTGCTGGCAATAAGCAGCCACAAACTAATCAGCCCTTACAACCGGATAAAAACCCAAGTTGGAAACAACCAGATAAAACCTAAATTGTAAATTTGAGGAGCAAGACGACCTCATGAATTTGAAAATGGACCTGCACGCTGGTGTGGAATGCAGGAGCCGCAGCAGGCTCTATGCACACACATCTGCACACTGTGGTGGTGTGGGGAGGGACTTAGGCGCAGTAGTGGCCTTGCGAGCAAGCATCTATCTGCACACTGCAATGGTGTGGGGACACAGGAGCAGCAGTGGCCTTACGCGCAAGCATCTGCACACTGTGGTGGTGTAAGGAGGGAGAGGAGCAGCGGCAGGCTCTATACACACACATCTGCACTCTGTGGTGGTGTGGGGAGGGACTTAGGCGCAGAAGTGGCCTTGCGAGCAAGCATCTATTTGCACACTGCAATGGTGTGGGGAGGGAGACAGGAGCAGCAGTGGCCCTACACGCACGCGCACCGACCTGCACGCTGGTGTGGCTTGACAGGTGCAGCAGGTCGCGGGCGGCCTGCTCCTCAGCACCACCCTGGGTTTGTGGCCCCTGGTGTCCCTGGCCCACTATGGAGGGCACCAGGCAGGTGAACAGGGCGCCACATCGGATGGGGCACGTGACATGCACGTGGCCGGACACCAGCACCTCCTCAATCACACCTGTGCACAAGAGCACACACACACACACACACACACAAAGCACACACAAAGCACACATGGTGAGCACACACACACACAAAATGCATGGTGTGCACAAGAGCACACATGGTGAGCACACACACACACAAAATGCATGGTGTGCACAAGAGCACGCATGGTGAGCACACACACACAGCACACATGGTGTGCACAAGAGCACGCATGGTGAGCGCGCACACACACAAAGTAGGCACAGTGGGTACAAGAGCACACACACACACACAGCACGCATGGTGAGCCATGGCCTTAAATGCAGGAGCGGGTTGAGCAGCAACCTGCTTGAAATACATTCCAATGCATCAGGGTCATGCCGCATAATGCAGCTAAAAGCTGATCCGTGGTGCGCATAGAGCCTGCTGCAGGTTGAACAGCAACTTGTTTAAAACACACTCCAATGCATATCAGGCAGCATGCAGTTCAGAGCTGATCTGTGGTGTGCATGGCTGTGTCCGCTGTTGCGGAGGGCTGCTGCCTTATCACAGGGAAGCTTCAGGGAAAGATCAGAGGTGCTTGTTGATGCAAGCATGAACAAGAAGGCAAGCAAACACACGAGCGTACAAATCATGAGCAGCACGCACATGCGCTCGCGCGCACACACACATCCCTGCCTTCCATTCACACACATAATGTGGCGTACATGTATGCTTCACAGGCATGAATACACGCACGCGCACACACATATGCGTACACACACCTAAGGTGACAGGGATTTGCTGTGGCTCAACGGCACCAGCCTGCCCAAGCCCCTGTAGCACACATGCACAAGTTACAAGTTGAAGTCAATTGTCAGCCTGGTTGGTTTGTGGCTGGTCATTGCCAGCCATAGAAGTAATCCATGATGTCTGAGCATATGCCTGTAGCACACATGCATTCACACACACACGTAATAGAAGGTTTGACGGCAGACATGAGGACAGATCTGGACAAATGTGAGCAATTTTGGCAGATTGGCGAACAATGACAACTTCCACCAGCAGCATGCAAAATGAGCACACCTAATTGAGAGCAGGGGCACTCATGTGCCTATAAGAATTTCATCGACTTGATTGGCACGACATCCATGTAGTTGACATGCAGTAAGGCTCAATAGGGCGTCATGGAACCCATGATCCTGGGGGCTGTAACCCATGAATTACACAGATATTTAGCCGGTGACACAACCAATCTAAGCGCAAAGGTAAATTCAATTGCGTGTTCTGTCAAGTATTTTCAATCGTGCTAGTGCAACTTCCCACACAGAATAAGTACTGTCCCACAGGTATTTGTTTGTTGTCCAGATTTGCTCGGTCCCAGCCTCCTACCAGTGGTAACATCCCACTGAATATCATACTCGATTGGCACTGGCATCCAGCCTTCACAACTCATTTTGGTGGCACACACTGCCACCTCCAGTGCAGGAACATCCAGGCAGCACGGACAAGCCCAAGCCAGTACCTTGCCGTGCCTTGCAGCACAAAACATGGTGGGACTTAGCCCAGCAGCAGCAGCAGCAGCAGCAGCACCAGCAGCAGCAAAGGGCAGCCTCACCTTTGGGCGTGCTGCCTGGGCGTGCCTGTAGGCAAGCATCATTGCGTGCTTCTCAAAGAGGGGTCCCTCAGCCCCGCCTCTGGCACCTGTGGGTGTATCTGTCAAAGCGGGCACGCATTTGCCCTCTGGTACCTGTGGGTGCACCTGACAGAGCAGGCACCTGTGGGTGCACCTGTCAAAGCAGGCACGCATTGAAGGCAGGCCCGGCGTCAGGCCCTGCCAACAGCGCCTGCAGGCTGGATCAAGGAAGCAGCTGTGCATTTGCATGTGGAAGCACACATACATTTCCCTTGCAGACAAAGGTGCGCATTGAAGGCAAGCATGGCATATGGCCGGGTCGCAGGCAGGCATGCCTTCCCGACGAGTGGTGAGGACAAAGCCACAAGTAGCACGAGGCGGGCCGCCACGCTGAGTTCAAAAAGAGGTGGGGTCAAGTGCGAATAGCGTGAGGCTGGAATGGACGCTGGGTTCATAAAGAATAGGGGACGAGCACAAGTAGTATGGGGCAGGCCGCGAAGCTGGGTTCAAAGAGTGAGTGCACAGCAAACAAAGCAGCCAGGCTGAGTCCACACGTGAGCATGGCATGGCATGGCATATGGCATATGGCATGGCATGGCGTGCCACCAACATGCCAAAAGTCAGACCGCTCCCAGGACGGCGCTTGGTATTGGATGGTGATGTGAGCCAGCATGATTCACACTGTCAGTTTCACTGGTGACAGCCAGATAGAGTGAGTTTGTGGGACTTGGCAAAGCACGGTTTTACCGCGAGGGGCTCCTGTTATACATATCCGGCAGACTTGGCGCTCAGCACCACTGTGCGCCACTGGATGCCAAAAGCTATAGGCACCCAACTCCACTGGATGCCAAAAGCTATAGCCACCCAACTCCACTGGATGCCAAGCTATAAGCACCCAGCACCACTGGATGCCAGAAGCCATAGTCACCCAGCACCACTGGATGCCAAAAGCTAAAGCCACCCAGCGCCCCTGGATGCCAAAAGCTATAGCAACCCAGCGCTACTCAGGGGCAAGCTAGGACTTGGTACCGCTTCGAGCCCAGCAACGCATTCGGGGCCACCCAGTGCATGTACACCCAGTGCATGTACACCCAGCGCATGTCGGGGCCACCCAGTGTATGTACACCCAGCGCATGTACACCCAGTGCATGTACACCCAGTGTATGTACACCCAGTGCATATGTACGCCCAGCGCCACCCACCATGCCCCCTTGCGCCACCCACCATGCCCCCCTTGCGCCACCCACCATGCCCCCTTGCGGCCTGCAAGGTGTCCAGCTGGATGATCTCTTGCGCCGGCTCGGGCATCTCGCCGTTGCAAATGCTGAGCGCCATGTCGCGGAGCTGCGCGCAGTGCAAGATGTGTGCATTGATCTATGATTGCGAAGGCATCCTGGATTGTTGCCGAAGACGACGGGCTGGCGTAGAGCTGCACTAGGTACAGGATGAGCAGCAAAGCTCAGCATGCAAAGGCAATCTGGATTGCCGTCACTTGGGCTGAGCGCCTTTTTGTGGAGCTGTGCAGGGTGCAGGATGTGTGCATTGATCTCAGTGGGCAATGCATTGTCGTGGTACATACTGAGCGCAATGTCGCAGGGCTGTGCAGAGCGCAGGCAGGACGTCTACATTGGTCCCAGTGAGCAACGCATTTTTTGTCGTAAATCTTTTTGTTGCGGGGCTATGCAGGGCGCAGGCAGGACGCCTACATTGATCTCAGTGAGCAATGCATTCTGGATTGCAGTCTCAATGGAGTGCCATTGCCATGGCATGTGCCGTGTACCATGTCAATGAGCTGTGCAGGGCGCGCAGCATGCGCTGGTTCTCACTTCTGGCGCATGGACGCAAAGCCAGAGCGCCAAGCACATCACCACAGAGCTGTTTGGAGTGTGCCGCATGCTGGAGTGCAGCACGCAGGAGGTCTCACAGAGGCAGGGCCCAGGCACTGACAAAGGGACTGCCAGGAGATTGAGTGTCATGCATTGCCCAGCAAGCCCTGGGGACCGTCCATGATCGAGTATCCTCTGGCAATGCCCGGCAAGCCCAGGGGACCGTCCATGATTGAGGGTCATCTAGTAACGTCCAGCTTTAACCATGAGAAGTCACGGGTGCAGTGTGTGTGTGTGCGCGATACGCGCCGTGTGCTCCCTATCAACCTTCCTGGGCCGGCAGCCATCTGCACAGCAGCACGCATGACGGCCTCCGGGGCAGGCCTCAGTAGTCAGACAGCACAGCCAAGCCTGTGCCTCAAAATGGCTGGAGCAACCAACCCAGGGGGGGGGGTTCTGATGCCCCAGAGGACCTCCATTGGATGCACAGGAGCCTTGAGGCACGCTGCGAGCTTTCACGCTGCAAGCCACGCTGCAAGCCTTCATGCAGCCCATGTGAGGCTGTGTGCATAAAATAAAGGGCCACTCTGCTGCCCAAGCCTGCAGGCTGCATAAACCTCAAGCAGCCCCCACGACGCTTGCCACGTGTCACATGGGCGTGTCACAGAAATGCCAGGGTTGAGCTGTGCATGGGCATGTTAAGGACATGCAAAATTTAGAGTTGCTTGAGCTTGCCTGAGACATGCCAGGGTTGAGCTGTGCATGGGCATGTTAAGGACATGCAAAATTTAGAGCTGCTTGAGCTTGCCTGAGACATGCCTGGGTTGTGCTGTGCATGGGTGTACATGGGTTAGGCACGGGAGCTGCCACTGGCTGTGCAGCGCAGCGCATACTGCATTCCAACTTTGTGGGCGCCCCATGGCCTCTTTGTGCTTGTAAGAAATCCTTGTGACAGTGGCATGCGCATGATTAGAAATGTGGGCTGCATGCATAGAAAAGCGAGCCACAGGAGAAAGGGAGGCGGCGCTTCATCCCCAACTTGCTCACAGTTGCATGCGCTTTCCCTCTTCTTCCCCTCTTCTCTTCCTCTGCTTGCTTTGCTCCCTCTGCTTTCTTGCTTTGCCTTCTCACATTGGCATGCTCTTCCCCTGCTGTGTCCGCGCAGCGCCTCAGCGCATGGGCAGCTGCACCCGGCATACGATGCCTTACAGCAGTGCCTTGCCCTCCCCACTTCCTCAGTGGCTTACACCTGGGGCGTGGTGCCTTGCTGTGTTTGTGCAGTGCCTGCACATGCGCAGCAGCATCTGGTGGGTGATGCCCTGCAGCAGCGCCCTGCCCTCCCCACTTCCTCAGTGGCTTACACCTGGGGCGTGGTGCCTTGCTGTGTTTGTGCAGTGCCCCGCCCTCCCCACTTCCTCAGTGGCTTACACCTGGGGCGTGGTGCCTTGCTGTGTTTGTGCAGTACCTGCACATGCGCAGCAGCATCTGGTGGGTGATGCCCTGCAGCAGCGCCCTGCCCTCCCCACTTCCTCAGTGGCTTACACCTGGGGCGTAGAGCCTTGCTGTGTTTGTGCAGTGCCCTGCCCTCCCCACTTCCTCAGTGGCTTACACCTGGGGCGTGGTGCCTTGCTGTGTTTGTGCAGTGCCTGCACATGCGCAGCAGCATCTGGTGGGTGATGCCCTGCAGCAGCGCCCTGCCCTCCCCCGCACCTCAGTGAGCTGCATCTGGTGCGTGATACCCTGCAGCAGCGCCCTGCCCAGCGGCTCGCGACGAACCAGAGAGTAGTAAGCACGCAGCAGCAGGTCCTCTAAGCCTGCAGCCACAAGTTAAACAAAAAGCAGCAAGTAGGCAAGTCGTTCGAGCCTGTGGCCATGCAGAGGGAGCCGAGCGAGCAGCAAGAGGCCGTGTCTGCCTGCAGCCACAGAGCCCATCATAGAGCTGTGGGCACCATGGAGCAGTGGGCACCATAGAGCTGTGGGCACCATGGAGCTGTGGGCAGCATTTGAGTTGTGAGCACCATGGAGCTGTGGGCAGCATAGAACAGCATGGCCCACCATAAAGCCGTGAGCCACCACCAAGTGAGCCCACCAAAGAGCTGTGGGCAGGCAGCCTCTCGCCTTCTAGCACCACAGAGCACTGCCCTTCACCTGCCTGTCGCACACAAACCAGCTGATGACCCTTAATATGGACACCTGAACATGGACACCTAAACCCTTCACCTGCCTGTCGCACACCAACCAGCTGATGACCCTAAATATGGCACCAAAAATATGTTCACCCTGGAGCAGTCGGGGCTTGCCTTTGGGACACCATGAACTCTTAAGATCCCACTCCAAGAAAATAAGCCCTGTGCTTTTAAGATCCCACTCCAAGAAAATAAGCCCTGGCGCTTTAACGGGTGCCAGTACCAGCCCTCGGTTCTGCGTGCCTACCTAGAAGCAAGGAAGGCAGTAGCGCCCACACCAAGGAGAGGGAGCCCATCCCCACCTTGGGCGCTCCCTCTCCCAGGAGCAGAGGGCAGCAGTGCAAACCTGGCACCAAGTAAGGGCGCCAGCCCCCACCTTTGGTGCTGCATGCCTCCAGGGCAGCCTTGGCGCGGGTGGCCAGGGCCTTGTTGTGCACAGGCCCCTGAAGAGGGAGGGGCACAAGCATTTCTGCCACGTGCTGCAGCCGCCTGACCAAAACGTTGCGGTGCTGGTTGCCGTCTTTCAGGCGCCGCAGGAGGACCTGCAGTTAGCGAAAGGGAGCGGGGTACATGGGGTGGAGGACGGACGGCCTTGCAAGTTTGGGCTGGGTGGGCACAGCGTGGATCATGACCGGCGCCTGCCCGGGCGGCGCGTTTGTTGGATGGGAGCTGATGCATGTGACCCCCTCGGCTGCGTGCGGCAGTGGCTCAGGTTGGATGGGAGGCTCGCGCATGATGGGAGCGAGATACACACACATACACACACACGCAGGCCCCCATGTTCAGCTGTGATGCTGGCCTTGTCCACCAGCACACTACCTCATCTGACTCACCTGTCCTGCCTCCCCTTCCTGGTGGCTAGTCTGGGCCATGCCCTGTGCTCCAGCGCCACCTGCGTTGTAATGGGTTGCGTGCAATAGCTATTGGCTGTTGGGAAGCATCGAAGCTGCTTTTGTGTTGATGGCCTTGCACCGCTATGCTGGGTCGCACAGAAGCCATTTGCAGGCCACACAGAGGAAGGGATGCCTCAGAGGCAGCGGCAAGAGTCGTGGCAGTGGCAGTGGCAAGAAGCCTTGCAAGCATAAGTGGATTGGGTCGTGTGGATTTTCACAGGCGCAGCATTCGCACCATGTTTATGATTGTTTGGTGGATTTGGTCACGAGGGTCTACACAGGCGTAGCACACACACCACGCGTGCTTCTGCTTGAGTGAACAGCTTAGACCGCAAGGGCCTTTTGCGCGGCACGCACTGCACAGTTCAGAACTGGCAAGAGAATGGGCTGCTAAATGCGCCCAGTGCCTCTGGAACTGAGCATCCTGCACCCTGGCCCTGAAATGCGCCCTGCACCTTCAAATCTGAGCACCCTGGAGCCACACCCTATCTCAAAGATGAAATTTATCAGACGGTCTATGCCACCACATGGGTCCCATGTGCAGGGTGCTGAAAACAGAATACGTACTTGTTCAGTAGATCTGTGAGCTGCGATCGGTGCTGGTTTCCCAAAATATACAAGGCTTACATCTCTCAGCGGTTTCCAGCGACCCCGCACATTGGTCATGTGAGGGGCACTGCACCGCACATTGGTCATGTGAGGGGCACTGCACCGCACATTGGTCATGTGAGGGGCACTGCACCGCACATTGGCCATGTGAGGGGCACTGCACCGCACA
>LKMJ01002349.1_pt1 | contig 17332 bp, 11 predicted proteins | sample 643391 | NCBI WGS metagenome assembly LKMJ01 (sample SAMN04112250, study PRJNA286221) | soda lake metagenome | biome: soda lake; feature: Kulunda Steppe; material: water; isolation source: sample PL-Br10 brine of Picturesque Lake | place: Russia: Kulunda steppe | collected 2010-07
CGCACAGCATGCTTTAGGCAGTGGTGTGCCCAGGCGCTCCAAGCCTGCGCAGGTGTGCGTCCGCTGCATGCGTGCACGCACAACATGCACACATCATCCATGCTTGATTTTGCACCAATCTGGATAAATATCGTCAACGATCTGTCTAGCTTGGTGGTCCTCCAAGGATGACGGGAAGCTGGTGAATCCAAAGATGATGTGCAACCCGGGGGAGGGCCCTTGCAGCGCTTCATGTTCACAGGTTAATTGATCTATGCTCAAATATCAAAAACAAACAGATTTTTTTTGACAAACAGCACGCAAATAAAAATTCTGAGCCGGGCTGAGGGATGTGAACTTGACATCCAGTGTGACCGCCTTCCACATCCCTATCCCTAGGAAATTGGGATTTTCCTAGTCAGAAATTCATAGATATTCACACACATCGATTTTGCGCCCACGGAAAAAAACGTCGCGCTCCTGCAAAACGGACACTTGGAAAAATACCCGGAGACTGATTTCTCGGGTAGGGATGCCATCAGGTGTGACCGGGGCCTAAAAGTGGCATTCGCGAATTCTACAGGCCTCACACCCATTTCGACCAATTTATCCCCTATTCTGCCTCATCGACCCCTGGAAAGTTGAGGTATTACTTAAGTTCCATAGTTTACAAAATTTATTTTACGTTTCACTGTCGTTTCCAGGCAATCCCGGCTGCCTCCCAACCTTTGCAATACATCACATGATCATGCATGTTCCAGCAAAAGTGCTCCAACATGCCATTCTCCTTCTTGCTGCATAAACAGAGGGAGAGGGACCTAAACTGGGTGAAATTGCTAGGGAGTGGGCCCTCCTGGGCCAATCCCAAAACTGAACGAAAAAGCGACCGAAATAGCGATTTTTGCTTTTTATCGAATAATTTGCGCTTTTCAAAGATGAAATGACCGAGTGACCCAACCCTGGAAGAAAGCAATATCTTTGAATCCAAAAATAGAAACAAATTAGATTGAAGAACTTTTCCGGGTTCTGTATATCTAGCTGTACGCCTGCCTACAGCCACTCTATCCGTGCTTCGTGGTTGATTTCTTGGAGCTCCAAAAGTAGGGAGCTGTATTAATCAATTCATGAAGGGTAGAAAGAGGATAAAGGTCTTTTGTTGGGCTGAGTTGGATCACCCTGTGGGCCTAGGCAGGCATGCAATATGATATTTTGGCCTAATCAAGATATAACGCACCCGCCTTAAGTCACCATGACCCATACAGAGCTACATTAACCTCTTAAACACCACCATGCCATGCTAGAAAGAACCATAAAAGTGGGGATCAGCCGTGCTTGCTGATTACAAGTCAGCGTCCCTACAAGTGGCCCACCCCCAAAAGGCCCTGTTTATTCTCTTGACAACACCTAAGCAATCCCTGAACCATATCTCTGGCTTCAACATGCACTTAACCCAGGCTCAGGTATGGCAAGCACACACACGCAAACATCAAGCTCCAGCACATGGCAAACAGCGGTAAAAAGTGTTTTTAACACCCTAAGCTCGGCAACACTGTTAGGGCTCAGCAAAAGTGCTCAGCAGTGGCTATCAGAGTAGGTGATGATGTTGAATTACCGCCAGAGCTTTTGTAAGTGTAATGCATCTAAAAGTGAACCGGTTCTGGCTTTCCTCTCACAGAGCACTGCAAGCAAGCAAGTGCCCGCTCCAGAAGTGGCGCCCACAATGTAAGCTATGGCTACCATCTACCTTGTCTACTATTTCTTATTGGCCTTTGTGTACTTTTGAGCTGCCAAAATGCTGCCAAGACAGGTCTGAAAAGCTGAGATTTTGCTGATCTGCTTGCCCATGGCTATTCGCCCTTCTGAATTTCCATGAATTTGCTTTAAGCCTGAATGATGTGAGACATTTTTAATCACTTGAGAATGATAGTCTGAAGCTAATCATGCTGTTCCAAGCCAGCCAAATCTCAGTTCCTCATGTGTTGACGCTCCACCTGTACAGCAAGGTTGTCAAGGTAGGGTGCCAGGCGGTAGGCCCGGATGGCCCACCATCTGGCGGGCAGCACCACAATTCCCTAAAGGAAGCACTGCACCCCAGTTGCTCTACCAGGAGAGGAGAACTACACTGACACATACAACAAAATCATCATGGGAGTTGATTGAATGGGGTTTCCTCTACAAACTCATCAAAGCTTCCCCTCGGTATAATGGATCTTTTGGCCAAAGTTTGATCATGCCCTTATCTTCCTGCTCATATCCCCCTGCCCTATCTTCCTGCTCATTTGATAACCTGGGCAGTGCACACTGCGTCAAGGCAAGGCACTTTCCTTGAAAGTAACGTCCTAGAGCGCAAACTGAATTATGAATTATAGATGGAATGCCCGGAAGGTCATGATGAAAGCTTGCGGTCACATGCAAGCTAGATCTTCAAGTGGAAGCTCCGTGATGTACTCTGGACATCCGCTGTTTAAAACCTTACAGTGTCGATGCATGCTTGTGCAATTACAAAGCCTATACACAGACAGAGCTTGCCTTTTTCAATATAATCGACTGATAATATGATGATGTCTCTGACAGACCTAGGCATACACTTTTAGCTTACGGTGGGTCATCAGCAAGTCCATTCTTTGGCCCAGAGGTCAACCTTAGGGTCTGCCGGCAAGAGCCTGCCAGCAGGAGCAGACACAGTAGACGCATCCCTAAACCAGCAATTTCCCAGCTGTTCATGCATGCACAGCGGCCAATGCAAGCACATCTATGGGGCAACAGCAAGAAGCTGAAGCAGGAGGAAATATGAAGAGGACATCAGGGGCAAGCTGCTGGGCATGGAAGCGCAAGCAGGAGGGGCCGGATGGGGTGCCCAGGGATCAAAGGGGAGCCCAGGGATCAAAGGGGGAGCCTAGGGATCAAAGGGGGAGCCCAGGGATCAAAGGGGGAGCCCAGGGATCAGAGGGGAAGCCCAGGAATCAAAGGGGGGTGCAGGCTGTGGGTGATCTCAACAAGATTTCTGAGTTGAAGGGCCAGCACTCGTCAGATTTGGAGCATGGGCTGTGCAAGTGTGTGGCTCCAAAGGCTCAATAAAGCACACAAGTTTGAGATAGCACCATTGCTTTCATGATTGCTGCCCGCCAAGCGTGCAGGCGTTGCAGTTTGCAAGCAATGTGCTTACATTGATAGCAAACCAGAAAGAAATTGAGGTGTCACATGCTCCTTTGCGCAGTCCAAAATGTTGGTAATTCTCAGATCCCTGCAGATGATTTTCTCCACGCACATCAGTTTGCTTTTGCCTGCAATTGCCAAAAATCAGAGTATCAAGGTATATAACGATGTGCCTGGCATCCTGGCATGCGCGAGCGAACATGCACCTACAAGTTCCAGACACTAGTGATATATATCCCTTCCTCAATGTTGTTTGAAGTGATTGTAAATTATTTAACATAATAACAAGATAATTGTTCAATAAATAGGCAGAGATGAGTGCTCTTGAAAGTTGAGTTCGTTGTTTTTGGCTGTGGTCCCAAGATATTTCACATCATCTCATCTGTGCAGGAACACGGCTGCTCGAATGGAATCTACTGGTCAGTGTAGCCTCTGTGCTCTTCTGTTCAGGCCTGTGCCACTGGTCTGTCTGCCTATTCCATTGCAGCCTGATTATATAATCACTGGTGACCCCATTGCCCTCGCTGTCTGCATAGTCTGCCACCTAATTGAGCTGATTGAAATAATTTTGTGGAGCTCATCATTCTGTTTACCAGCCGCTTGCATGATTTGGCGCTCATATAGAGGTGAGGGTTTTGGCCTCCTCCCCTATCTTTATGTCAAAACTATTTACATTACGAAATTTTTTTACATTGTAGGCAAGGCTGGGCGAATTCATGCATCAGAGACAACGCAAGGTGAATCTGAAGTGTCCACATCAGCTTACAAAACAAATCTACCCTGCCTTGTTTTGGCAATAAAATCCAGGCTTCATACTCCATTTCGATTTCATTCAATTGTATTCTATCTTGTTGAGCCCCAAGTCAATATTCATCATGCTTGTCTCACATTGCCACCACAAGCCTTTGAGCTGCAAACTGGTTGTGCTTCACGTTCAGGTCTGCTGCCGGAGTACACCTGGGAGAGTATGGGCACAATACAAGTGAAAGGCAAGGTAGGTGCATATCAAGGACCTTGGCTTTTTGACAAAGCGTCAATCACGGGGTGTAGCCCTGAGGTTTACTTTGCTTCTGGTAAGGTTCATGGTGGCCTGCCCAGGCCCGCCCAGGCCATCCCCCAGCCTGAAAGTTTGGCTCCCGCAAAATATTTTTGCTCCAGCAGGCCTGCAGTGGCGAGGGGGCAAGAGAGGGTGTGTGGCGCAGCAGAAAATTTGCTTAACACATTTTTGAAACAGGGGCGAGGAGTTCTTGGCCAGGGCCAGGCAACTCATGGCCTGGCCTGGAACTCAGCATGTGTTTCTAGCAAATTTCGACCTTAGAAGCCAAGTTTTTGTGGCTGCAAGTGCAGCGTGCAGTCAGAGCAGCCAAATTTGGTTTACAACTTTTGAGCTTTGACTTGGCCAGCCAGGCCAACCCCAGGTTCCAGGACGGCACCCGGTGCAGGCCCACTCAGCATGGCTCCCTGCTTTCCAGCATTGCTTGCAACTCCTCCCTTGCTTGTCTGTTAGAACGTAAAGGGCACAGCACGTAAAATAGAAAGCAAGAAAAGGCAGAAGGTGTAGCTATGTTTCCCAGGATGGTGCAATTTAAGCATCCCCATCAATGTCCCCCCTTCCGAAAATCTTGGGTTTAAAGCAATTTGTTATCTATGCTGTATGCCAATATAATAAAATTGTTCTTGATTTTCCGGAGGGGATTTTCTAACCACAAGTCTGAGCATGCTCTTTTTTTATGCAAACTGCAATATTATCATGTAAGTAAGCTGCTGGCAAAAATTGGGGTGAGGAAGATGACCCTGGTGGCCTGGGTGAGTGCTCAGCCTCTGATTTTGGCCTATTTCAGCATAGATAGCGCACGTGCGCCCTCACCACGAACGCATCATAGCTCCTTTTACCCCTAGCACCCCACCAGTACAATTCTATTATGCTGCTTATTGATATTGCATGTTGAAAGCCAGATTTGGATTGGGTCACTTTTTGACCCATTTTGGCACCCATATGCTTGATTTTAACGTATATGACCCAATGCACACCTTACCAACCACTGATTCCTTACACTCCAATTCTTTTGCAATGATGGATGATGTTAATTTATTGCAAAGAACACAAAACACCCAAAAAATTATGTAATTTGGTGCAGTGGATGATCTGGTTTGGCTTTGAAAAGTAGGGTTCTCGACATGGCCAATTAAGGACCACGTGAAGGGCTAGTTTAAAGCTCAGGTGCTGTGGAAAGCTTCCAGATGTAGCCCTGCTTGCAAGCTTTCCACAACACCTGAGCTTGAAACTAGCCCGCCACGAGGCCCATATCCTGGGAACATTCCAAAAGCGTACCCATTTTGGGCCTCAGTCGCCCCCCTCAGGAATTTACAGAAACAAATATTTTGTTTTAAACACCCTGCAAAATTGTTATGGGACCTGGGCATTGAGAACGGCAGATGGGTAGTCGGCAGGTAATGCGCACACAACGTTATTTGGTATGATTGAGTAGACTGTGCCTAGTCACGGGGAAAAGACCAATTGGACCTAAATTCGGTGAAATTGGCAGGGAGAAGGCCCTTTTGAGCCTATCCCCGAAAATCAAAGAGCAAAAAATTTGCAAGTTTTGCTTAATATTGATAAATTTGCGCTTATAAAATTTGAAATGTCCGTGTGACACAATTCTATGTAGAGTGCAAGTTTCTTCTTCACCTTCTCCTTTTGCCCCTAAGGCAGTGGGCACGACAAATGATGTTTCTCTCGTGAGCCAGTGCAGGAAGGATGTACAAAGGACAATCTCAGCCTCAGCAAGCCCCTTTTGCTTAAAACATTTACGTGAAGAGTAAGCTGCCTGCAGCTGCTGTGCACAATGTTGACCTGCAACCTACCTACCTGGCCTGCCTGCAATGTAGGGGGAGATGCAGACCTACATTTTATGCTGGAACAGCAGCCCATGCATGCACCAGGAGCTATTGCATGCTGAGGCCAGCAGTGACGGCGAAGCAGTTGAGCCCTCATTTGGGGATAACGTGACAAGCTGCTCATGAGTTCAATAAATCATTAGACCAATGCACGCCGTTCCTCATGCTCAGCATCACCATCCAGACCCTCTAAAGGTGTGCAGGTGCTTGGTGGCTGATCCATGAGCAATTCTATGTGAAACTTTCTTATGCATCATTGCAAATTATTGATTTCAATCCTTGTGCACGAGCAAGGACTTAATATGCGTAAAACAGTATACCTGACAAAGTCCTTTTCATTGTGCCTCTTCACACCAGCTTATGGCTCATAACTAAAAGCACATTTTAGCACTTAAGGTAACTCCAACCAGTGCGCTCTTTAAGCAACTTTAAGCCTGTGTCCCTAGTTTCTGGCGTTATGCTGGTGCATTTTGGATGGCTTTCTTGCAGAATTTCATAGTTGTGAATAGTGATATGCTGTGAGTGGTGCAGCATTTGTCCTCTGACTCATAGAGTATCTGTGTTGCCCGGGACATTCATGACGCACGTCTTGCTGGATTGCAAGTCCATGCATGGGTAAAGATAGCAAAAACGTATGAGAGGGATTAACACATTTGCATGTGTGCCTGCATGCCTTTCTTGTTCCCTCGTCTTATGTTTTAATTGCGTTCTGTAACAGGAGTGTGCATGCTGATAACACTGTGTTATATGATCTTGAACCCACACGAGGAAGCCGGTGCTAGGGTTACAGTATTCTCCACTAAGCACACAAAATCCTTCGAAGTTGAGCCGTGCTATTGCCTAAACTTTGACGTAGTCCAAAACAAAAGTCTGCCTGCTATCCCTTGCGCTTGTTGCTGAAATGCTTGAGTGATGCAGTCGTGTGCTGTGGGGAAGCATCCATGATGGGCATTCAAACTATGCTGCTTGGCTTTCGTAACCTCTTATGTTTCGTGGAGATGTTTGTTCTTATGGTGGTCCTATGAAACGGCTTGTGCCTTTCTGATAGGATAAGCGGCTCTGTTCCCTGAAAACATACAAGCTTGACAATAAGCCACTGCAGTGTCAGGAACAGGGTGCTTTGATAATGCAGCATGCATTTGTTTGTTGATATAAGTACCAGGCCTGGCAACAAAGGGGGTACACTTCTTGCCTCTTGCTTGTAATATGGAGTTTAATCAAATACGGCTGGAACGGGAATTTGGATCAAGTTCAGGATTGACTGCCAGCCTGGTCGGTTGGCTGATGCGGCCTTTTAGAGGCTACAAAAGCATCTTACAGTGAATGTCTTATTCACGATATCATGATGCTCACAAAATTTTGATATCATACCAGCCAATACTGCCTCCTGCCTCCAGCTCCAGTTTGTAAGGCTAAAGTGTCACGAAGAATTTGTAAGACTAAAGTGTCACGAAGAAACAAACATCATGCCATCATGTATGATACAATCTGCATGCCAGTGCCACTGTCATTGGTAAATAGGTTAGGTTAGGTTACATAGCTGTACCCGAATGAGGGCAGCTTAGCTGAAGCCAAACGGGCCAATCGAAACCAATAAGTCAAGCTAGGTAGTGCTCTAAATCTAGGCACAACATTCCAGGCACTCATGCACTTACAAGGCCAGGCCTTTGGTGTCTGCTTGGCTAATAAGGTCTCTTAGCCTGTTTGAGCTGCTAGATGGGCCGCAGAAGAGATGGTGGTACTTGACCTGCAAGTTTGCCAAGTCAGCACTTGGGCAATCTCAGAGGGAATACTCTTCATCTTGCACACAGTGCCAGTTGCATGTAGTGCAGATCCTAAGCTCATAAGGGACTCTGTGCTGTTGTTGCCGGAGACGCTCAAAATTCAAGTTCTGACCAGAGAGTCTGAGTCTGGAAAGAGTGCGGGAAAGATGGGGAGGGATATTGTGTCGTAGGTATGAAGGCAGAGTTTGTTTGGTTGCACGTTTCTGATCCTCCCACCAGCCAGTCTGACTCCCTGTGGGCACTCCAAAAGAGGCAATGATTGCTATTAATTTAGATGCAGCCATGGATGCGATAGTACAGCAGGGAATGAACTTCTTCTCATTGGACATGCCTCTATTCTTGTACTTTTTCTGATACGTCGTTCTTTGAAAGAGCCTTCACAATGTCTTATCTTGCCTTCTTGACCAGGCTTCCTTAATGCAACATTAATGATGCAAGGTTATTGCCTCTGATGCAATCTAGGTACAACAACCAGCCTAAACAGGAGTTCGGTGCTGTTAGTAGTGCTTACCCCTTATTGCTGACACCATGTAGTGACTTCCAGTGTTACTGGCCATGGCCACCAGTAGTGGTACTTTTTACTAAGTACTAGAAGTGGTTGAAGTACTCCACTAGTCTTCCTTATAGGCTTGAGCATTGTTGAACAATGTACTGATGGTGCAGTACTAAGGTGGCCCTGCAGGCCAGCTGGCAATTCTAGACCCCAATCAAGGCCAGCTGGCAATTCTAGACCTCAATCAAGGTAGCTACATTACAAGGCTCAGAAACCACAAGCACTCGAGGTCGATACCTTACTAAGAAGTACTGAAGGAATGGAAAGTCCATCCTTCTCTCAAACTATTTCCCAATCCAGAACTACTCCCTTGTTCAACCACCAGTCAAAACACTGGTTGATTCAATCATTTTCTGGCTGATTCCTGGTTGATGGTTGAATCAACTTGTGATTCAAGTGGACAACCAAATGTCCAATTGAAACGCAGTTGTTTCAACTAGCAGTTGAAATGCTGGTTGATTCAATCATTTTCCGGTTAATTCCTGGTTGATGGTTGTTTAAACAGCCCACACATTTCCGACGGCGTACGTGTGGCAAGCAGGCCGCTCGACAGATACGCCAAGCAGCTGCAGAAGGATAGACACGATTAGACGAAGTACCGCGTTTTTGCCAGTGTCATTGCGTACGTACGTAGATGAGAAATTTGGGCCGCGACCTTGATCGAGGGTGGCCCTGTTTTGCTGTGGGTGCGAGGAGATTCACCTTGAGTAGTGTGAGGCGTGATATCCGCTGGGGTTTTTAAACTGAGTGGTAATCAAATGAGACAGTAAGTCGTGCACCCTGCAGCCATGTGCTGGGTTGGCCATCCAAGTAACGCTGCAGGCGAATTTACAGGAGCTGCAACATTGTTTATAGGCTTCCTGGCCCGAGTCAATCAACTGCACAGTAGCAGGAACTGCGTAGCTCACACAGTGCATGTTGCACCAGCTCCCGGATACATGCAGGGCCCTCCAGGAGATATTTCTTCCTTCACGCACTTGTAGCTTTTTATGAGCAGGCTAGCAGTCGCACTTCTTGACTGAAGGCCTTACCTTTTCTTCCTCGTAGCCTCCTCATTAGGGGAGGAGGATGGGTCAGCTGGCGTAAGTGCGCACATACGTATGTGCCTCCCCCGGGGGCCCTACTCCCCCAGGCAAACCTCACCCCTCACCCCTCACCCCTCCCCCAGGCAAATGACGCAACCCTGGTGACCAGGCTTTCATGAGCCATCTGGGCTTCGCCCGCCGGCGGGCGTAAATGATGTTTCCTCCAGATTTACTAAATATGCTAAATTTGCTGGCTTAGCAAATTTAAAAAGTTTTGATGATAGCCCTGGATGAAATGTTACGTATTTTCACCTCCATGTTTGTATCGAAGCATTGTGACAGCCAGAAAGCATCATGTGATATGAATTTGGCTGTCAGGCTGATGACACAGCAGGCATGATGAACGAGTAGCTCTGCCATAAAGATGGGCCAGCTTCTGAGTGTACTGAGTGCCAGATCTTAATATCACAGCACGCTCGGTTGTACATTTTTCAGCATTAAGGTGTGTTGGCCGCTCGGGCCACGACAGGGGAAGACGTCAGGGCGGGGCCGGACCTGCCTGCCCACATCACCAGGCAGGGCTGGCTGTGAGGGCCAGCCAGCTGCAGCTCGCACGCAGGTTGCTGTAGAAGCGCAGAGAAAGCGCGGAGAAAGGAGCCTACACAGTGACGGCCTGCCTCAGCAGCGCCGCCTGCTCTTGGGCATGCACATGGGCGTAGCCGGTGGCTGTAGATGCGCTGGGGGGGCGACCCACGTACTTAATGCGGCCACCCACAGGTAGCTCGCGGCCCTCAGCCCTGCATGCACACAAGCATGTGAATTGGCCGGATCACAGGGGCAGCAGGCGGACCATACACCGTCTTGGCACAACATGGAGCAATGGCGGCGCAGCCTGTGCCCTCTTGGAAGTGTGTGCGCACCAGCAGCACTGCCGACAACAGGTCGCCTGGCATATGGACGACCTACGCCTTCAGCACATCCACGCCCTCAAACCCGCAGCCTCCCAAGCCTTAGCCCACACCCTGCACACTCACATCATGGCGGTGATGAGGCGGGGGGTGGCGTGCTGGAAGGCACCCATGTTCATGGGCTCCTCCTGGCACCACACAATCTCCGCGTTGGGGTAGCGGCGCAGCTCACGCATGACCAGGTCAAAGGGGAAGGGCGACAGCTGCAGTCATAGGCAAAGGGCGACAGCTGCAGTCAAACCCAAAAGGCAACAGCTGCGCGGATGCGCATATGAAGGAGCGGCGCAGAAGGTGCACATGGATTGCATGCATACTGCTTATTTCGAGCTGCGCGGTCAGCCCAAAGCAGGAGCAGTAGCCCTGGATGGATGAGCTTACATTGGGCATGCAGGCATGTTTGGCGTGTTCCCTCAACCGCAGCACATGCTGAACGGAAATGTACCTCAGGCCGATGGAGTACGCACGCAAAGCAGCAGAGCATGCCTGGTCACAAGTGGTGCCCACTTCTTCCCACAGCCCCCACCTCCCTCCACTTTTGAGGCACCCTCACTGCTCACCTGTTCCAGGCGCACCAGCGCAACAGTGTTGTCCTTGTCAATGCCCTGCTTCTCACGCTCGGCGTGCAGCTCATAGAAGACCTTGCCGCTGCAGAACACCAGGCGCCTGTGTGTAGTAAAGGCAGGGGAGAGGGGGGTCACGCGTGTGGAAGGAGAGGAGGCAGTTGCTGCTGACACGGAAAAGCAGGCAGAGGGGCCCTGCACGGCTAATCTCAAGTATGCCAGGGCAAGGGCATTGGGGAGCAGAGCCCTGCTAGCACAAGGGCTTAGGGGAGCAGAGGCATACAGGCAAACTGGTGCAAGGGTATTAAGGAGCAGGGGCGTGCCGGCACAAGGACGCATGCTGCTGTAACCGCGGCACGCACGGGTTGATGCGGTGCTACAAGCCAGCAGGAAGCAGAGGGAGAGCGCTTGAACGCATGTGGTTGGTGCGTGCGCATGCAAATACCCCCTTTTTTGACCCACGCACGCATCAACACTCACTTGCACTGCACCTCTTGTGTGCGCACACCCGCTTGTTCGACCCCATGTGAGCATCCACACGGTTGTGCAGAGGTATCCCGTGCGCCTGCGAACAATTCTGCGCAATACACCCACTTGTATGACTCCTCCACAGGCGGGCGTGGGCCTCGTGACTTAGGCGTGAGGCCCGTGTCGTCCATGATGAGGCGCTTGAAGCGCACGCCCACGATGCCTGCGCACAGCCGCAGCCAGCACAGCGGCAGGGGCTTTTTGAAGCATGGACGCTCTGCAGGCGGCTGTTCATAGGCAAAGCGACAGGACAGGGCCAGGCGCGCGCTGCATCAAGCTCCCGCAGGTTTTTTGAGACGCACAGCGCACAGCAGCCACGGCAGGCGGCTCCGCGCTGGCTGGCGCACGCACCATGGTCGTCTGGGTGGTCGTCAAATTCGGTGAGCGGGCTCTTGCACTTGGGGTGGCGCAGGAGGGCCTTGGGACTCATCACGATCAAGGGCTTGCGGAACTGGCGGTGCACCTGCGCAATGCGCGGGCGCAGGCTCTGCATGGTTAGATCGGCCTTGCTCCCTTGCCCTGCTCCCTGCCGTGTGCCGTCCATGCTTTTGCGCGCGCAACCGCAGCGCGTCGACACATATGTGCGCTTGCACGCTGGCAGGCCCACGGGTGTGCACGGGCCATGCATCACACGCTCATGTGATGGCGTGGCAGGCGCATGGAGAGCATGCTCTCCTGTGTTATATGCACCTCAGGCAGAGGCTGCAGACTTGAGCTTGCGAGCCCAGGCAGGCACATGGCAGGAGGCATGGCAGTTGTTGATTGGACACAAGCGTGCTGGAGGAGGAGCTGCAGGCGGCTGCCAAGGCAATGCCAAGGTGGCTGGCCAAAGGCGACTTTATGGTGGGGCCCCAAAAGCGGCTCAATGGTGGGGGCCGAAGGGCGGCTCTATGGTGGGGGTTACAGGAGCTCGTGGCAGGAGCAATTGGCAGGGGCCTTTTGTGATGCGGGTGTGCGGGCTGCAGCTAGGCGGGCCCCCCATCCCCTCTTCCCAAAGCCACCTGGCGGCGCAGGACGTGGAAGAAGTTGGCGGGCGTGGTGACGTTGACGACCTGCCAGTTGGTGTTCTGGATCTGGGTGCCCAGGTGGCCGCCCGTGAACCAGTGCTCCTCGTCAATCTCAGGCAGCTGGTACGGGTCCTCATCGCACATCTGCGCTTGGAGAGTCCACAGAGTCACGGTCACAGTCACAGCCGCAACCAGTCCCGCATGCATGCACACAAGTACGCCATGCACGCGCACACAAGAGCACATACACACATGCACATGCACACAAGCACGCCATGCACATGCACACAAGAACACATACACACATGCACATGCACACAAGCACGCCACGCACGCGCACATAAGAACACATACACACATGCACATGCACACAAGCACGCCACGCACGCGCACACAAGAACACATATACACACATGCACATGCGCGATCCAACCTGCAGGAAGCGCTCCAGGCGCGCGGAGGAGTGCTCAGGGCCCTGGCCATCGTAGCCGTGGGGCAGCAGGACCACCAGGCCTGCCTGGCGCAGCCACTTGGCCTCGCCTGAGCTGAGGAACTGGTCAAAGATGACCTGCGCGCACGCAGTCACGGCGCCGCAAGCGTAGGCGCATGGTATGAGGGTAGCGACTCAACCGAGAGCGTGTTGCAGGTTGCCAAGCACAGACAAGAGTGGGTGTGGGTGTGAGCAGTGCAGCAACAACCTGAGCCATGCCTGCTTGTGCCCACACAAGGCCCACTCGGCACAGTGACCTATGCTGCAGCAAACAATCGGGCGCCCCAACATGCACGCAAGCAGCTCCCCAACTAGTGCCACAAAAGCGCGCCCTTGATGCGCGCACAAGCAGGTCACCAACTGGTGACACAGCAAGCGCGTGCGCGCCCTCAATGCGCGCACGAGCGGCCCCTCACCTGTGCAGTGTTGGCAAAGTCCCCAAACTGCGCCTCCCACAGGACGAGGCTGTTTGGGTTCTCCATGCAGTAACCCAGCTCAAAGCCCAAAACGCCGAACTCGGACAGCGAGCTGGACGGGTAAGGGAGCAGGCAAGGGAGAGGGGGAAGGAGGTGGTGTGGTGCATGTGTGTGTATGTGCAATCCCTTCACTCAAACCTGCAGGCCACCATCGGTATGTGCAGCATTCAGCTCACTGAACGCAGCAGAAAAACGTGGTCAGCATCAATACCGGCGCTGGTCATGCCACTCATGCATGGCCAGCACTTGATGCTCACCACCCAAGCCAGCGCGCCTTCACACCTTTGCGTGAAGCACCTGACTCCACGACCTTGCCTGCCGCCCTCACCCGCTGCCTTTGCCTGCTGCCCTCACCCAGCCGCCCACACCCAGCCACCCTCACCTGTTGCTCACGGTGAACTGGCAGGGGCCTTGGCCGGGGAACACATTCGCAAGTGGCACATAGCGCGAGCCATCCTGCTGGTCGTGCACCAACGCGTGCCTGCAAACGGTAGCGTGCACCGCGCAGTAGGGTTAAGCATGCTGCGTGCCGCGCAGACCTCCCTGTGCAGTGTGCGTGATCAAGCAGGGCTGGGGGCAGCACAGCAGCGTGAGCACGGCAGCTGCATGGCTGCCTGATGGTAGGGAGGGACAGCTGCCTGCCTGTTGAAATCGAAACGTGCATGGGCGCAGGCGTATGCGCATGTGCATTGCAAGCACACGCCCACCAGCCCACAGCAGCAAACGCACGCGTGGCCTGCCCACGCCCCGCGCACACACCTGTGGCTGAAGGTGCCGCGCTCCACGTCTTGGCCACTCAGCCGCACGTGGTTGCCCTCGCTCAGCAGCGTGGCATATGCCAGTGTCTCTGCCATGCCCCAGTCGAGGCCCTCGCCCGTATCAATCATGTTGCGCCGCGCCTCGTACACCTTCTTGATCTGCTTGTGGGGCATGAAGTCAGAAGGGAACTCGGTGACGGCGTAGCCCACCTGCTTCAGCAGCTCCATGTTCACGCCTGTGCAACACCACAGGCGTGCATCAAGGAGGAAAGTGTGTGTGTGTGTTTGGGGGGGGCGGCAGGAGGTGCGCTAGCGGCTAGCGGACACCGACTTGAAAAAGCCCTGTCAGTGTGCGTGAAAGTTGGTTGGTTGGAGACAAATGGGAGGCGAGGCCTGCAGGCTGCATCTCCACTGGCCAATGGTGCAACGACTGGAGCAGCAAACAAGGGGGGCGCAACAACACCATTTTTGCAGAAATCCTGATTTTGCTGCGGTGCTAACGAGCTGCAGATGGCCTGCGAATGTGCAGATCTGAGTCTGCGGACTCGGTGGTGACGCGGGAGCTTGATGCAAGCACGGCACCTGGACGCTGCATGGGCCACTGCGCACGTCAGGGTTGCACTCGAGCATGAGTGGTGCAACCATACCATCCCAGCAAGGGCGCGTGTGCAGACGGGAGTGCGCAGCGCGAAGGTCAAGGCTGAGGCAAGCGCTTGCACGTCGGAGGCCTTTGTGATGCTTGTGCACCCTTCCAACAACACCAGCCCTGCTTGACGCTGAATCAGTGCTTGGGACCCTTGGTGTGCAATGACATCGATGACTACTCCCTTCGGGTTGCCAGCGCTGCAGCAGGGCTGCTGCGTGGCTGGCACGTGATGGGTCTGCGCATCCATGCAAGCGCACACAGTGCACGCGCACGTCACAGCATGCGCTCACCACCCTGCACTCCTCTTCCCAAGGTCAGTGTCCGCCAGCGCGCTCGCGCGGCCACAGGTTCACAGGCAGTCATGCGCAAGTGCGTGTGTTGCATGCGCGCCCAGGCATGCACCAAGTTGATGAAAGGAAAAGTGCATGCACACACTTGTACATACACTGGCATGTTTCTTGCGGCTTAGGCACATAAAAGTTGGATCAAGCTTGCATGCATGCACGTCACACGCATGTCACACATGCATGCATATCACACACGCACGCATATCACACGGATTCCACACGGCAGCACAGGCTGCCTGGCAAAGTGGCGCACAAAGTTGGGCGCTCTGCCTGCTGCACTCCGGTCCAGCCCTTGCATGCAAAGCACAGGTGTCACAGACCACAGTGCATGCACAGCATATGCAGAGCACATTTGTCTCATGTAGGGATCAGCATATAGCGCAATATGAGGCAAATCTATAGCGCTATATAGCGCGATATAGCCACCTCGCACTTCGAATTTCGGCATCAAGATTGGAAGGGAGGTTCAGCACCCTGTATAATGCCCCTATACAAAAAATCAAAGCAAAAAATAAACCTGTTGGGGCTAGGGGCTTTTAGCAACCAGATATAGCGCTATATCTGGCACGAGGGTTTCCCTCCTACTCATGTGCGGGCACATGCCTTAGTACCGCTGGGCCCCTCATTCCTTGATTTCCTTAATGCTTACAACAGCTCTGGACATCCCCTTGAAATGCTGCCTGAAAATGTAATTCTGACAGGTTCGCCCTTCAGATCAGGTGCATCGTGATCTGAAGAACACGCTTGCATTCCAGGCACTCCCCAGCTGTCCGCTCTCAAGCGCTGATTGCTCTCTTCTACTGTCTGCTCTTCAAAATCTTCTGCTGGTGCTGGTGCCGGTGATGGTGCTACTACTGCTTGCTGCTTGGCTGCTTGAATGGAGCTGCTTGCGTGCACATGGACTCAACTGGCTTAAGCGCAGGGCACTCCAGCTTGATGAAGGGGACCTCATAATTGATGAAATGACTGGCTTTGAGACAACGGAACTGCTTGTGCTGTGCGGGACCCATTGAGAAGGACTTGATGTGCTGCTTCTTGGCCACTGGCCTCCCAACACAGTCTACCTCCTCCTCACCTCGTTCTCCTTCACCTCCCTAGCATGCTCCTTGGGGATTTTGCAAACCCCTGCTGCTTCCAGTGCTTGCTGTATGCAGTTGTGACGCTGCATTGTCCTGGGGTTTGCGGGGCTGAGATTAGCATACAACATTCGCACTCCATCACACAGCCCCTCTCTGGCTAAATCTTCATTGTTAACCTGCCAGACCACTTCCTAAGAGGACCTGCTGCCGTCTTCTTGAAGAGGTCTGCAGGGGTGGCACTGCCCTGGACATGGGGCTGCAAGCCATCCATCCCCAGAATAAACTATGGCTCGTCCCCATTAAATTTGTCTTTCAATTTATTTCTATAACTATTCTTAATTCTTGGGGCCAGAGGAGAATTTTCGCGCTTTGATTTTGGCGCGCTATATCTGAAAATTTTATAGCGCTATAAAGCGCTATGTAGCACCATCAGAGTTGTGCAAATACGGCGTCAATCAGAAATGGCACCGTAAATAACGATGCGTAATTGACGCTGACGTCACTTTACCGTCAATTACGGTGAATTCATACTGACGGTGGGAAATCGTAAGTAACGGTGCTGCGTCAGGAGCTCTGTGGCACAGAGGCCAGCGAGCTCAAGCTCAAGGAGTGCGCTCATCGCCCCTACTCCTCACGAACAAAATTTTAAAGTAAAATGTCCTCCGACAACTAAGCTAAGAGGGTCGTGTGGACCTGGGTCATCGAGCTTGGCCTGGCCTGGCTAGCTGATGCAAGCACCACCTCCCACAGGCCTGGTAGTGGGTGGGCAGAGGAGGAGTGGTGGCAGGAAGGTCAAGAGCAGGTGGGTAAAAGCAGAGTTTGAGAGGAAGGAGACGCAGCAGGATGGCAAGACAACTTTGGAGTACAGCTGCACATGCCTGCACTGCCAGAGGACGCTCATGAGTCATCACTGGGCTGAATGCTACGCGGCTCAAGAACCACCTGCTCAATCCTAGCACCTGCAAGCTCCTGTACAGCACCTCCGCACAAAAGGTGGCAAAGCAGGTGCCTGAGTTGATCATGATGACAGCGCCAGGAGTTTGCAGCATGCATGACTGGCCGGTCCATGGCCATGGAG
>LKMJ01002350.1_pt1 | contig 17328 bp, 16 predicted proteins | sample 643391 | NCBI WGS metagenome assembly LKMJ01 (sample SAMN04112250, study PRJNA286221) | soda lake metagenome | biome: soda lake; feature: Kulunda Steppe; material: water; isolation source: sample PL-Br10 brine of Picturesque Lake | place: Russia: Kulunda steppe | collected 2010-07
AAACTAATGATTCCTATCGTTTTATTTCAAAGCTTATGGATGTTTATATGATGGCTGGTGTTCACCAGCAACCTGATCAGTCAAACTACCTGGCTGAAGGTCAAACTTAAACTTGTAAACTTATGGACTATTTTTTGGCTGGCGAAGACCAGCAACAAACCAATCAGCCTAACGATCTGGCTGGCGGTTAACCCTTTTAAACTTTAAGCTGCCCTCCGAGTCGTTTGGCACAGCCTTGAAAACCTTCAATCTAGTTGACCACCTTCCATGGTGGAGTTGGACACGAGGCACATTGGACCCCCTTGTCCTTTATTTGTGTAGGCAGTGATGCACTGCCTAAACAGTTTTTCCTGTCACACCAGATGTATGCTGCATTGTTATGGTCAGGCCACAAGTCTGCCAGTGTTTGGTGTGCAGCAGTCTCTCGGCATGACATTCCTTTTTAGACCCCAGTTAAGATCCGATTGCCCATAATTCCTTGTACCCTGACCATACTACCAAGCAACTGCATGCAGCAAAATCAGCGCGGCCTTCGATGTCACAACTCTTACCAACAACGGGTAGAATCTATTTTAAGGGCGGCGATTTTACAGCGGGGGCTGTCTATTCTCTCCTATGGAAAACCAAAGCCAAACAGAGGCATCCAAACAAGAGCAGGAAACAATCCGCACAGTCTTACAGGCGACGTCCACGGCGACCACCCTTTCTGCGGGTGCTGTCAGTTGGGATGGGCGTCACATCCTCTGCAAGTTTTGCAAACAACCAAGAAGAGTGAACTGGGGTAAAATGAAGACAAAAATCGCATCAAACCGCGCAGGCTAAGAAACCACGGCATGATTGAAGTCTTGGTGTGAGCAGGACCGATGAAACCTTAGCAGGAGCCTGTGCATTGCATTCTGGCTTCAGAACATACATGCATAAAGCATGCTTAACAACAAACCAAAACATACCACACATTGCAAAACAAGATTGGAAAACAGCGACATGCAGCTGGATGCTATCCCGCAAGCTACTGAGCAATTCCTTTTGTTTTCATGCACGCCAGGCAACAGGATGTAGTATCCCTTTTCCTGCCAATTGGAACTTTTGAAACATACAAGCAAAAAAAGCCGTCTTCATCAGCATACTGAAGGTGTTACCATGAGTAGGCAGTCACCTGTAGCGTATCCTTGCTCATCAATTGTGCAGACGCTCACACCATGCGTTGAACAAATCCTATTTATCAATTGTGCAGATGCTTACACCATGCGTGAACCCAGAGGGTTCACTTGGACCATCCCCGGAACAATCAAGGTAGATTATTATAACTGTATGGACAAAACATTAGGCAATTTGTACAGAAATGCCTTGCATTGGTCAAGAAACGTGGGAAAAAATATGAAGCAGGGCAAACCATGACACAAATGGTAGCTCATGAAGCAGGTGCTGACATAAAGCACGTGCTGATGAGCTGACTAAGCTCAGACACATGAGCTTAGTCTGCATGTGTGCTTCCTGGAACTACCCACCAATACGGCCAATCTTGATACCAGAGCGAGCCAGGGCGCGCAGTGCTGATTGGGCACCAGGGCCAGGGGTCTTGGTCTTGTTGCCGCCAGTGGCGCGGAGCTTGATGTTCAGGGCATTGATGCCCAGCTCCTGCCAACAATCAAGCAATGCAGGCGATTTATGACGGTAGAGGGGATCGAGGAGGTGACCTAGCAGTTGCGTTGCTAAGCTTTGGCAGCCCAAGCTGATCTTCACGGAAGCTGCTGTGGCATGGCCACCTGTACACCTCCTGTACAAGGAAGGTTACTTAAGCAATCTGCAAAAGGTAGGGCTGCGCAATATCTTCTTCTCTTGTTGGACACAACAATGCCTGAGTAGTCACACCAGAAAAGGGGCTTCCTGTCTTTCCCAATTAAAAAATCCAGGACCCAACGTCAAGAAAAAAATGATGCATCACAAGCAAATGTCCGCAGATGAGAAGCTTTAAAATCAACTCCGGATCTAAATCCGCTCCACCGACACCCCTTGAACACAGCCGCGAGCGCCCAAAGCAACGCATGCTGCATGGGTCCCTGCATTCAATCGCTGACTTGCGCTGTGTGGTGCCTTTCATGCTTTCCTTCATCTACTTCTCAGGCAAATGTTCAAAGACTTTAGTGCTTATAATGCAGGCGCTCAAAATCTGGTGCCTGCTGGGGTCAGACATGCGAGGAACATGTTTCCAGCAGTCACAGAGCATGCAAGCACCCGCATGGAGTGATTGGCACCCTCTAGTTCCCTATAAAACACCACCAGGTGTTATTTCCTGACTTCATGGAGGCATGCATGCACACAAATTCTTGAGTTAGTTGATGAGGTGCCCCCTTGCCCTCCCTACCTTGCACCTCTGGGCGACATCCTGGGCGGCAAGCATGGCCGCGTAGGGGGAGGACTCGTCACGATCCGCCTTCACCTTCATGCCTCCAGTCACGCGGGAGATGGTTTCCCGCCCGGACAGGTCAGTGACGTGCACGAACTGCAATGCAGGAGGAGGGGGCAGGCCGAGGTGGTTTTGCGCACTGCAGCTGCTGAGCTGCCGCATGGCCCCTCAGGTTGTACCATGCAAATTCTAGCTGAGCTGATGTGCTGTTGAACAGAAAGCGGTCGCGGAGCAAGACTTCAGACGAGGGGACACCAGCAGCCGTCCTCCTGTGCCCTGCGCTGCCCCCCAAATGAACGCTGCCACTCCTCGCTGCCGATGCTCACCGTGTCGTTAAAGCTAGCGAAGATGTGCGCCACCTGCAGCGAAGAGGGAGCGGTGCAGGATGGATGGTGGCGGGATGGGGCGCACTTAGTGTTCGAGTGCATGGGTTTGCGTCCAGAGAGCGCATAATAACGGGGGCACTTCACCTAACCACACAGGCAACAGCATGCACTACGACGACCCACCCCAAAGACGTGCTCGCCCTCGCGCACGGTTGGGCCCAGCGTCACATTCTCTTGAGGGGCTGCGGTCCTGGTCTTTGGCGCCATTGTTTTCTATCAGGGCACCCCCAAAAATGAATAAGTTCCAAGGGACGTGTTTTGGGCGTACTGGACCTCAGATGGGCTGATAACCACTTTAAATCGTTCAGGAAGTCGTTTAGGACACAAACAAAATATTTTAATCAACGCAAAAACAACGCATCCTCCTCTCTCAATCAGTATCACCCTTGAAGTACAGGTAGCATGGAGCTCATACCGGCTTGAGCCGAGAGAGGATCTTGATCTATTCAATAATCATGCGCGTATTTGTGTGTGTGTGTGTGCGCGTGCATACGCACTTGTGTATGCATACACACAAAAATCAACATGATTGACTTTGAAACGTTACTGTGCGTGCAAATCATACGGGGAGATCTTGACCAGGCACATCCACATGACGCACAGGTCTCCAGTAGAGTCATGAGGACGCATCACACACATTTTGTCCAAAATGTGCCCATTGGGGAGGCGGGATGATCCAAAACGCGAAACCAAGCCAACCCTTCCTTCTTGCACATGACAAAATATCCCTTTTCATCTCGTGTTCTCTCTCCAGACTCAGACATCGGTCACAACCTGAATATTGATTTGCTCCAGCATCAACAGCATAGAAGTCCTTATGAGCTTAGAATCTGCACAAAGTGCAACTGGCAATGTGTGCAATTAAGAGCATTTACTTTTAGACTGCCTGAGTGCAGACTTGGCAGATTTGTGCATCAAGCACCTCCTCTGCTCCCTCCTTAGTGGCACAATCAGGCTTGAGACTACGTTAACCAAGCAGACCCCAAAGGACTGGTTCTGTTTGTGCATGAGTGCCTGGATTGCCTTAACTAGTTTTCAGAATACTACCTTACTTGCTCTTTGAGTTGGTTTTTGTTGCAGGCCTGTTTGGCTACAGCTAAGCTGCCCTTGCCCAGCGGTACAGTTTAATTAAAACCTAACCATGCGTGCGCGCATATGCATACATATGTTCAATCTGTCTGCGGTAGATATTTGTTCATATTTTTCCTATTTTACTTCTGTCTGAAACATGCACAAGTCTCTGTGCCACTGTAAAAGCCTGTTAAAGGCCCCTAACTGCATATTCTGTCTATCAAGAGGCTAAAGAAGTCCTGGTTCAACTCCATGCTCATCCCTTTTCACCTAGCTTCAGGTGACCGACCGACCCTTATCCTTGAGGGATTGAAGCATTGTTCAATCAATGCGGATGAAACAATTCCACAGCTAAAACATGGTTAGGCAAAGGGAATTGTGCTTAAGCAGTAGTGAAAGTCGTGCACAGAACTGTTGTCATGTAACCATTTCTTCAGCACATCTTGCCTCTCTAGGAGAAGATATCTCATGCCTTAAACCAGGTTGGACCACAACACTTGCGCAGGTGCTGAGCCAACCAAGCACTTATGGCGCTCATGCCATGGCTAACCCTAACTTGTAAACTTAACCAGGTCAACCAGCCAGAGAAGGCATGCCACTAATGTTCTCTCTAAGAAGGCAACCTTTCTTGCTTTGCACCCAGCAAACAACTGGGCAATAAGACTGCCCTGACTGCAGCTTGTTTACCATGGAAGTAGTACGTGCATATGTCATGCTCCATTGCTAAAAACAGGACACTCTATGCTTGAGTTTTGCTTGCCTGCAAGCCTTGAGCAAGCATCATGTCAAGGCATGTCGTACAAAATAATGGATTGGGCCCGGTACCAACACACGCAACTCTCTGTGGTAGTCATACAGAAACCATGGCCGCATGAATAGTGGAGTCGTCAAGAAGAGGAATGCGTTCCATGCCAAGATACAAGCAAATTTCGTAGCATAAAGCTTGGTACTGGCCGCAGATCCATTGATGCCCTTCATCTCACCTGTAGAACGGCCACAAAGGTCAGCACATTGCTTGCTGCTGGTGAGCAGCCAACTCTTGCGGCTTTTCAGCTGATGGATCAAGGCAAGGACGACTCACCAGCCTGCCCTTCAGGGTAGACTCGGCGCATTAGACGCTGCACCAGCAAGGCGGCCGCATGCACCATGAAAAAAGCCAGTTGATGCCCGGTAGGAGCACCAAAGAAGATTAACAGTAAAAACTCTGCAGCAGCAGTGCAGATAGCAGGTAGTATAAAAGTCAGATTAGGTCCAGGGCCTAGCCTTCCAAAACCTTCGTATGCAGCCATACCCTGAGAGTGGCTAGAGGGCTAACATCACCCCTCCCCTCCCCACTTCCCTGTCCCCCCCCCAACATCAAGGGACGCCATACCTATTCTTAGATTTTGTACCCTCAAACTTAGAGTCTAAGGTCACCAAAATACGGCAGAAATACGAAAAAAGTGGGAGCCCATGAAATGAAACACATAGGCCTGAATGTCACCCTCACAAGCTTCTTATGCTCCACCTTCCCGATACTCCATTACACTGAAGATATCATGCATGTTCTTAGCCAAAGATTGCAATTTTGGTCAAAGATGCAAACAGTGTATTCTATCGCATTTTTCGCTATGGCGCTTTTGGCAATGTGGACATATTGCCGTTTGAAATTCGGGTTTAATTTGAGAGGGGGGGGGGGGCCGCGGGCAGCCACAGCCCTGCTCAGAGACACTCTAGTGCTCGTTATTGCAGCGTTTTTGCACCAACCGCAATTCATATCATTTAAATTTTACACTGTTGCTAAATCAGCATCCTCCCTGCTGTTCTCCATTCCAATCCTTGTCACTGAAGTCCCCCCACAGCTAGACCCCTCCTTCTCCTCCTCTTCTTCCTCTGAGAACACCACCCAAGGCTGGGCCTTGTCCTGCTGCTTTAGGGATTGTATGCGCTTGGCCAAGTGTGGGCTGCTGTTATGTACAGCCACACCAAGCTGAGGTGGTAGAAGGTCAGTAAAACGTACTATACGTATACAATAGCAAATCAAACAAGATTTTTTAATCATTGTGGACCTCCCAGACCGGCGCAGTATACATCCCTGAATTTTATTGTTCAGGCCTTCCATGGCTTTAGCCTGAGAGAATTGGCTTTCATGGATGTCTCAAGCCCAACTTCTAAAAAGTGTGTTGACTGACAGCTCTTAAGCTTAGGTAATCTGTTGATGAAGTCAAAGCTCTGAAAAGAAGTGTCTCAAAGGGAGGTCCAAGAACACTAACAGAAATGGGTAAATTGCGTGGTCCAGTCTGCCAGTGACTTTGCAAGATTTGTTGTAGATAAGTAGGGACTGAAATTAAAAAATTACTTTTCACAGGCGCCTCCTAATGAAAACAAATTAGTTTGATTAGACTGGGCCTCCTGGAGGCCGAGATGAGTCACAACCTGTTCTATCCACCTCCCACCCCTGTTCCTCACCCCTTCGTCCAGCTGCTTGATCCTAGTCACCCACTCATCTTCTCGGCAAGCTGCAAGCTCATTACCATCCTCAGTTAATTCCTTGATGCTTCAGTAGATGTAGATATTTCAGCAGGTGTAAATGAGCTTTTATGCACAGACACACATACGCGCTCCTTGGAGTGTTCGGAGTACAGCTGCGGTGCTTGGTGTAGAGCTGCCAAAATGACCAGATCGCTCACTGGCACAGGTAAAAGCTTTACTGTGCAGGCAAACTAGCCGCACTGAGGCAAAGGAAGCTGCATGGAAGCCCACAGGTCTGTGGACGCATGGGCTAGGCCAGAGGTTGACGCTCGGAGCAGTGGGGCTGCTGTTCTCCCTATCCCCTTTCACCATTTTTCATTTTTAAAGACAAAATTAGCAGGGGTGCTAGACCCCTAGAAGGATGATTGCCCAGGGATGACAGGCCTGTCAGGCATGTCCACGCTCATCATCGCATCACGCACTAGCTCGTCCCCCTCTTTGATAATGCAATCTATTTGGAACATTTCTAGGAAATTTTGGGGCTGCCAGCTCAATTTTGCAGATTTCCGGTAATCTCCCATGTCGAAGTGGTGACACTCACCACGGACATGTGACCCCTCAAATACTCAAGTTGAAGCCCAAGTCTGCTAGTCTTGGCGAGACCCCTTACTAACCCTGACCCATAACCCCCCATATCCCCCCTGTGTTCACGCCAATGGGTAGGTAGCCTTTGAGCTTGCTTACATGAGAAAGCCTGTGGCTTTCAAAACTTATTACTTTCTGTACCAGAATCCAAGCTGCTCAAAGATAAGCATTAGGCCTGACATGGGTCTCACCATGTAAGACGCCAGAGAAGACAAAGACAGAAAGCGTAGGCAAGATCTGCAATGCAGCAGAGGAGACAGATGACAGGGGCTTCGCAAGGGGCGGACACAGTTGTCTTACAGAGCAGACGTCCTCTTGTCGCTGACTCTTTCTGCGCTGACGGGGTAGCACGCCCTTTTGTCCAGATTGCTTGTCCTTTAGGACAGCTGCAGCATCAGCAAGGGCATCCCTGGATCCACAAGCATGACAGCTTTATGAGCGGCTTCTAAGCTGCAATGCATCGAGGGACATGAGCATGAGCAATTTTTGGGGGCTAGGAGAGGCAAATCACGTGCGCATGGAAAAGAGTAGACATGGTGTGGCCAGAAAGCACTAAAACAGGTTGAACAAAGCAAGCACTCATCCTACTGCGCTCAATCAGCTGCAGCCAAACTGCACACAGCTACAGGGGCAGAGTTCCGAGCTCCTGCATACAAAAAGGCATGCATACCTGCTAGCACAAGGTGTTCTGAAGGAGTCCGAGTGGGTCCCCAGTAGCAGCAACAGTGCTTTCTTTGTGGGCTGAAAGGCCAGCCGCACAAACCCATTCCGAAACATCTGATGCCTGTGAGGTTAGAGGGAGGAAGTGGGACGAGTTTGCTAGGGAGGTATGAAGCAGTAAAGAATGTTATAGACTTGGCAAAAACTACTTGCCAGCGGCGGTTCCAAAAGTCCGATGGGGAGGAGCTGAGCCAGGGTGAGTTGAACAGTGGAGGCCACTCAGCTAAGGGATCATGATCGAGAAGGATAACCCCAACAGCAACCATGGAATAGAAAAAGTAGGAAAGATGCAGGTAGAGCGCTGAAGCAAGTGTAACCGCCAAGAGGCATGTGTACAAGTAGTGCGCATCCAAGACATCAGCTGCAGAGAGAACAAGCGGAGCGACAGGTCAAACGTGTCAAATGCAGGATGGACGCTAAGCAGCAGCTTTTTTGATGGCACTTCATTTCTGCAAGTAATGCACTGGCACGTCCACAAATGCATGCTGCAGCCAATTTTACGGATTGTCTCGGGTTACCACTACCCTCAGGCCGGGGGATAAGAATTGCCCAAAGCATCAATCTTGTGGTGCAGCACAATCCTTGCAGAGAGATATGAAGTCATCCTCGGAGGTAATAAGTGCCAGGACATTGTGCCCATTCACCTTTCAATCTGCAGGCTAGAAGACCTTAAAACCCTGCCTTACTCGATCCATGATCATGAAAAGTTTGTCTTCGTCATTCAGCAATTTTCCAGGTTTTAACTCAAACTTCAGGGCAAAGCCTATCTGCTCTAGATGCCAGCGGTCTATTCTGTCGTGGCGAAAACCACCAATGAACCATTCACACAGCTAACTGACAGAATGCTTGTTTCCAGCTTGCCTGTGGTTAAAGCCCCCATTTCATTATAGGATTCTAGGCAGATGCTGAAATGCACTTGTCCATCAGTCAACCCACCTCTTGTATGCTGCATAAGCACTGCATTTAGTGCCTCACACCCACACATCTGGAAAATTGCCCAGGACAAAGGACGTAGAGCATCAATAATTCTCATCGCAAGCGTGCGTCCTGTGGGATGCCGCTGGCCTGGCTTGTGCTGGAGCGTCTCAGGGCGCAGAACAAGTGCATAGTCGAGTAAAAGGCCAGAGAAAGGGAAGTCATACGGAGCGTCATCTTGCCAAATAAGAAAGTCTATCATCTTGAGGCCTGAACAGACAATGCACATGACAGACCTGCAAGCACCGCCCAACAGCACAGCAAATTGTGCAGATGTGCGCAAGCTTTTGCATGTGTGAGAGCATGTGCGCTTGGGCATGCCTGTGTACTGGTCTGCTTGCGTGTGCATGTGAGAGCATGGCTGCGTAACATTCACATGCCTGCCCTGTGTTTCAATAAACAGACTCACAGTTCAGATATCCAGTACGGGTCTGGGGGCTGGAAGCTGGTGAACAAGGCGCTCCAAATCAGGATTGTCATCACGCAGCATGCAAATGCTGCCCTCCAGCAGTTTCGTCCGTATGCTTGCATCAGGCATTTCCAAGTCCTCCATGACACCAGGAATAGACCAATACAAACCAGAAAACAATAGGCTGTGTGGCTTGCGGAGAAATCCAGCAGGTTGAGACCCACAGTATGCAGTTCCCTCCCCATTAGGGATTCCCCATAGGGGCACCTACTTATAAACCAAATATTATTACGCATAAAGACCTCGCCTGTCCACCTAAGTTTACCGTGAACATGCTGTACCGATGAATAGACTTTAAAGTAAATCAAAGCCTGAATGGAATTATACCACCGCGATGAAACGAATCTTCCACAGCATGCCCTTCACCCGATGCACAGAGGTGAAGAGTCTCCTTAGAACATCAAGAGAGGGAAGTAGGACCAGCAGCAACAGCAGCAGCAGCAGCAGCAGCAGCAGCAGTTTGCATTGTGGGCATGACCAATTTCGTGGAACACTCTACAAACTATATGCCCTTGATTTGGAAACAACTGTTGATGGACAGAAGAAGATCATAGAGCTAGCAATTGTCCCATGCAATGATCCTGCAGCAGAAAGTATCCCTAGGGAAGCGTCCTATGCCTCGCTTGTCAACCCTGGCATTCGCTTCAGACACAACAGGTTTTCAGGTGAGGAGTTGCCTTTGCCTCTCACACACTCATACAGGGGCTCTGACGGCATTCAATGATGGCATAAAGTCTTATCTGTTGCCCTTCTCAAAGCGTCACAGCATCGGTCAAGTACAAAATGCTTAAGGTTTGCGTGCACGAAGAGGTATCATTAACCAATCAAACCACTTGAAAGTTGAAACAGGATCAAAGATCAGGAATGCAAGGCCTCTCACTTTCCGCTGTGAAGGCGTTTAAACTCGCATGTCTGAGAGGATGTGGTTGTATGGTTTCCAGGTGTGACCAGAGAGCATCAAGATGCTTGCGCTGTTGTGCTCCATTGCGGTTATCTCCTTGCAGACATTTCTTTTGAAGATGTTCAATTTCAGCCCAACACCAAGGTCGTCCTGCAAACTGCAGCAAGTATTTTGCATGCAGCTGTTCAGGATGGGTAAGTAAAGTCAGTTTTTCTCAGCTCAACTGGCACACCAGAAACCAGTTGCTTTGCACTTTTCTGCAGCTATGTACCTGTGCTTGTGGCTCACAATGGCGTCAGCTTTGATGTGAGTATGAGGATCTGAGGCAAATGCCCTTGCGCTGCCAGCTTGCCATGTCTGCTCAGGTTGGAACAATGTTTTCTAGGCCCATCTTTAAGGCAACCGCATCGGGTGGCAGGACCAGGGCAGAGGCATGCCGCATCATCATGGAGCTAGAGCAGCACTGGTTGCATGCGACAGACCAAACAGGGGAGGAGATGAGGATGTGGAAAAGGTGGGGTGGAGGCCTGTTTGGCAGCAACCCATCCACTTGGGCGAAGCTGCACACCCATTCACTGCTCGCAGTTCCGAATCCTAGAGTACGAAGCGCAAGAGGCCGGCGTGCCCTTTCCTTCTTACATCCCTCTGGATACACTCCTGCTGTCCAAGGTAGTTGCTAATCTTCTGCAAGCTGCACGAGCCTACTTGTGGTAATGATTATGGAGCTCAGGGTGCATTGATGTTGTAGCAACATCTACAGAGGTTGAAGAGCAGGCTCAGGCAGTTTGATTGGCATTTGATTTGCATTGAATGCAATGCTTGTCGGATAAGGCAGGCAGCACCCCACGAGGTTTGTTCCACGAAGTAATCGGCTTTGCCCTTCAAAGTGATGGCCTTCCTGATCTTGGTCAGTGTCTCCCATGCATACTCCTGCCCTTCAGACGTCTGATCTGCAGCGGCGGCTTGGTTTGGAGAATTTGAAGCAAGGGACGCTTGTCAAGCACTTCCAGGCGTCCCAGAATGTGGCGCACAGGTACTGAGAGAATGTGGCACACATGTACTGAGAGAATGTGGCACACAGGTGAATGTGGCATACAAGTACTGAGCAGGTGTGGCACACAGTTGCTGAGAGCGCTCCTGTGAGCATTGTCTGCCTGATGGTTGGGATCTTACTTTCAATATCGGTTGTATGCTGTGCAAAATATGACTCCTGCCCCTGGTACCAACACCGGACATGACATGGCTTACCTTCTGCGATGTATCGTTGTGATTCATGGACCTCCTGCTCTTTGCGGCGTGTGCTCACAAGAAGGATGCAATGAGGGTTTGGGCACGCTGCTTGCAGAACTTGGGCTGAGAACTGGCACTTCTGCCCTAGCAGGCTCTATGAGTTGTAAGAGCCGCAAGAAGCTTTTTTAAGTTCTCGCGTCACAGAACTTGGATTTAAAACTTACAATTGAATTAAATCCCTGTCTTGCACTGGACTTAGGAGAGGGACAATAAGCCCTCTGTATAAGGTTGTGCCCCAGCATTGGTAGAGAATGCCATCAAGGCAGCAACGGTCCCTGGTGTGTAGACTCCTGCACGAGGTTGAGCAGCCAGCTAGGGACTTCTTTCATGGTCACAGAGTCTTGGCATCATGCAAGCACATCAGAAATCTAACAAACCATGCGAAGGGCCCAACCGTGATCTAGAGTAAGCCCCAGGTCTACAACTCATGGGGATCTAGTGGTTTCTCTGCAATACGCCTGGCAAGTCATACAATCCTCCTAACCTCTGTATTACTATCAGTCAACTGTACCCCTGGGTCTCCATTCAAATCATCAGCATAGCTTGTGCGTACAGTTTGGCTGAATCTGGTCACCGCATTGAGGTGCTTTCAAGAGGCTTTCCTCAGGATTTTTGGTAGCACGGGGTCGGGCTTAGCGTTGATGTGTTTGTCCCATTCAAGGAAGTTGGCTAAAATTTTCATCTTCTGCATGACAAGCACGGCCTTTTTTGGGGGGACCAGATAAGCATCTGTAAGACTCAGATCTGTGGGATGCAGAGGCCTGTCTGTTGGGTGGGAAAAGCCAGAAGCGTCTTTTCCAGAGAGCCAAGGGGTTCGCGCACTGAAGCCAGCCCTGCAACTCGCCAGAATGGGTCCCACACTTCGATGCAACACCAGCAGCCATACCGCACTCAAGGCGCAGGCATCCTGCGCACTGCAAGACTTGCTGGGCCCAGTGCCCCGAGTCTACCGTGCAGCACCCGTGAGAGCCCCCAGCATGCCAGGCGCTCCACATGCTGGCCCCTCCCTCCTGCTAAGTACTACTGCCTTCCGAGGGCCGGCTGGCCTAATATGCACAGCCGGTAGGCTACCCACTTCAGGCCCGTTCGCGCCTGCAGTCCAGGGCGCTGGCTGCAGCACCGCGCAGAGCCCACGTGGGACGGACACGCAACGCCGCCTTGCATGTGCAAAACAGGCGGCCAGTGCCTGACCTGGCTGCACAGCATTGCCAAATGTGCGCCGCCCATACGCAGGGCGCTTGCGGACGCGGAGGGCTTGGCCAGCATCCTGCCGCAGCTGCTGCACGAGTGCGGTGGGGGAGGGGCGCAGACGTGGCAGGACCTGATTCAACAAGCCCTGGACATCTTGGCACGCCCCAGGGTTGAGCCACCCCCAGGTGTGCCTCAGCTGCTTAGCAGCTGCTGCTTTCAGGCTGCCCAAGGCTGGTGCACACAGCTGCAAATGGACTGCTCATGCCTAAGGCTCGTGCACACAGCTGCGAGTGAACAGGCCTTGCCTGAGGCTAATGCAGAGTGTGCACAGAGCCGCAAATGCACAGGTCATACCCAAGGCTCATGCACAGAGCCGCAAATGCACAGGTCATACCCAAGGCTAGTGCACAGAGCTGCGAGCGGACAGACCAAGCCTGAGGCTAGTGCATAGAGTCGCAGACAGGCAGTGGTGCCTTTTGTCTGAGCACTGCAGCAGGCCAAGGTTGGTATGCCAGGAGGCAGGCGTGTCAATTGAGTGCACAGCATGCTTGCCTGGACGTTGCTATTGGGCTGACATGACACCTGCTTTAGGCTGGCATGGTGGACTGCCTGAGTTGGGGGGGGTGATTTTTCATTGAGTGCACCTCTGCAGCGACAGATGCCACGCAGGGACTCCTTGCCTGACGAGTTAGCCATGTAGCTAGACAGGATTTATGAGCCCATGCCCAGACATGGCTGTACGCCCTGGGAATTCCTGCCCTGTCTTGCACAGCTTAGTCTTGCACTGCCCTGTGCACGTGCGCTCCTGTCTGCCCTCCCCTGCACACGTGCACCCTGCCCTGCCCTGCCCTGCCTCATGCGCGCGCAGAAGCCACCAAGTATGTGACCATGCCGAGGTTGAGTGGCCGCCGCCGGGTGAGGACCACAGCCGGCCGTGCAGCGCCTGCACCCGCCCAGGATCCCCACCTACAGGGGAGCAGCCCTCCAAGTTCCACTGTGCCACCCCCTGCACCTCCCTTGCAGCCGCACTCCACAGCAGGCCCCTCCCGCCCAATCACCCTCCCGCCCCATCAGGCTCTTGCCCCATCGCCTCCACGCCCCGCCGCTCCGCTGCCCGTCCAGCCTGACCACCTCACGTCACAGCTGCAAGGCCTGTCGCTCAGCGCCACGGAGCAGGCACCTGCCCCGCAGCAGCACGACGGGCAGTTGCAGGGTGGGGGCCAGCAACGGTTTGAGGCAGGGGGCCTGCTTGTGATGGAGGCAGAAGAGCTTCAGGAGGCGGGCGCAGCAGGGCAGCTGGTGCTGCAGCGAAAGGCTCCCTCGACGCAAGGCCCTGTGACCATGTTCAACGTGCTGCGGGGGCAAGGCGCGTGCCCGGGGCAAGCGCAGCTGCCGGCCCCAGCAGCCCAGCGCTTCATGTTCATCATCCGCGCGTGCAAGGTGCTCTACAACATCAGCCCGCAGCCGCAAAGCTTCAGGTGAGGAGCATCCACCTGCATGCACTCCCTTTGCGTGCACTCAGGGGGGGAGTAGCGCGTGCCTGGGCGCAAGCGGTGCTGATGCTCCAGGGGAGCGCCTGTGTATGGGCACACACACACACACGCATGCACGCATGCACGCTCGCACGCGCGCACACACACGCGCCCAAGCCCACATGTATACACGCGCTTGCACACATACGCACACACACACACGCTCGCACACACAAGTATACATGCCCTCACACACACACACATACACACACACAAAAATTTGTGGCCGCACACATGTGCGCACACTACCATGCGCACGCTTGTGTGCGCAGCCTGCCTTGCTGTACGTGCCCCTGCTCATCATGTGCTTGCCATGCCTGGCTGTGCATGTGCTCCCACTCACGTGTGTGCCATGCCTGGCTGGATTTGTCGCCCAACAGGTCCAGCAGTGGAGACACTTACAGGGACAGGATGCCCGCCTGGTCGGTCACGCTGAGTGCGCCGGCTGGCATCTTGCAGGTGCGGCCACGCAGTGCCCAGCAGCCCCCAGCTGCGCATGCGGCAGCCGCGCCTCGCTCGCAATCTTGCATGGGCTGCCGAGCCGGAGGCCCTGCCTGCCTGCCTGCCTGCCCCTGCCCCTGCCTGCCCGCCTGCCTGCGGGCCGCTGAGTCACTGGTGCTTGGACAAACATGCGTAGGCTGCAAGCGCGCTGGATGCGCTGGTGGCGCCGCTGGTGGAGGGGCCGCAGGGCGGCAAGTGCTACAGAGTCGCCTCTTGGGTGGCAAGAAGGCAACAGGTGGGCTGCGAGAGGGGTAGCAAACACCCCAGTGCTGCCTCCCCGGGTGGCAAGCGCTTGAGTGTCGGCTAGGGGGGCGAGTGCGCGCCACCTCTGTCCAGCGAGCGGCAGATAGGCGGTGGGTGGGCAGCAACGGGGGCGCACGTGAGCTGTTGGGTGAAGAGCCGCCCAACTTACTGTTTAAACAAGCCCAGCTTGCCTGCCTGCGTGCCTGCCTGCGTGCCATGGGGGCCCGCCTGCCACTGTGCTTGTGAGGTCCGCAGTGTGCTTCAGCACTCAGGCCTGTGCCATCCCTCTTGTGCTTGCGGGGCCCACCGCTTGGTCCCCTGCCACTCTGCGCCCTAAGGTGTGTGCGCATGCCGTGGCTGGGATTCTGCAGGCGCCTTGGCAGCCCATCATGCTCCGCCTGCAGCTCCATTTGGGCCCCTCCTTGCCTACTCTCTAGTTCCTTGTAGCACCTTCTGCTACGCAGGCCCATTCAAGGAAACACACGCTTGCATTGGCTGTGCAGGCACCTCAGCAGGGCCTCAAGCTTCACATGAAAGTGCGACTGGACAACCCGCGGCTGGGGGACGGCAGGAGGCAGCCAGTGCTGTGCACCAAGCTCCTACAGGAGATTGGCCAAGGGCGGCAAGAGCCCATTCAGATGGCTCTGCAGGCAAGTGACACATGTGCATGCCTATCACAGGCGTGCAGGATGACAGAAGCGACGCCTGGCGGACGCCTCCGGTCATGTGCTGCCTGCAGTCCTTATGTGTCTTAGGGTTTGCCTCTCTGCTGTCTTAGGGTGCTTTTAACCAAAAACCTCTGGCTTTTAGACACTCCCTTTCTTCTGCTGTGAGCGCCTTCTTAGTCTTGGTTCAAGTTGCAGGGTTTTAATTTTCAGCTCCTTCGGCAGATACAGCTATGTAAGCTTACCTTATGAGTTGCTCTGTTGATGATCCATAGGGGCCTTATGAGTTGCTCATGGATGCATAGGGTCCATGGGGCTTATGGATCCAGAGGGTCCTTATGATTAGCTCAGTTGGTGATCCATAGGAGCCCCAATCTTTTGTGGAGTCCCTGGAGCTGGCAGGAATTCATGCCTGCGTTTGTTCCTGGCATGCCATTGGCCCGCCTGCCAGCTGAGGCCGTTACTGCTCTGGGCCTGTTATGTTGAAGGGAGCTTCAAAGCCCCATTCAGCCTGAGGCGACTTGCCATTGAACTCTGCCCTTTTGGCTGAGGTTTGGCGCCTTAATTATGCATGAGCGAGGGCTGGCTGGGTCCGCTTTTGGATCCTGCTTCAAGGCAGTGCTCTCATGTCCCAGGTCTGAGCACCTCATTGTCACCACCATACCATTGTTGCACCGTATCCAATGTCGTCTGACCTTGACATATTGCACGCTGAGCATGTGCACGCAAGAGCATCGACGGACGCAAAACGAACTGCAACAAAGCCTCATGAATCCTGCGGTCATTGCCGCGATGGCATGCGTATGAATCAGTCAAGTTGTATGGGCTATTCTTAGAACTTGTAAAACCTGTAAACCTGTATGAGTAATGGTCATGAAGGGTGATCCTGGTGGCCTGGGAGGGTGTCCAGCAGAATGTGTCTCTGTGTGCTCATCGGTGCGCCCTCAACGGCATGAGTGCACTTACCAGCAGTCGCAATTCTTGACTGAAGCCCTTTCTTCAGTGAAGGCCTTTTCTTGTAGACCCTTGAATGCACTGACATTGCATGTGCACATCGTGATGGACTTGCTGCCTGAAGAGAGCTTATGACCTCACAATGCGAAGGGCAACAAGTGATATGCAGCAGCAAAGTGACCTGTCCTTGCTAATTAGGTACTTGCTGGTTTACGATTGGTGCCCGTGCCCTGCACTGCCCTGGATATTTTAAGATCCAGTCGATAGGAAAGCATCAGACAAGGGCCCTCATGGATGCTGACAAGGCATCTCCCCTAAAGAGTTTTGTCGTAAATTGCATGAGCTTATGGAAGTACTAGAGCAAAGCCATGTAGCAGCACCCAAGCTCCTTGACGTGGTTGGGAGGCGCCCCTGACTGGAACACGCAAGACGTTGCCAAGTGCGGTCAGTAAGAGTTTTGAACATTTGGGCTCAACCGCTGCTTACTGTGGCACCATTGTGCTTGATGTACTCAACAACCTGCCGCTCTTGTACAATGCCATCAACAGGCCATGGGTGGCAATGATGCGGAGGATGTGGAGAAAGTCAATTTGCGGACTTTGAACAAGCAAATGTCAGTGGGTAGGCTGTGTGATTGCGTGGTGGAGCCCAGAGCATGGCAGTCAAGCTTGGGAGCCGGAGTGAAGCTGCATGCCCATACAATCATATTTCATGACTAGATGACTAGCCTTGCTCTATTGATTGAGAAGATGGGTACTGCAAAATGCCAGTTGAGGTATGCTACAGGCTGAAAAGATATTGGCCTCCTGACCCATTGATACTTAGGGATAAGAAAGCAGGTGATAGTGCATTGCGAGAAATAGGCTGCTTAGTTCAGGCATGAAATAAACAGGCATCATGTCCAGTCTCAAGGGTGTGTGTGTGTGT
>LKMJ01002353.1_pt1 | contig 17326 bp, 18 predicted proteins | sample 643391 | NCBI WGS metagenome assembly LKMJ01 (sample SAMN04112250, study PRJNA286221) | soda lake metagenome | biome: soda lake; feature: Kulunda Steppe; material: water; isolation source: sample PL-Br10 brine of Picturesque Lake | place: Russia: Kulunda steppe | collected 2010-07
CACACACACACACACACACACACACACACACACACACACACACACGCACGCACGCACGCACGCACGTGCGCGCACGCACACACACGTGCACAGAGACACATACACGCACACACAAACGCACAAACACACACGCGTTTTGGTTATTCAAAGTTGTGTGAATAGAAAGCCTCTATCCGGCCACACCTTCACATACTCATCCACGTCATGGATCTTGGCTTCAATTAGCAGCTCCTCCTCATGCTCTGCCAAGCTGCCACTGGGTAGTGCCACGTGGCTTGCAGTGATCTCCTCAAGCTCCTCCACGTCAACAGCCATGCCCTTCTTGCTGGCCATTGATAAAAGTAGATCAACCTAACAAGGACACCAGCTCTTGGTCCCCTTACATCTCACTTTGATGTTCTGAGCCGAGTCGATCATTTGATGAAATATTAACCAAGAGTGTAAATTTGTGTATATATATACATTTTTTACGTACTCGATTTTCAGCTTAGTGCCTTCGTTTCTGTCGGGGGAATTGATCCTATTTTGTGCGTTTCTTGATGAATCGCAAAAAATGAAAGGCCTGACCTTTCTGGGTCGGCTACTCTTCTTGTTCTGGCTCCTGCTCATGGAGCAGCACCCTGCTCATGGAGCAGCACCCTGTACTGAGAGCACGCAGCGGCAGGCCCTAGTTCAATTCTACAATGCCACATCTGGAGACCGCTGGCAAAGAAGATCCCACTGGCTTCGTGATTCCACCTCCTGCGGGTCCGGCCTGCCAGTGAGTTTTGTACTCAGCTACATTTTAGATGCATTTACTTTCAGAACCCCAAGGACTCCTGCAACAGCAGGTATGACACATCATCCATCGTGACCCTCATGGACTCTGACCCTATTCTTCCCATGGGCGTCTGTTTCTAGCATGCAATTGAATCACGAAATCCTCTCCCATGCTCGCTGATTTCTACCTGCCTTACCCTTGCTATCTTGCATTTTGAAATCCATCTAGTGCATGTTTCAGCTTGTCATTTCTGCGTTTTTGAGCTGGCGCCCACAACCTGCGCTGCCCTGCAAGTCCACATCTTGCCTCAAACAGCCCAGGTATTGACTGATCTTGCAAACCTACATTCATTTATGATGGCTGACCTGGAGTGGAAGTAAAGCAGACTCTGGATGCGCAGCCTTGTTTGTCTGAATGTGCTTTGTCCTGCTCCCACACGCAATGCTGCTCCCTGCCCTCCTGCCCCTAGGCGCATTGCTGCTGGGAGGGAGTGACCTGCTGCGTAGCAGCCTCATGTGACGAGGACAAGTCCTCAGCGGATGATGTTGCCCACCACGAGCACTTGGCTGACGACTCAGATCGTCATGGCTCCCGTGGCAGCCATCATCAGCAGGACCTCACCTGCGGTTGCACGCCAGGCTTGGTCGTGAGCTTGAGCCTTGCTCAGAACGGCCTGGTAGGTGTGCTTTTGCCCATGGCTAGTTTGTTAAAGGGTGCTGCGACCTTAAGTGGGCAGCGCTTGTGCCGGTGGTGCGAGCTTGGGTGGGTGGCACACAAGCCGCTGGCGTGTTTGCTTTTGCCCATGTGCAGCGCGTGTGGCGATCGTGCAAGCTCACAGTACATGTACCATGGCATGGGATTGTATTGATATTGCCTTCATCGGGGCCTTGATCACATCGCAACCATGCAAGCGTTGCGCAGCTACTGAAAGGCAAGAGGGCTCAGGTGCATGCGCCAGACATGTGTCTTAACTCCTTGTGCGACTCAAGGACACATGGGTCACATGTTTCACTCAGTTCATGTGCATTGCGCCCAGAAGCTGGACAGGCTCAGGCTGCATTGCTGAACAATACATGCATAAAAGTTGACATGTGCATGGTTTCGTGATTATCAAAGGTGCCCAGTGGGAAGCAGGTGGCTGGGGTGGTTGCCCCGCCTAGGGATCCTCTCTTAAGACTGAGTTTATTTCAGACAGCACTAGATGCTGGTTGGGCAGAACAGGACCTTGGCCTCTGGGAGGGACTGTCGTGGCGCTGCAGTCCGTGCACTGTGGTTTCTGGTTGCCATGCTGTGCTTGCGTGCTGTGGTTCCATTCCCCCCCTGACAACCCCTATTGCTGACTGCTGCCCTGCTCTTGCTGCATTGCAGCAACCGTCTTTGCATGCAGGTCTGGCCGCACATGCCTCTTTTTCCCCAGCCTCTTTGATGCGTTTGGGATGTGCTGGCCGCACGCAGCTTGCATGGGCGAGATGCCTTCCAGGCATTGCCTAACTCATCCAAACATTTGCTGTCAGGCTGTCCATGCCTCCTAGCACTTGCTATTTGCACTCACCCGCGCACCTTTGTGTTCTACTGTTGGGGTTCTGGCTGATCCTGGTTTCACCTCTTCCTGTGTCTCTGCTGCACCATAATATCACACAGCATCAGCTTCCCAGGGGCTTGCAAGATTCTGTGCATAGCTTATGGTTTCATGTCTGCTGGTGCAGGCGGGCCGCTTACCTGCCGCGACCGCCGCCTCGTGCGAGTTGCGGCTGTTGGACCTGGACTCCAACTCCCTGACTGGCCCAATCCCCCGCTTACGGGAGCTGACGCAGCTGCAGTACCTCTTCTTGGGCAACAACAGTGCGTGCCAGAACCTTTCTTTGACTGAAGCACCTCCAGGGGCTGCCCTAGGGCGGCACGCTTGGCACGTGCAGTACGCATGCGCGCATGGTGGTCAGTTGGGGGGATGCACCTGTGCTTTGCCCGATGTGCGCATCTGTGCTTGCCCCGTGTGCACACCTGTGCTTGCCATGACCCAGGTCTGGGCAGCCAACACTCAACAGCAGCCTGCCCCGTGTGCTGGGCATACGTTAGTACTTATGTTGGCTAGGTGGCCCATTAAGCTTGCTGCTCTGGGTGTCGACTATAAGGCCTTATGGGCATCATTGGTCCCAAAACTTGGGACTTTTTGGATGCGCTGTGTGGGAACCACTTATATTGGGCAGTTGGCTAGGCACCCCTTTTCCAAGGGCGCAAGCAAGGTGTTGAGGGAAGTGTGAAGGCTGGGACAGAGCACAGATGAGATCCCCTGTGGCCCTTCTCTCACAGCTTCTCAGATTGAAGGTTGTGGTTGTTAGGCGGAGTAATGCCAGCCCTGAGAAATGGAGTCTGCACTGCTGGTGGCTGCAACCTCTTATTCCGCTGTGCAAGAGCTTTCCATCACTGCTTTAGGTGAACTGCTTCAGCTTGTGAGCGTGCTCAGGTGTTCGCAAGCTCACCCAAATACCCGCGCAATGTATCCTCATGCGCATGCCCATTGCATCAACTGATTCAGGGTGCTGATCAAACCCAATTTCAAGCCCAACTTTCCACCAGCATCATCAAAGCCATCCCTGTGTCTATCCTAGTTCAAAGGCGCACTGCAGTGCCTCCGCCTGGATTTGTTATTTAGCTTGATCGGCATCGACTGGCACAAGCTGAAGCAGTTCATCTGGCACATGCTGAAGCAGTTCACTGAAGCAGTTCCGCCTGGATTTGTCATTTAGCTTGATCGGCATCAACTGGCACAAGCTGAAGCAGTTCATCTGGCACAAGCTGAAGCGGTTCACCTGGCACATGCTGAAGCAGTTCATCTGGCACATGCTGAAGCAGTTCATCTGGCACATGCTGAAGCAGTTCATCTGGCACAAGCTGAAGCAGTTCACCTGGCACATGCTGAAGCAGTTCATCTGGCACATGCTGAAGCAGTTCACTGAAGCAGTTTTGCCTGGATTTGTCATTTAGCTCGATCGGCATTGACTGGCACAAGCTGAGCAGACAGCAGCAGCGGTTCTTGGCAGGCTACCTTGCAGTCCTTGAGCGTGCTTGCCATCTCGGCTCCTGGAGCACAACATGCCAGCAGGCATTAACTTGATGCATTGTGGGATGTTGTGTTGGCCTAGTTCAGGGGGATTGAAGGTAGCTTAGGCGGTTGGTAGAAGCACGCTTTCGGTCAGTCACCGTGATTTTAAGGTAGAAACAGGGCCAGCGCAATCCTTCAGAGCCTGCTCACTTCCACACAACGCATCAAGTTGATGTCTGCTGGTGTGTGCCTCACTGTGTGTGCAGGGCTGTCTGGGGAGCTTGAGGGATCCCTCCAGGGACTGTCCCGGCTGAAAGTGCTGGACCTCTCCCGCAACCGCCTGGTGAGAGTTTGGGAGGCGCACCAAGGCCCCTGCAGCGGCCCTTTCAGGACTGTGTGGGGACCAAACTTGGCGCTTTTGCCTACTGCTTGAATGCGGATGTTCTGATGCTGTTGCCTGCGTTGCTTGTCAATCAGAAAAAGTGAGCGTCAATCCCATCCCAAACATTGGGGGATGCCTTCAGATGCATGGACAAGGCGTCAGCAAAGACCAGCCCGTCCCCATCAACCACAGCCTCGCTGCCTCCAGCGTTCTGCACAGCACCCGCATCCTCCCTGTGCTGATGGTCCTTGTGTGGGTATGCTTGCAGAGCAGTGCACCCGTGCACCCGTGCATCTCTCTTGCCGTGTGCTAGAACCCTGAGACCTGGCTCATTTGCGGCTTTTGCACTCATGTGCTGCCAGCTGCCCTGTTGCCTGCGTGCACCAAGTTGCGCCCCCCCAGCCTGCCTAGCCATCTAGGTGCTGGCTCCGGTGGCGGACCATGCAATTGCATGTGCCGATGTCAACTCTCACGAACGGGTTTCCCCCTGGACCTCCAAGTTTATACCCAGATCTGTGGATCACCATCTGCGCAACATTGTGGGTGTGCAAAGCATCCTGCTGACCAGCGCCCACGGTCCATCAACAGTCATTTCAACCCTCATATATTTACCAGAAGGTCACAGCACTTCCCACCAGGCTACCATGTGCCATGGAGACCTACCAGAGCAACAGTAGCTCATGGGTACTCACACCTGAGCTGACTTTTCAACTTATCATTTGCAGTGCCCAGGGATGGAGCATTCGCCTTTTTTGGATTTATGATGCGCAAATGGTTTGGCAAAATTCAAAATGCGCCAAATGATTCGATTGAACCTTTGCCTGTGAGCTTTGAGAGCAAGGGGAGGAGGGGGAGGCATTGACTCACGCCAGCTGACGTTACTGACCCGCGGTCTGACCTTCCCCCCTTCCCCCCACCCCCTGATTCCACATACTTACATTTAACAACAAGACTTAAGACTATGTTGTTCACATGGGGTCACTGTAAGGTGCAAAACAGAGCAAAATAGGTGCATTGCAGGGCCCATTTTGGGGAGGGTCTTTTAAATCCACGAATTGATGTTTTACAGTTCGGCGAATGATTCAATAAAATTCGAATTCGCGAATGATCCAAGATGCGCAAATACTCCATCTCTGGCAGTGCCACTTGTGTTGAGCATCCAGCTGTGCCATGAGCAGAGGCCCACGTATGTTCCATCCAGCAGTGTGCAAAAGCAACTTTGAGCCCTGAAGGGTCGAGCACATGTAAGCCTAATGTCCGGCACTGCTTAAAAGATGGGCACCGGCACACTTACATTTTGCATTTGCAGGGCAAATCAAGCCTCTGTTAGTAGAGGCCTGTTGCCTTAATCTCCCTGGCGTGCAATGCTCCATCTCAGGAGTATGCCGTACTCACTCATGCCCTGATCTGTTATGAGAGATGGGGTAGCCTCCCTTATTGTGACATTGGCCCCAGGGCTTGCTTGTGCCCAACACTTCTTTGCCAAACCTAAATTGGCAAAGCAGATGGATTGTGAGGATTGTCAAGGTGCCAATCAGGATTGCGCCTGATGGATGGATGGACGGATAGATGAATGGATGGATGCTTGTGCGTGTAGGAGGGCGAATTTCCAGTGGACCTCTGTGACAGGAGCCGCAGCGAGCTGCATGCACTCTTGATATCGGACAATCTTTTCAGCGGCTTGCTGGATGTGTCGCGATGCAGAGAGCTGATGGAGCTGCATGCGCAGGTGGGTCAATCCCTCCATTTTGGTGGATGCAGGATACTTACACAAGCGCACAGCCCTGTTCTAGAGAGGCCAAGTGCGCACTTGAAGTATTTGAGGCTCTGCAACATTGTACAGCAGCTCATGCCTAATTTCCCACTAGTATCCCTGAGCTTGACTAGGGTGCAATTAAAACCTCATGTAAGAGATTGGATGTGAAGGCGTACACAGCCACAAACACATGGACGCAGAACCCTTCCTTCTCTAAGCCGCTTTTTGCAAGGTGATTGCCCTCTTTTCTTCACTCAAATGTTTGGCATATGAAGGCTGCAATTGGTGCTTGTGTACGTGCAGGTGAACCTTTTTTCGGGCCCCATGCCAGATTTGTCTGGCCTTGTGCACATGCATGGAGTTTTTTTGGATCGGAACCTCTTCAACGGAACCTTTACCAATGGTCTTCATGGCTTGAGGCTGTTGACCCAGGTTTTTTTGTCCAACAACCGGTAAGGAGAATAGAAGGCGCCAGCATGAACATTGTGAATTATCGGGAGGCTTGTACTATCCGATTGAATTGAAGTTTGGCGAGCAGCAGCTGGGTGTAAAAGAGATTTTTGTGTTCTGTGTGTTGGTGTGTGAGAGGGGGGGAACTGTCAAGTTCTATGTCCCTGTCAAGCAGTCTGTCGGCATGAGACTCCAGTATACAGTACACATGCGTGTTTACAGGGTCCCTTGCACTTGCTGCATGTGTGTATGTGTGTGTGTGGTTAATACACAAGGGTAGGCCTTATAAAGGGCCTTCAGCAAAGGTAGAATAAATTGCCTTTGATGTGCCTGTGGAACCTCTTTCATGAAAGTGGGCAAGGGGCAGGTGCATTGTGGTGCACGGGCATGAACAGCAGAGCGGCAAGTTAGAAAACAATTTTTTTGTGTCACAGCGGGGCAATACCTGATCAATATTGGCAATTTAGAAGTTGATGAGTACGCAAACAGACAACTCTCTTAGGATGTACTAGAATTGGTCAAGAAATCCATTGTGCAGGGGCAAATATGGTCGATACAGAGCAATTGCGCGTACTGTAAAAGACCACGCATTTACCTAGCGTGTACATGCAAGTTGATCAATGTGTAATCTTAGGATAGCTACGATTTCAAAACTCTTCTTCTGTAATCCTTGACTTAAGCATGGTGGCTTTGTATGATTTTTTGACCATGTGATCGCCGCATATCTCTACTTTTGCAATCTGAAGTGTTTTACAGGTTGATTCTTCTTCACTCCAACAAGGTTGGTCGGTTTAAGAACTATATCATAACTTGCTTTTATTATGTGTGTATCAAGCCTGTAATTGTAATGTAATGTAATGTAAGCCTGTAATGAGTGCAAACCATCAAATACAAATGTGAAATTCCCAATTGCCCTTCTTGTGATGTGCATGCAGGGTGCAAGGTAGCCTTGAAGACTTGGGATTGACGGGCCTGCGACTGCTACGCGAAGCACATCTTCAAGGCAATTTGCTGACAGGCCAACTGCTTGAGAGCTTGCTCTACCTTCCCAGCTTGGACCTTTCAAATAACAGGTGCCTGCTGTGTTTTGAATTCTGCGTAAGGGTGCTTAATAGAAAAGTTGCTCAACTTGCTCGCACATTGAACATGATTAAATAGCAAAAAGCAATGCCCTCAATGTCCTTTCTAGCTGTACCAGCAGGCGCTTTTCATCAGGCATTGGGGCCTCACTGAGTGCAAGCATTCAGAATGCCTATACATGGACCTAGAGCAAAAGCAAAGTTGAGCCTGGTTGGACACTTTGTCCAACGCCTCACTGGATATGTGTATAGCTGACTGTCTCACCCGAATCTTTTGTATAACAATTTGTCTGCCTGGTTCAATTTTGCTGCACTGATAGAGCTACGACTGTCATTAAAGTGCACCTTCCTACTAAGGTACCGGATCCATTCAACAACTTTTGTAAGGCTGGACACCACGGTAACAGATGCAATCCAATGGATGTGCATGGGCACCATGGTAACAGATGCAATCCAATGGATGTGCATGGGCAGAGATAGCTGAGTGCAAAAACGCTGTGCTTCAAGGTAAAGTGCATGTAAACCAATGTACGCAGGCTTATGGGGAGCATGCCCCAGGATTTTACCATCTTTGAGCGTGCTTCCTTAGCAGATCAGCACATCGACTTGCGCGGCAACCTGCTTTCCTGCTGTGGAATTGGGATACAGGTGATGCTCAAGCTTTGGTGGCTACCTTGCAATTCCATTTCTGTACCCATTCAAATATTCTTGCATTGTCAAATAGCAATTGCCTGTGGTAAATGGGGCGCCGGGGCAGTAAGTTCATCTGCCTAGAAGCGGCCATCAAGTCAATCGCATGCCCATTTTACTTGCTGAAGCTTCAGGCATATTTCCCCTTTGGGCATGTTTGCCTGTGAATCCTAGTGTGCTTGGAAACTATAGAAGGTTAAAACTTAATTCTTTGCACCTGGGGCTCATTGAGAAATGCCGCCAAATTTTGGATTGAATTTTGACATTAAATAAATGAAAATATTCATTTTGGATCACTTAAGAGCACCAAATGTTGCTGTTAGATTTTTTATGGTCTTTAACATTTATTGGATTATAAGGTGCAGCAGGATATCACTTGCTTTCACCTTCTGCTTTTGGCTCCATAACTTCAAGGGCAATGAGGATGAAACCCCGGCCCACCTTGACAAAAATTTAGTGATCACAGACCAGTTAGGTTTGCATAAGAGTCTACCGTGATGTTTTATTGGTGCCAATGGCATCTGTCAGGGCTGCTTGAGCCTTCCTTGCATGATAATGTACAGCTGTTAGCTTACAACCCTCCTGCCTCTGATCCAGGGTGGTTCTCTCTCCAATTGATTTTTCGTGCCAAAGAACAGGTATGGCTTTGCACATTGGTAAATTGTACAGCAAAAACTAGCCTGGTTTTACAAACTTAACAAACTTACAATGTAAACAGAACCACCCCTAGAAAGTTAAGCACTATTCCCTGGTAGTGCATCTTAGGCAACAGTCACACGCAACAACTTCCCTGCCCGCACCCTTGCTTTGATTCCGGAGCAAATGATGTAGCGTGCGTGACCGCTTCCACATCCCTGCTCAAAAAAATGTTCAACTCCCTGAGTGAGGATTGCCAACCCCCAAATGCCCACTCCCTTAAAATTTCCAAAACGCGCTGTGAAGGCCCTGAGCCCTCCAAAAACGATGAACATCTTAGGATTTTGCCCAGTGAATTTCCTTGCGAAGCTGGGCAGCACAATTGGGCGCCCTCTCAGTTTAGGCTATAAGATTATTGCAGCATCACAAGCAGGAGAAGAGGAAACATCAAAGAAACAGTGGGACCCTGAAGAAGTTTCAAAAGAGCCAATTCAGCCCCCTGGGATGTTCCCTGTTCTGTACTTGATGTTACCCTGCTTGCACCCTGAGGAGCTCCTCAGCTCAGCTTCTGTATGCAATGCGCCGTGCACCTAAGAGCGTGTGCTAATGGGCGTAGGCTTCTGCAAGTTTGGTGCACCCTGGTTGCCAGAGAAGGGGCTTTTGCAACCTTTAGCATGGTCAATGTTTCCCCCGGGTAATGATTCGTGGCCTTAGGTACGCCTGGATGGCCACAAAAGCGTGATACCTCCAAATTTGGATGAGTATGCATTATTTGTGTAATAAGAATGTATGTCCTCTGAAGAATCCAGGTCTGCGCAGGACTGCTGTATTGTCCATTGAAGCTTGCAGTAATCAAAATTAAAGTAAGCAGTGTCAATTTATTTAAGTGCAGGAAATCGTGTGGTACTATATTGATTGGGGTGTCTAGCAAAGCTGGACAGAATGCTGTCATTCAAGTCAGTAAAAAATTAAGAAATAAAGGTTATGCAATTTTGGCGCATGCACAATTGCAACCTCTGGATAAGATGATAGGGCTTGCAGAATAATGAAAAAGAAAACAGGTAGGTAATGAGAAGGAGGAGGGCTTGATTGTGATTGCTGTTGCCTGCACATGCTTCTGCTGTTTCATAATGAACGCATGCATCATGCTTTTGCATGGATGCTTCAGCCCTCAAGCCAAAATTCCTCTGCTTCCTCTGAATGCGCCAGGTCCCAGCTGTAGACATGGAGACACCTGTACTGGAGCTGCTACCTCTCGTGTACGAGCGTGTGAACTACAGTGCCCCTAGGTTGCCACCCTATCTTACCCAAGACACAACGCTTCAAGAAAGTGATGTACAGGGCCTGCGGTGGGTGATATGTGCATCATTGGCTTGTGCTGTGTGTGGTGTATTGTGAACAGGGACCTTAGAGAGTGCTATCAGTGCTGCTGTGTATTTTGCTTCAGGCTGTAATTCCATGAATGCCATGAGAAGTGAATGCAGTCAGCGCTAAGGACATGATCTTATCTCCTTGAGTGAAAGAAGAGGCTGCAGCAAGTCTTGCAAACTTGAAGGTCCCCCGCAAGCGCCATGAGAAGTGGCTGCTGTCAGTACTGCTTGCATGAAGCTTGCGCTGCAAGCTGCCAAGCAAGCAGCAAGCTTTGTGCACATGGACACGCTTGCGCTGTCACCCAAGATGCCTCACCTGAAATTTGCAGGTTTGCATGGATGTGTCTGCGCATCTTGTTGCTGTGTTCACACATCTGCCCTGCATACCAAGGACTCAGTACTTCTCATCAGATTTGGCACACTTTTTGACAGGAAGGTCAACGCATAGCCTGCCCCATGGCTGAATGGTAACAATGCAGATGCCCTATTCTGAAGGCCTTGTTTACCATCAGCAACAATAGTGTGCCCCTCAACTGGCAGCTGGATCCTCACTACTACCTGTATGAAGGGTGCATATGCACCCAGGTGAGTGTGACATACCCCGTGGATAATTCGGGGCTGTGTTGGGGGTGCCCTTGTTTTGGTCTGCGATGGACTGCACCATATCCATGTGCAACCAATGAAAGTACCACTTCACTGGCAGCATCCAAGATGTAGGGTCTTTTGCCTTTTAATGGTGATTGTCTAAGTTGAGAGATTCTCCTGGTCCTTTGTAATTCCTTTGTAACGCTAGGTGTCTGTCCCAAACTCAAGGCGCTCCATGGTCGCTGGACTGGTGTGCCTTCCAAATGAGATGAGACCTTCCCAGACCGCAGCGTTTGTGCATTGTTTTGCTCCTTGGTGCCTGACTTTGACTCCCAACTGCCAACCCTCCTCTGGCGTGCTTGTTATACATGAGTCAGCAGAGTCCTCTGTGCCATTCAGCAGGCAGCATCATGTGGCTTCCTTGCGCAATCATGTGGCAATCATGTGGCTTCCTTCATGCGCAATCATGTGGCTTCCTTCATGCGCAATCACGTGGCTTCCTTCAAGCGCAATCATGTGGCTTCCTTCATGCGCAATCATGTGGCTTCCTTCATGCGCAATCATATGGCTTCCTTCATGCGCAATCACGTTGCTTCCTTCAAGCGCAATCATGTGGCTTCCTTCATGCGCAATCACGTGGCTTCCTTCAAGCGCAATCATGTGGCTTCCTTCAAGCGCAATCACGTGGCTTCCTTCATGCGCAATCACGTGGCTTCCTTCAAGCACTCGGGTTTGGGCAGGCTGAGCATGTGGTGCCCTTTTGCCCTATGCACTTCATACTTCTTGTGTCTGCTTGCAGGGCCTTCAAATCCAGAACCACACCCAACCTGGCAAGCACCCAGTCATTTCTTGTGTCCCTGGGTCAACCTCGAGTGATGGCGAGCACTTTGCAACGGTACGGACATGCCACCAGATGCTCACAACTGTCTGCCACAAAAATAGATATTATGTGCTTGCACATGTTGCACAGAGAGCCACACTGCCTGTGCATGAGTGCATACAGATGCAGCACAGAAGGCACACTACCTATGCACATGTGCATGTAGATGCAGCACAGTGGGCACGCTGCTTGTGCATGTGTGCATGCACATGCAGCACAGAAGGCATACTGCCTGTGCATGTGCGCATGCAGATCCAGTGTGAAAGGCACGCTGCCTGTGCACATGTTCATGCGTATGCAGCAGAAAGGCATGCTGCCTGTCCACATGTGCATGCAGATGCAGCAGAAAGGCACGCTGCCTGTGCATGTGTGCATGGTTTTGACCGCAACGCAAGTGTGGTTTCTTTGTGCATGGCCTAAGCCAGGTAATGTCCTAAGTATTTCACCCTTTTCCCCATCCCAACTTTTATTTGGCCCCTTTGCTTGCTTCCTGGTATTGCATACCAAATTGTTGCTGCAAGTATGAGCTCTGTCTTCAGGCAGGCAGGCTTCCTTCCACCTAAATGAACACTGAAAGGGCGGATGCATCATGCCACGTTTTCCTCATCATTGAGAAAACAAATGTTAAACACGTTACATGAGATCAATCTTGATCAAAGCCCTTGGTCATACTTGGTCATGCTTGGTCATACATACCAGAGTCCTTGGTCTATTGCACAGCTTTGTAGAGTGCTGGCTGCTGGTGGTCTGTGATGAATGCAACTTTACACGTTGTTCCTTCTTCTATCTGCCTCTGCCTTGCTTGCTGCAGGAGCACCCTTGGTCGATTGTGCTCATTGTGGTGGGCAGCTGCATCATCATCGTCATGCTGTTTGCGCTGTTCAGGACCAAGGTGTGTACATGTCATGCTGGTACACCTCAATGCAGTTAATGCCTTGTGCCTGCTTGGGGGTTAATGGGACCATGACCTGCTAGATTCAGACGTAAGGGGCAGGGACCGGAAGAAGATTGCCCAACTTGTCCATGGTGGGAAGGCCGCCTGAGTTGTGTGCCAGGCCATTTGAGTTGTGTGCCAAGATCAAGGCACATGCATGCTCAGGTTCCATTATTAGGCCTTTTCTGGCACGCACCCTCAGGGCCACAGTGCATCGTGCTCATACATGTACATGAAGGCAAATGCGTGCATGCACACGCGCACGCACACGCGCACATACACGCGCACACACAGGCTGAGCCCGCACATGCACATACACTCACAGGCCAAGCGTGCACCTGCTCGCACTCACAGGCTGAGCCCGCACACGCACCCGCACCCACACAAGCACGCGCTCACAGGCTGAGCCCGCACATGCACACACACACACACACACTCACAGGCCAAGCGCGCACGCACACATGCTCACTGGCTGAGCCCGCACACGCACGCGCACCCACACGTGCACGCGCTCACAGGCTGAGCCCGCACGCACACGCGCACCCACATTTGCACATGCAGCTACACGCGCACGCCCACGCACACGTGCTCACAGGCTGAGCCGACCATCATCCAGCAGCTCATCAACATGCGTAAGCGCTTGAAAGGGAAGCCTACAGAGGGTCAGGTCACTGTCGTGACAACCGACATTGAAGGCTATAGTAGTGAGTGTGTGGGCGCGGGTGTTCAAGTGTCTAGTTGCACAAGCGTGTGAGGTTAGGGATGTATGTGTGTGTGTGTGGCTTGGCCTCCAGCCAGGACCACCAACATGGAGGGCTATGTGCTAAGCTGTCGGCTGTCGCAATTGCTCAAGTGGGCGTGCGCTCTGCACACCTGTGAAGTGAGGGTGGCATGCACAGTGGCCCATGAGCCCTCCGGGAGGCTCATCAGGACACATGGCTCATGGCTCATGGCTCATGGCTCATGGCTCATGGCTCATGAGCCCCCCCCCCCTCAGGGACACCCACTGAGGTGCTGGCTCACTGCAGTGCCCGCCAACGCTTTTGTGTGGGGCTTCCGCTGCCAGTGGCTGTGCAGGGATGTGGGCGTGGGTGTGCCTGTCTGGCAACGCAGTGGTGTGCATGTCCGAGCAAGCTGGGTAGCGAGGATGGGCAGCTTTTTAGGCCGCAGAACGCTTGTCCTGGGGGGCAGCCGTTTGATAATGAGAAGGAGGGAGTTGTGCTGGTGCGGGAAGCAGGGGTGCAATGCAGGCAGAGGTGCCTTATGTTGGGGAGGCACTTGATGCGCCAACGGATTGCTCATGTCTTTCACCCTTGAACATCGATGTGTCAGTGGTGAGTGGGCGGGACTGCATACCTGGGGAGGTAGGGAGAGGCTTCATAGCTCAGGCATACATCAAGCATACATGCCAACATGAGCCATTGTAAAATTGTGAGCAAATACCACCACAAGCGCGTGGACGTGCGGGCAGGTTTTCTCTGCTGAACACATGAGGCTGGCTTGGTTTGCTCGTGTTGTGGTGTCTGTTGCTTGTTGAGCATTGGGGTGCCTTTCTTACTTTCTATGCTGACCCCAAAGCGCCCTCCATGTATATCCTGAACACACAGTGTTGGGGTGCTGAACAGAAGACTTACGTCATGATGACTCCATTCGAACAAAAAGATGAGCTGCCTCTGCCTCCTCTGGTGCCTCCTGCTGTGCAATACAGACCTGATGTCTAAATGCCCCGAAGTCATGACCAAGGCATTGGCTATGCACAACAGCATCATCAGGAAGGCGCGCTGGTAGGTGCTGGGGGCTGTACCATGTCCCTTACATGATGGGTCCTTCGAAGGAGAGCTAAGGCAGCTCTTGTAGAGGGTGCTGCTGATGAAGGTTCCGGCAGGTGTCTCCACCAGTGCGTGTTTGGAATTTCAGTGTGCCCGTGGGCTCGTTTTGAAATAGTTCACCCAGCCCATACCTCAAATCATGCTGCTTGCTCTTGCTCAAATCTGCCAAAACATCTGCTCAACTTGCCCTGTTCGTCATGCCTGATTCATTCCCTGCCAGTCCTTATGCCAGCAGGCAATCTAAGCTCCAAAGTTCATGGCTGGCGTGTGCAGGAACTCTTATGGTTTTACGATGGAACAAGAAGGCGATTCTTTCACGCTGGTACGCAGCCAAGGAGGTGTAGACAATTTGTTTTGCCGTATTGCAAAGCAAAAGCTGGTGCTCCTCATCTACAGCACAAGGGCAGTGCCTGTAATACATAAACGGTGTTCATATGTCTCTGTTCTGTAAGTGTGGATAATTCTCAAGTGTCTCATTATCGTGTGGTTGTGGATATTGCGTCTCCCTCTGTCATGGAATTTTGGGCAGCGTCCGTGTGTCGCCCCCTGTCGTGTGATTTTGGACAGTGCTTCTGTGTCTCACTCTGCTATGTACTTGTGGACAGTGCTCGTGTGCCGCTATTGTGTAGCTGTGGTCCTTGGTGCCAGATTTCTCATTGCTTTCAGCTGGGGCAAGGTGTTGGTAGCCTTGACTTAAGGGGCAGCAGATAAGGTGTGTGTCAGCCTTTGCTGAAGGTCTTGACTCAAGCTTCGTGCAGATTAAAGCGTCTTGTGTCTGATTGCCGGCAAGAAGTTGCTCAAGACCTTGCTGCCTGATCACCGGTAGGGCACCAGCTAAGACCTTTCTGCCTGGTCATTGGCATAACGGCTGCCTTAGATCTTGATGCCTGAGATGCAGGAATAAGGCGCTCTCAATTAAGAGGAGGTTGAAACAAGCTCTGACTGAGCTGCATTGGGTGCTCCGTGTCTTTTTCTCTCAATGAGGAGGAGGATCAAGCAAGCTCTGACTGAGCTGCATTGGGTGCTCCGTGTCTTTTTCTCTCAATGAGGAGGAGGTTGAAGCAAGCTCTGGCTGAGCTGCATTGGGTGCTCCGTGCCCTTTGCTCTCAATGAGGAGGAGGTTCGAGCGAGCTCTGACTGAGCTGCATTGGGTGCTCCGTGTCTTTTTTACTTAATGAGGAGGAGGTTGAAGCAAGCTCTGGCTGAGCTGCATTAGGGAGCTCCGTGTCCCCAGCTATCAATGAGGTGGAGGTTTGTGCGAGCTCTGGCTGAGCTGCATTGGGAAGCTCCATGTCCCTTGCTTCGACCTGCTGCCTCTGTGGCTAGCCTGCATGCGCCTGAGTACTGGGTCACTCAAATCCGGCATACCCCTGCACGCAGTCTGGACGTTGCGCGCCTTGATCTCAAACAGGTATCCTGCTCTTGCTCTTGCAGGTGTTCTATGATGCTTTTGACGCGGTGGTTTTTTGCCTGACGGTACGTGGCTAGAGCTCATTTCCTGGTGCTGTGTCTTGGTTGAGAGGACAGGCTGGCTGTGCACGTGCAAGGGTATTGTCCTGTGGATGGGTGCATAGGCACCCAGGGCCACTTCTGGCAAGCAGGCTGCACATTTGATACTAATTCTCCAAGCGGTTGTACACTTAGAGAGGCTATTGGCTACGGACTTCACGCGCACACAACTTTTCTGCTGCAATGCTGTGCTTATGATGGGCAGCTTCAGAGGGCTGGCATAATCATTTTGTGCCCTTCTGTTTGCAAGACCTGGATGCGAGATCCTGATGTGCTTGAGGGCATATACTTATCACCTAACAAATTTTATCAAACCTTCCTGGTTTACTCCTGAGTTTGCAGGACACAGCTCGTGACTTTTTGGCTGCATCTGCAAGTGGAACATTGAATTTTTTGTTTTGCAGGCACAGCAAATGCTCAATGAACAAGAATGGCCAGAAGGTCTAGGAGATCCGAAGGAAAGCCAAGACGCACCTCCAAAAACAAGTGCCCCTCAAACGCGCAACTTCTTGCAGAGCTTGACACGTGGCTTCTCCAGCAAGCTGCAGGCAAGCCCTCCTCTGTACCCTTGAAATAGCAGGCAGGGCACTTCGCCGCAAAGCACAGTCACAGTCACTGCTGCCATGCACACGATGGTTGTGCAAGCTGTATACGTTGTTGAAGGAAGTGGATGCTTGCTTGTGCTGCCTGCCTGGATATTGTGTGAACACAAGCATGTTGTAATCCTGCGCTTGAGATGCTCTGTGATTTAAAAAAGAAAAGTGTCCTTTCTTCTGTGTACTTGCCTCATAAGCAGCAAGAATGTCCATGGGGCAGTGAAGATATCATGGTACTTTTGCAATAACGCACAAGAAGTGGTGACTGAAATCAAATATCATGACTCTCCCTGTGTGCGGTTAGGCTCCCATGTAGCCCACGCATCTAGGATTGCCTGAGTGAGGCCATACGTGCACAACCACACAACTGCATGTGCGACGATCTGCATGTGCATTCCCCTCTTGACTCCTTCACACATATGGGCGTGTGTGCATCAAGACAGAAGGCCATGACCAAATGGGCGTGTGTGCATCAAGACAAATGGGCGTGTGTGCATCAAGACAAAAGGCCATGACCAAATGGGCATGTGTGCATCAACACAAATGGGCGTGTGTGCATCAACACAAATGGGCGTGTGTGCATCAACACAAATGGGCGTGTGTGCATCAACACAAATGGGCGTGTGTGCATCAAGACAAAAGGCCATGACCAAATGGGTGTGTGTGCATCACCACAAATGGGCGTGTGTGCATCACCACAAGGCGTGTGTGCATCACCACAAATGGGCGTGTGTGCATCAAGACAAAAGGCCATGACCAAATGGGTGTGTGTGCATCACCACAAATGGGCGTGTGTGCATCAACACAAATGGGCGTGTGTGCATCAA
>LKMJ01002354.1_pt1 | contig 17319 bp, 16 predicted proteins | sample 643391 | NCBI WGS metagenome assembly LKMJ01 (sample SAMN04112250, study PRJNA286221) | soda lake metagenome | biome: soda lake; feature: Kulunda Steppe; material: water; isolation source: sample PL-Br10 brine of Picturesque Lake | place: Russia: Kulunda steppe | collected 2010-07
GCAGCTGGGTCTCGGATTTCCGCGTGAACGAGATCCGCTGGTCGGACGAGATCTACCGCATCTTCGGCCGCCGGCCGGAAGACGGCCCGGTGACACACGAGACCTTCATGGAGGCGGTCCACCCGCATGACCGAACGGCGGTGCAGGCCGCCCTGGAGGCCTCGTTCGCCGGCGAGCCCTACGACATCGTGCACCGCGTGGTCCGGCCCGATGGACAGGTCCGCACGGTGCGCGAACGCGGCTACACCGAATTCGACAACGCCGGCCAGCCGGTACGCATGCTGGGTACGGTGCAGGACATCACCGAACAGCGCCAGCTGGAGGACAGCCTGCGACGGCTGGTGGCGATCCTCGACAGCACCCCGGACGTGGTGTCGATGCACGGCCCGGACGGGGCGATGCTCTATCTCAACGCCGCCGGGCGCCGGCTGATGGGCCTGCCGGAGCCCGAGCTCGCCGACCACTGGGACCCCGAGACCGGCTGGAATCGCGCCGGGCTGCCGCGCGAAATGGACACCGTGGAAGGCACCATCGAGCGCGTGCATCCACCCTGGGCGCTGGAGCGCGTCCGCGAGGAGGCCCTGCCGGCCGCGATGGAACAGGGCGCATGGCAGGGCGAGACCGCACTGCTGGACGCCGAGGGCCGCGAGCGGCCGGCCTCGCAGGTATTGCTGGTCCACCATGACGCGGATGGAGCGATCGCCCAGACCTCGACCATCATCCGCGACATCTCCGAACGCAAGCGCATCGAGCGGGAACTGGAGCGTTCCAACGCCGAGCTGGAGCAGTTCGCCTACGCGGTCTCGCACGACCTGCAGGAACCGCTGCGCATCATCAACAGCTACCTCGGGCTGCTGGAACGCCGTCATGCCGACGCCCTGGACGACAAGGCGCGGCGCTACATCGACACCACCATGGAGGCCGCCGGCCGCATGCGGCAGATGATCCAGGACCTGCTGGAATATTCCCGTGTCCAGCGCATGGGCGAAGCCTTCGCACCGGTGGACCTGGCGCGCGCACTGGACGACGCCTGCGGCAACCTGCACACGGCGATCCAGGACAGCGGGGCCCGCATTTCCCGCGATCCGCTGCCCACGGTACAGGGCGACGCCGGGCAGCTGATGCGGCTGTTCCAGAACCTGCTGTCGAATGCGATCAAGTACGGGCCACCCGATGCAGTCCCCGAGATTCACGTGGGCTGTGACGAACGGGGCGACGAATGGGAGATCCGCGTAACCGACAACGGGATCGGCATCGACCCGGAACAGAGCGAGCGTATCTTCCAGGTATTCCAGCGCCTGCACGGCCGCGCCGAATACCCGGGCACCGGGGCCGGACTGGCACTGGCGCGGCGCATTACCGAACGCCACGGCGGCCGGATCCGGGCCGAGTCGGACGGCGAGGGCCACGGCACGACGTTCCGCCTCACCCTCCCGCGGCAGCCTGCGGATGCGACCTCTGCCAGCTGAACTCCTGCGCCGAGGGGCGGGGCTATCGTCTCGACCACGCGCCAAGCGCTAGACTAAGATCTATTCCAGACTTGTCACCGCGGAACCGCAACCCGATGAACCCCGTCACCATTCTCCTGGCCGAAGACTCGCCCGAAGACGTCGAGCTGCTGCGCGAGGCCTTCGAGCACCACCGTTTCGCGGCGGAGTTGCACCCGGTGAGCGACGGGGTGGAGGCCATGGCCTATCTGCGCGGCGAGGGCGAACATGCCGGCGCGCCACAGGCCGACATGATGCTGCTGGACCTCAACATGCCGCGCATGGACGGACGCGAGGTACTGGCCGCGGTGAAGAACGACCCGAAGCTGCAGAGCCTGCCGGTAGTAATCCTCACCACCTCGAACGCCCCCGAGGACGTGACCCGGTCGTATGAGCACCGCGCCAGCGCCTTCCTGACCAAGCCCCCGGATTTTGACGCATTCCTGGAGCTCACTCGACGGCTGGGCGAGTTCTGGCTGCATGCCGCCACCCTGCCCTCGCGCGCGGGCGCAAGCGGACACTCGGTGCCATGAGCGAGTACCGACTGCTGCTGATCGAGGATAACCCCGCCGACGCCGAGCTGGTCGAGGATCTGCTGGACGACTGCGCCGAGCGGGGCTACGTGGTGGAACGGGCCGGCCGCCTGCGCGAGGCCCTGGGGCTTCTGGAAGAGCGTCCCTTCGACATCGCCCTGCTCGACCTGGGACTGCCCGACTCACAGGGCCTGGATACCCTGCGCCTGCTGGTGGAGTCCGCGGGCGGCATCCCGGTGGTGGTCATGACCGGCCACCAGGACCGGGGTACCGGGACCGGGGCAATTCGCCTGGGGGCCCAGGACTTCCTGCCCAAGGAAGAACTGCACCCGGCCCTGCTGGCGCGCGCCCTGCACTACGCGATGGAACGCTACCGCAGCCAGCGCGAGGTGCGCCTGATGGCGACCGCCTTCGACAGTGCCCAGGCCATCGTGGTGACCGATCCTCAGGGCCGGATCCTGCGCGCGAACCATGCCTTCACACGCATCACCGGCTATGCCGAGGACGAGGTCCTCGGCAAGAATCCGCGCGTGCTGCAGTCCGGCCGCCAGGATCTGGAGTTCTACCACCGGCTGTGGACCGAACTACTGGAAAACGACCACTGGGAGGGCGAGATCTGGAACCGCCGCCGCGACGGCAGCGTTTACCCGCAATGGGAAAGCATCAGCGCCGTGCGCAATGAAGCCGGCCAGCTCGAATACTTTGTCGCCGTGTTCCACGACATCTCGGAGCAGAAGCGCCTGGAAGCGGAACTGGAACACGAGGCCACCACCGACCGCCTGACCGGGCTGTACAACCGCCAGCGGTTCGATGCCGAGCTGGACCGGGCACTGGCCCGGACCGAGCGTTACGCCAGCGAGGCGGGTGCCATCCTGTTCGACATCGACCACTTCAAGCGCCTCAACGACACCCACGGGCACGACATCGGGGATCGCGTACTGGTCGAGCTGTCCCGTCGTGTCGCCCACTCGCTTCGGCGCGCGGATTTCCTTGCGCGCTGGGGTGGCGAGGAATTCGTGGTGCTACTTCCGGAGACCGACGCCGAGGGCGCCCGGTACATGGCGGAACGCCTGCGCCGCGAGATCGCCGCGACGCCGTTCGAAGATGCCGGGCCGGTGACCATCAGCCTCGGCGTCACGATCCTGCACCGCGACGACGACCCCGACACCCTGCTCAAGCGCCTGGACAACGCCCTTTACGATGCCAAGCACGCCGGACGCAACTGCACGGCCTACCACCATCGCGCCCCGGGGGAAGACGCCGACGCCGAGGCCCCGCCGCTGTCGCTGTTGCAGTAAACGGTCCGGGCCGTGTTCGCCCCCGCGCGTGCATATGGATTAAGCTTGGCGGCATGACCACGGCCACTCGCCAGCACACCATCGACGACACCGCGATCCAGCAGGCCCTGGACGAGGCCGAGCGGGTCTGCACCCGGCGCGGCGCGCGCCTGACCGAGCAGCGCCGCCGCATCCTCGAACAGATCCTGCGCACCGACGGCGTGATCAAGGCCTACGACCTGATCCACGCGCTGTCGTCCGAGGACCGCAGCATCAAGCCGCCGACGGTCTACCGTACCCTAGCCTTCCTGCTGGAACAGGGCCTGATCCACCGCATCGAGAGCCTTAACGGCTTCGTCGCCTGCAGCCACCCCGGGGAACGCCACGAATCCGCGCTGATGATCTGCGACGGCTGCGGCCGGATCATCGAATTTCACACCCCGGACACTGCCAGCCATGCCCTGGAGGCCGCCGCGGCCGAGACCGGCTTCGCCATCGAGACCCGCACCGTGGAACTCCACGGCCTGTGCCGCGACTGTCAGTCGAGCTGACCCGGCTCCGCGGGGTCCTCTCCGGGACACCGGACCGTCACGCCGAACAGCCGGGCGGCCTGCACCAGCGCGCGATCCAGCGTCACCAGCTCCGCGCCGCAGATCTCGGCAGCCGCCAGGTGCAGGGCGTCCAGCGTGCGCAACGATGAACGGCGCGTAAGCAGCCAGTGGCAGGCGCGCTCGAACACCTCCGGATCCAGCGAAACCCGGACGAAACGACCTGCCCGCAGGTCCTCCAGGAATGCCGACTCGATCCGGTTCGCCTGAGCTTCGGACAACTCGTCCATACGCACCCAGCGGGCCAGGGCCGAAGCCACCTCCACCCGTGTCAGATGACTGACCAGCACCGGGCGTGTGCTCGCCTGCAACATCTGCTGAACCGGGCGGCTGGCGGCTTCTTCACGATAGTACGGCAGGACCGCGCTGGTATCGAAATAGAGCATCAGAACCGCTCTTCGTCGCGGCCCGCGCGAACCGCCTCCGCCCCTCCTTCACCACAGGGCGGCAGCTCCGCACGCAGGCCACTGCGATCCGGAAACCCCGGGAACGGGCTCCGGGGCCGCACAAGCCTTGCGACCGGCCGCCCCTGACGCTGGATCACCACCTCTTCCCCGGCCTCGACGCGATCCAGAACCCAGGCAAGCCGCTCGCGAGCCTCGCGGGCGCTGACCGTTTCCATCTGCCGTCTCCTGCTCATCGTTTGTGTACACAACTAATATACACAAGGAACCGGACCGAATCATGCCCGTTCGCGGACGTGTATCCGCGACGGCATTTGCCTACACTGCCCCTTGATGTCTGACGCTCATGCCAGTCCCGAGTTGCGGGCGTTCGAGCCCGTGCTGCGCGCGGATACCCGGGCCGTGGTGCTGGGCAGTTTCCCCGGGGTCGCCTCGCTGGAGGCGGCGGCCTATTACGCCCATCCGCGCAACCAGTTCTGGCCGATCATGGCGCGCATCTTCGGACCGCCGTTCCCGGAACTGCCCTGGCCGGAGCGCTACGCTCGCCTGCTCGACTGCGGGGTCGGGCTGTGGGACATCTACGGCGCCTGCGCACGCGAGGGCAGTCTGGACAGCGCCATCCGCAACCCGCAGCCCAACGACCTCGGCCGGCTGACACGCGAGGCCCCGGGACTGCGGCTGATCGTCCACAACGGCGCCGAAAGCGCCCGCCGCATCGGCGAGACCCGGGCGCTGGGCGTGACCGCGGTGCGCCTGCCCTCCACCAGCCCGGCCAATGCCCGCCTCGATCTCGAGGCCAAGCTCGAACGCTGGGCCGAGGCCTTCCGCCAGGCCGGGCTGGGCGCCCCGACGCCCTGAACCCGCGCGACCCGCCGCCCCATCGGGTCGATGAACCGCGCCATTGGAATCGGCCACGTTGACACCCAAACGCGGATGCATATAATTCTCACTTAGATACGCGATTGTTGTCGGACTCTGGCGTGTCGCCGGGACCGGGGCCTCTTCGCTCCCCTGTCTCTCCAACCTCCGCTACGCTTGGCCGCCCGCTGTAACGGGCGGCTCCTTTTCTCGTTTTCCCCGGCATTGCCCCCACCGGGGCGACGGCCCCTTGTATGACCCTATTGTTACATTATATCGTTCTTACGCTATAACGTATGAATAGCGATGTACGGAGGCAACCAGTTTCCACAAGGGGAGAAAAGACATGCTGAACGCGCGACACCATCGCAACGCCCTGACGGGCCTGACCGTTCTGGCCTGCGCCACGCCGGCCCTGGCCGCCGCCCAGGCCCCGGACGACTCGGGTTCGCACTGGGGCATGGATATCTCGCTGATCCTGGAAGGGGTCTACTACAACGAGATGAGCGAAGGGGTTCACGAGCCCGCCGGCTTCGACGACGGGCATGACCATGGCCACGGCCATGATCACGACCACGACCATTCCTTCGACGACGGCTTCAACCTCGGCCACAACGAACTGGTGTTCGAGGCCGACCTGGGCGGCCTGCTGGACGGCACCCTGATGATCGGCTTCGACGAGGACGACATCGAGATCGAAGAGGCCTACCTGACCACCCGCGCCCTGCCGGCCGGCCTGCAGCTGAAAGCGGGCAAGTTCCTGTCGGACATCGGCTACATCAACAGCCGCCACGTCCACGACTGGGATTTCGTCGACCGCCCGCTGGTGAACGAATACCTGTTCGGCGACCACGGCATCCAGGAGACCGGCGTACAGGCCACCTGGGTCGCGCCGACCGAGACCTATACCCAGCTGGGCGTGGAACTGCTGCAGGGCGACGGGACCTTCGCCCGCTACGAGGGCGACATCGGAACATATGAAGTTCCCAACACCGGGGACGAGATCAATTCCGATCTTTCCGACACCTCGGGCCCCCGCCTGCTGACGGCCTTCGCCAGGGTCGGCCCGGACCTGGGCCCGGATCACGCGGCACAGTTCGGCGTCTCCGGGGGCTACGCCAACACCTGGCAGAAGGCCACCGAACACAGTTCGGGGCTGGAGGAATGGGACGGTGACGCCTGGTTCGCGGGCCTGGACGCGGTCTACAAGTACGACTCCGGCCGCGCCTACGGCCACGGCGACTGGCGTGTACAGGGCGAATATTTCTACCGCGTGATCGATGTCGACTACCAGCGGCGCGAGGACAACACGACCATCGCCGGTAACGCCGAAGGCAGCGGCAAGGCGAAGCAGGACGGCATCTATGTGCAGGGTGTATACGGCTTCGCCCCGCGCTGGGAAGCGGGTCTGCGGACCGAGGCCGTGGGCCTGACCAATGACGGGCTGCCCACCAACGAGGGCGACGACCGCGACTTCTCGGTACCCGGCTTCGACACCTCGTACCGCCATTCGGCCCAGGTCACCTTCCGTCCGGTGGAGCCGGTGTTCCTGCGCGCGCAGCTCACGCAGAACGACTTCGTCGACGATCATGGCGACCGCGATCGCGGCCTCGAATTCATGTTCCAGGTGAACGTGGCGCTGGGCGCCCACGGCGCGCACCGCTTCTGATCGCACCGCCCGGGGCCTGCCTGGCGGCGGATCCCGGCACCCCGTTACGGAGCGCGAGGCCCCGCCACGGGCCTCGCGCAAAACCTGCATTTTTCAAGGAGTACCCATGAAAAACCGCAAGACCCCGCAGCAACGTCCGGCCATCGGGCTCTCCGCCCTGACCGGCGCCGCACTCGCCACCGCCCTGTTCCTGCCCGCGCAGGCCTCTGCGGACGAGCTCAACGTGGTCGCCACGACCTCCAGCCTGGGAGCACTTGCGCGTGAAATCGGCGGCGACGAAACCAGCGTACGTGTCCTGGCGGCGCCCGACCGCGACGCCCATTATCTGGATGCCCGGCCCAGTTTCATGGCCGCCCTGCGCAACGCCGATCTGCTGCTGGAACTGGGCGCCGGCCTGGAGGAAGGCTGGCTGCCGGCCGCCACCCGTGGCGCGTCCAACCCGGCCATCAACGAGGGCCAGCGCGGGCATTTCTACGCCGCCGGCAAGGTCGATCTGCGCCGCTCCATCACCCAGGACGGGCCCAACATGGGCCACGTCCATGAAGAGGGCAATCCGCATTTCAATGTCGATCCCCTGCGCATGGCGGAAGTCGGCCTGGCCCTGGGCGAGCGGCTCGCGGAGCTCGACTCCGCCAATGCGGACGTCTATCGCGAACGCGCGGAAGAGACCGCGCAGCGGCTGCGCGAGCATGCCGAGCATCTCGCCAGTGAACTGGCCCCCGACCAGAACATCGTGGTCTATCACGAAGACCTCGACTATCTCGAGGAATGGCTGCCCGCCACGGTCGTCGGCTACCTCGAACCGGCACCGGGTATCCCGCCCACCGGTCGCCACCTGCAGAGCCTGGTCGGCGAGCTGGAAGACATGGACGGTCACGTGCTGTACGCCGAGTTCCAGCCGCCGCGCGGGGCCGAGTTCCTCGAGCGCGAACTCGGCTGGGACAGCCACGCCGTACCGCTGGATCCGCCCCAGGACGCCGGCCTGGACGGCTACCTCGAGCTGATGGAAACCTGGGCATCCACCTTCCGCACCCGCTAGGCTGCGCGGATGTCCGACTCCCCCGTCATCGAGGCCCGGGCCGCGCGCCCGGGCTTTGACCGCCCCGTCCTCGGGCCGCTCAGTCTTGCGGTCCCGGGCGGGGCACGCTGGGCGCTCACCGGCCCCAACGGGTCCGGCAAGTCGCTGTTGCTCAAGTGCCTGACGGGGCAGGCGCGGGTGCACGGGGGGCGGCTGACCACCGCCCCCGGCACCCGCATCAGCCTGCTGGCTCAGGATCATCCGCGCCCGTACCCGTGGCCCCTTTCCGGACACGACTGGTTCCGGGCCATGGGTACGCGCGTGCCCGAACACCCTCGCATCCGGGCGCTGCTGCGCCGGCGTCTGGATCAACTCAGCGGCGGCCAGTGGCAGCTCCTGCGCCTGGCCTCCGTACTGGCGCCCGTTGAGGCCGCCGACCGCGACACCGGCCGCCCCCACCTGGTGCTGCTGGACGAGCCCGCCAACCACCTGGATGCCGAGGTCCGCGCCGACGCGGTGGAACTGATCACCGCCCTGCCCGCGAGCGCCACTCTGGTCATGACCAGCCACGACGACGAACTGCTGGGCACCCTCGGCGTCGAACGCCACCCCCTGCAGGACTACCTCGACGCCCATGACTGACCTGCTGCTGACGCCTTTCGTGGCGGGATTCCTGATCACGCTGGTGCTGGCGCTGGCGGGCAGTGGCCTGTTCCTGCGCGGCTCGGTCTGGCAGGCGCTGGCGCTGGGTCAGTGGGCCGCCGCCGGTGGCGTGCTGGCCTCGGTCCTGCACTGGCCGGTGCTGCCGGTCGCGCTGGCCCTGGGGGCCGGGGTGATGGCCCTGCTGCAGCGGGTCCGCGATGCCGAACGCCTGCCGCTGGCGCTGTTCCTGGGCGGGCTGGCCGCGGTCACCCTGCTGGCCGCCAATTTCTCGCAGGCAAGCATCGCGGCGGCCGCCTGGGCCGAGGGACAGCTGTATTTCGCCGGCCCGGGCGAGCTGATCGCGGTGGTCGTCGCCGGGGTGGCCAGCGCGGTGCTGTGGCCGTGGCTGCGCCGGGTCTGGCTGCACGCCCAGCTCGCCCCGGACGTCTCCGCCGCACCGGCACCGCCGGCGATCGCGCGCTGGCTGGAGATCGCATGGCTGGTTGCCGTGATCGTCCTCGGGAGCATGGTGCTGGGCATGCCCGCGGCGCTGGCCACCCTGCTGCTGCCGGCCTGGGGAGCGGCCTTTCTGGCCCGCGGCCTGACCGGCGCGCTGCTGTGGACCCAGAGCCTGGCGATCGCGGGCTTCCTCGTCGCCTGGACCATCAGCCTGCCACTGGACCAGCCCTTCGCCCCGGTACTGGTGGTCGTGCTCCTGCTGCTCGCGCTGCTGGCGCGGGCGGGCGCGGCCCTGCGGCGCGCTGCCTGATTCTCCGGACCTCTGCAATAAAGGAAACACCATGAGTGAAAAGACGCAGGGCTCGGGTACGAGCTCGCCGATCTTTCAGGCCATCGAGCAGATGCAGGGATCGCTGCCCTGGGGCAGCGTTCTCGATGCCGGGACCGGCCGCAAGTCGATCGAGTGGATCACCGAACTCGGCACCGAACGCCGGACCGCCATCACCGCCTCGCAGAACATGGCGCGCACCGTGCAGGAGGCCGCGGGCGACCGGCACCGGCCACAGGACCGCGTGCTGGTGGGCAACTGGCACTCCGAACACCTGCTGTACGGCGAGCGCTTCGACACCGTGCTGCTGGACTACTTCATCGGTGCCATCGAGGGCTTCTCCCCCTACTGGCAGGAGCAGGCCCTGCACCGTATCCGTCCGCATGTCGGCCAGCGGCTGTACATCATCGGCGTGGAACCCTACGTGCCCAGCGAACCCGACACCGAGGCTGGACGCCTGGTGCGCGAGATCGGCCGCGTCCGCGATGCCTGCCTGCTGCTCAGCGGCAGCATGCCGTACCGCGAGTATCCCTCCCCCTGGGTGCTCCGCCAGCTGGGCCAGGCGGGCTTCCGGGTGATGGAGACGCGCTACTTCCCTATCCGCTACCGCGAACGCTTCGTGAACGGGCAGCTCGACCTCGCGCTGCGCCAGCTGGATCAGTTCACCGATCCGGACACCGCCGAGTCCATGCGCGGCTACATCGAGCAGCTGCGCGCCCGCGCCCTGCCCATGGCCCGGCAGAAGGAAGGGCTCAAGTACGGTGCCGACTATCTGATCTCGGCGGAGCCCATGGCCGACCGTCACCGCAGCTTCGAGGACCCGCTGCAGCGCTTCTACGGTCAGGCCGGGGAACAGGCCGGGGAACAGGAATAGCCCTGCTGCCCGGCCTCAGGCCCCGCGCGGCGGCCGCTCGACCCGCGCCACCGCATCGTGCGCATGCAGGCTCTCCTCGTGGCGCACGTGGATGCGGTAACCGCGCGCCCCGAACGGGGCCTCCAGGGCCTCGTCGAGTCGCCGCGCGGCATCCTCGCAGAACATCGGGTTGCCGCCGTTGGCCACCGCAAACGCCTGCTCGTCGGCGCGCTTGACCGCGGTCTGCAGCGCGGTGCCCAGCGCCTGCTCGACCCGATCGACCAGAAAGCGGAACGGAAAGGTCTCGGCATCCGGCCGCACGCCCACCTCCACCCACGCCCGGCTGCGCTGGCTGTGCGGTGTCGCCATGATGCCCGCCTCGCTGCCCAGCCATTCACGCAGCCGGTCCGGATCCGGCGGCGCCGTCCCGAAGTCCTGATCATAGCGTTCCTGGATCGCCTGGCGGGCGAGTGCCGCCGAACAGGGACAGGTCGAGGAATACCCGATCTCGATCCCGAGGCGGATCTGCGTACCGCGGTCGTCCTTTTCCGTATCCACGCGAAACGGATACGCCTTCCAGCCCGCCAGGGGGCTGACCATGGCCGGCCGTTCCAGCAGCGCCTCGCCCTCCAGCGAGAGCGCGGCGCGCCCCGAAAGCCCCTCGTGCGACTCGAGGAACGCATCCAGCACGTGGCCCAGCCGCGCGCAGTCCAGTTCGCGGTGGATCAGCATACGCAGGGCCAGATACAGCCGCGACATGTGGATGCCGCGGGCCTCCGGATCGTCGAGACTGACCCCGGCATCGGCGTGCGCGGCGACCGGCTGCCCGGCCACCTGGAGGGGCAGTGCGATGCGCTCCATGCCCACCCAGTCGAGGGTCGAGGCGCGGCGCGATGTCCCGGTCGCCACGTCCGGCAGGTCGGTGCTCCGGTGGTCGCTGGCTGAATCCATCGTATCTCCCGCAAGGGTTCGGGTCACCGGCGCGGGGCCGTTGTGACCGTGTGTCAGTAACGTTATAGTGTAACGCCATGAGCGAGACGATCCATAACATCCCCCGCACCGAAGAGGAGCTCCTCGCGATGCCCGAGGAGGCTTACATGAACCCGCAGCAGCTCGAGTTCTTCCGCGCACGCCTGCAGGCCATGCGCGAACAGGTCCTCGACGATATCGAGCAGGTGCGCACCGATCTGCGCCAGAGCAGTCAGGCCGCGGACGAACTGGACCGGGCCAGCGAAGAGGAAAACCGCCAGCTCGAACTGCGGATTCGGGGACGCGAGAACCGGCTGCTGAAGAAGATCGACGAGGCCCTCTATCGCATCGAGACCGGCGATTACGGTTTCTGCGAGCAGACCGGGGACCCCATCGGCCTGCCCCGACTCCTGGCCCGCCCCACCGCCACGCTGAGCGTGGAGGCCAAGGAGCGCATGGAAGCGACCGAGCACCTGTTCCATGAGTGACATCCAACACAATCCCCGGGAGCCTGCCATGACCGAACGTCTGCCCGTTACCGTCCTCTCCGGATTCCTCGGCGCCGGCAAGACCACCGTCCTCAACCACCTGCTGCACAATCAGGAGGGGCTCAAGATCGCCGTGATCGTCAACGACATGAGCGAGATCAACATCGACGGCGCGCTGGTGCGAGGCGACCACGTCGACCACGGTGATCAGGGCGGCGTGTCGCGCACCGACGCCCGCACCGTGGAGATGAGCAACGGATGCATCTGCTGCACCCTGCGCGACGACCTCCTCGTGGAGGTACGCCGCCTGGCCGAATCCGGCCAGTACGATTACCTGCTGATCGAGTCCACGGGCATCTCCGAGCCGATGCCGGTGGCCAGCACCTTCGCCTTCCGCGACGAGAACGACGCGTCGCTGGATGACGTGGCGCGTCTGGACACCATGGTCACGGTGGTGGACACCGCCTCCCTGCTGCAGGACTACGCCTCCCCCGATGACCTCGCTGACCGCGGCGAGTCGCTGGGCGAGGATGACGAACGCACCGTCGTGGACCTGCTGGTCGACCAGATCGAGTTCGCCGACGTCATCCTGCTGAACAAGATCGACCGCGCCACCGACGAGCAGCGCCGCCAGGCGCATCGGGTCGTACGGGCCCTGAACCGCGAGGCCCGGGTGCTGGAAATCACGCACGGGCGCACGGACCCGCGCGAACTGCTCGGCACCGGACGCTTCGACTTCGACCGTGCCGCACAGGCCCCCGGCTGGGCGCGGGAGCTGATGGGTGACCACACCCCCGAAACCGAGGAGTACGGGATCCACAGTTTCGTCTACCGGGCGACCCGTCCGTTCCACCCCGGGCGTTTCTTCGACCTGCTCCATCAGGAATGGCCCGGCGTGATCCGCAGCAAGGGCTGGTTCTGGCTGGCGTCGCGACCGGACTGGGTGGGCACGCTGTCGCAGGCCGGCGGCGCGCTGACCCATCACGCCGCCGGCTTGTGGTGGGCCTCGGTGCCCCCGGAACGCCGGCCAGTGGACGCCGACTGGTGGCAGGACCACGTCGCGCCGCACTGGGACGAACGCTACGGCGACCGCCGCCAGGAGATCGTGGTGATCGGCATCGACATGGATCCCGACTCCATTCGCCAGCGCCTGGACGCCTGCCTGCTGGACGACCGGGAACTGGCTGCCGGCGCCGAAGCCTGGGCCGACTATCGCGACCCGTTCCCCGAGTGGCGGCTGCAGAACGGCGCGGAAGAGACCGAAGAAGAAACCGAGGTGATCTCGTGAGCACCCGTCCCCGCACCCGCGCGACCGCAGCGTCCCGGCATCGTTTCATTGACCGGGCCGCCGAGCTGCATGGCATTCGGCGCGAGGACGTCAACGCCCTGATCTGGCGTCGTCCGGAAACGGATGAGCTGCGGCTTCAGGCACAGACCCTGGCGGAGCAGAGCCCCGGACTGAAACTCGACCTCCTGGGCCGGCCGGACCAGATCCGCACCGGCCTGCTGGAGGCAGCGGGAACGCGGCCGTTCGACATCCATCACCTGGCCCTCGACATCGAAAACCTGGCCCGCAACTTCGCGGTGGTCACCCGGCGCGTGATCCTGCGCGCCCAGCTGGAAGTGCTGGAGGCCCGGCCCTGCCCGCTGTTCCACGTGGACCAGCTGGAGCTGCGCATGCTGTGCAGCTACACCGGCCCCGGCACCGAATACGTGGACGACCGCCACGTCGACCGCAGCCGCCTGGGCTGCGGCGACAACGACGGCGTCCTCGCCGGCCATGCCCCCCTGCGGATCGCCCGCGGGCACGCGATCCTGATGAAGGGCGAACGCTTTCCCGGCGGCGCCGGACAGGCCGCGGTGCACCGTTCCCCGCAGCCGGCCGCGGGCGACCCGCGGCTCGTCCTGCGCCTGGACGCCTGAAGGAAACGCCGGGCCCCGGAAGACTGCTGCAAACGGCCGCTGGGAAAACCCGCTATCCGGTGCGTACACTCTACCCGGAGGAATCAGCGGGAATTGGAACAGCACCATGAACACGGACGAATTCGAGATCTTCCCCTGGGGCGGTGAATTCCTGACCCATATCCCCGAGGTGGACCACCAGCACCATTACCTGGTGGACCTCATCAACCGCCTGGCGCGCACGGTGCTGGAGGGCACCGACGAGGCCACGGCCGACGGGATCGTCGCAGAACTGCGGGACTACGCGCGTTACCACTTCGAGACCGAGGAAGGTATCTGGGCACGGGCCTTCCGCGACGACGAATGGTTCGCCAGCCATTGCCGCGCCCACGCCGGATTCATCGAGGAACTGGACCGCATCGCTACCCTGCAGGGGCCCGAGGAATACCGCCTGCAGCCACTGCTCGAGTTCCTGGTCCGCTGGCTGACACTGCACATCCTGCGCAGCGACAAACAGATGGCCGCCGCCATCAATGCGCTGGAGGCGGGTCTCGGGGTGGCCGAGGCCCGCGAACGCGCGGCGCGCCACTTCCGCGAACAGTCACCGGCCGGCCTGGAGTCCCTGCTCAACACGTATGTCAGCATCGAACAACAGGTCTCCCGGTTCGCCAAACAACTCGCCGTGCGCGGCCAGGAGGAGGCTGAAAACCGCTTTCGCACCCTGTTCGACTGCTTCATCCACCCCCTGCTGATCCTGGATGCCGAAGACGGCAGCGTGCTCGAGGCCAACCCCTCTGCCTGCACATTGACCGGCCATACGGAAAGCGAGCTGAAGGAACGCAGCATCGCCGATCTCCACCCGGACGACGAACGCGAGCGGGTCGCCGCACTCCTGACGGCACCGCCCGAGGCCCCCGCCGGGCACGACAGCCCGCCGCTGTACAGCCGGGTCCGCAGTGCCACGGGCCGGGATATCCCGGTCCGCATCACCCGCGGCGGCGAGATCCGCGACCATGGCCGCAGCCTGCGGATCGCCTTCTACGAGGACATGACCCGTGAGCTGGAACACCGCCGGGAACTGGAATGGCTTTCGGTCAACGACCCGCTGACCGGCCTCCCCAACCGCGCCGGGATCATGCAGGCGCTGGAGGAAGCCACTACGGAGCACGACGAGACCGCGCTGGCCCTGGTCTCCATCGACGTGGACAACTTTCGAGCCCTCAACGAGCGCCTGGGGATGGCTGCGGGCGACCGGGTGCTCGCCGAGCTGAGCCGCCGCTGGCGCGACCGCCTGAACGGCGACGCCCTGCTGGGGCGCCGCGGCGGGGACGAATTCATCCTCGTGCTGCGCAGCACCGAGACCATCGAACGCCTCGAGGACGTAATGCGGAGGGTGATCGAGGCCGGGCATCACCTGCCGGTCACCGACAAGGGCGCCGGCGGGGCCAGCGAAAACGTCTCCGTCAGTGCCGGGATCTCGATCCGCCCTGCGCGCAGCGGCCTCGACCCGGAGACCGTATTGCGCCAGGCGGACCATGCACTGTACGAAGCAAAGTTGCGTGGTATCCGCGCCTGGGAATATTTCGACCACGGACAGTATCAGCGGGTCGCCAGCCGACACCGCACCATCAATGCATTCCGCCGGAAGATGCAGAATGGCGAACTGAGCGTGGAATACCAGCCCAAGGTGAACATGCGTACCGGTGCGGTGCTCGGCGCGGAGGCGCTGGTGCGCTGGCGACACCCGGACCGCGGCCTGCTGGCGCCGGCGGAGTTCCTGCCGACCATCGAGAACGACCCGGTCTCCATCGATCTCGGCGAATACATGCTGGAGGAGGCCATGCGCCAGATGGAGGCCTGGCGCCGGAACGGGCACCATCTTCCGGTCAGCGTCAACATCGGTGCCCTGCAGCTCGAGAACGCCGACCTGGCACAACGTCTGGAAAACATCCTGGATCGCCATCCGGAGATCCCGCGGGCCGATCTCGAGATCGAGGTGCTGGAAAGCACCGCCTTCGACAACGCCGCGGCGGCGGAGGCGAACATGCGTGCGGTCCGCGAACTGGGCGTGTCCATGAGCATCGACGACTTCGGCACCGGCTACTCGTCGCTGACCTACATCAAGCGCGTGCCCGCCAACGCGCTGAAGATGGACCGCAGCTACGTCCGCGACATGCTGGAGGACGCCGATGACCGGGCCATCATCGAGGCGGTGGTGGGCCTGGCCCGGGCGTTCGACCGCCTGGTCCTGGCCGAGGGCGTGGAAACGGTCGAACAGGGGCGCATCCTGATCGGCATGGGCTGCGAGAACGGCCAGGGCTATGCCATCGCCCGCCCGCTGCCGCCGGACGCGCTGGAGGGCTGGCTGGAACACTGGACGCCCCCGCCGGAGTGGTCCGCCGTACCCGCCCCCGCCTGAGCCCGGGCACCGTCGCTGTATTCGCCGGCAGGCAGGGGTTATCCTGCCCGACGTGAACCATGCACGGAAGGAACCGATGCCGCCCCGAGCGTCCGAGATCCCCCGCCCCGAGGACTCCCCTCGCCTCAGCGTTCTGCTGATCGAGGACAACATGGATGATGCGGCCCTGGTGCGGGATCTGCTTGCCATCCCGAACGGGACCACGCGGTTCGACACCACACACTGCCGCCGGCTGCAGGAGGCCCGGGAGCATCTGGCACGCGACGCCGCCGCATTCGACGCGATCCTGCTGGACCTGAACCTGCCCGATTCGGACCCGGACGAGACCCTGCAGCGGGTGCTGTCGACGACCCGCGAGATCCCCGTGGTGGTCCTCACCGGCGACGACCATGCGGCCACCGGGGCGCACGCCATCGAGGCGGGGGCCGAGGACTTCCTCAGCAAGAACCGGCTGGGCGAAGACCTGCTCCAGCGCAGCCTGGTCTACGCCATGACCCGCCACCGCGCGCGCCGCGAACTGGCGCAGCAGGAGGCGCTTTACCGCAGCCTGGTGGAGGACCATCCGCACCTGGTCACCCGCTACCTCCCGGACACCACGCTGCTGCATGCCAACCGCAGCATGCTTGAGCACCTGGGCCGCACATCGGAAGAACTGCTGGGCCAGCGCTGGCTGGACTGGACCCCGGAGGCGGACGCCGGGCGGGTCCGCGCGCACCTGGAAAGCTTTACGCCGGAGCGTCCCGTGGGACATTTCGAGAACACCCTGCCGCGGGCCGACGGGGAGCTGCGCACCATCATGTGGAGCAACCGCGCGTTCTTCGACGCGGACGGCCGGATCACCGCGTTTCAGGGGGTGGGGATCGACGTCACCGAGCAGCGCGAGGCGGAGCGCGGCCGCGAACGTCTGATCCAGATCCTCGAGGCCACCCCGGATTTCGTGTCCATGGCGGACGCCGAGGGCAACATCCTGTACGTCAACCGCGGGGGCAAGGAGCTGATCGGCCTGCCAGGCGCGGAAGGCGGTGCAGACCCGGAGCAGGATCGCACTTTCTTCTCCGGGGAACGCGCCGGGGAATGGCTGGCGCCGGAGTGGGCGCGTGATCGCCTGGCCGCCGAGGGGCTGCCAACCGCACGGCACGAGGGCTTCTGGGAAGGCGAGTCCGCACTGCTGGATGCCGGCGGATACGAGATCCCCGTGTCGCAGCGGATCATTGCGCACTTCGATGACGACGGCGAGCCCGAGTATTACTCCACCATCATCCGCGACATCCGCCCGGAGAAGACGCGCGAGGCCCTGGAGCAGCGCCGGCAGAACGCGCTTCAGGACCTGCACCGGATCACCAGCACCGCGGACACCGAAGACGCCGGCAAGCTGCGCGCGCTGCTGGAACTCGGCCTGCGCGAA
>LKMJ01002356.1_pt1 | contig 17318 bp, 15 predicted proteins | sample 643391 | NCBI WGS metagenome assembly LKMJ01 (sample SAMN04112250, study PRJNA286221) | soda lake metagenome | biome: soda lake; feature: Kulunda Steppe; material: water; isolation source: sample PL-Br10 brine of Picturesque Lake | place: Russia: Kulunda steppe | collected 2010-07
GAGAGAGAGAGAGAGAGAGAGAGAGAGAGAGAGAGAGAGAGAGAGAGAGAGAGAGATCATCAACCAGTTAGACGAAGGCGGAGCCCACGGGCTCATTGTTAGCAAGAGAGAATAAGGGAAAAACTGCGTAGGCAATGCAGCACTCCCTACATTAATTAAGGAAAAGGAGTCACCTAAGGCCTAAGCACCGTATGACTCCTCCACCAGCAAGGAAAACAAAAAAAGTCAGTGGGGATCAGGGGGGTGACTAGCATTGCCCCACTCCTGGTCTTGATGCCGATTTGTTGCAAAAGTTTTCTCGAGAGCGCGTTTGGTACTAACAAGCTTATTAGCATCTTGGACTGAACGAGCATGAAGATTCATAGTAAGCTATGCGGCTTTCTGAGGATTCAGACTGAGATTTTTTTAGAGGCTCCCACTCCCAGAAGGATAGTGTGTAGGCTAACATTGGCCGCATCTCGGCAAAGGTGTTGACGAAGTACACTGTGCAGGTGGTGTGCGGCTTCTACCTGGCTCTCAGGCCTGTATCTTCACAGTACTTGACCTCCACAAGATGGATGTGCTGCTGATTGGGTGGGGAAGTTGACTGGAGTTCTGGACCCTGGACAAGGGCTGGTGGGCTGGAGCTGTTGCTGAGAGCCCCCTATCCCATCTACCAGATGAGATATCTACTAGATAGTCCCTAGTAGGGACAAAGCTGAGAAAAGTTTCTTGACTAAGATTGATTCAAGGTCAGGCTTCCACCAAACCAAGGTGCGTGTTGCTAGTCCAGTCCAAACGGCATTTTGGTGGAAAACCCAACTTTGGATGTACACTAGAATGCCCTTAAGCACAAGGAATGTAATTGCCCATTTCCAACGTGTCATGGATGCAGTAATAGCCTGAGCAGTCTTGCAAAATAATGTGGCATCCTTTGGAGATGACATTCTCATCTACAGTGATTGAGCAGAATCCCACCTTGTTCACTTAAAGGACACGCTCAACATGCTTGAGAGTTTTGGTCTGAAAGCACATAAAACAGTTGTACGCTCGGCCACTGTAGAATTCTTGGGTCACAATGTCAGCTTTCATGGGTGGACACCTAGTGAGGCAAAAATGGCGGCCATCAGAGCGCTCAAACCACCTTTGACCGTCAGCCAATTACGCAGCATACTGGGATTTATAAGGTATTACCGTTGTTACGTGCTCTCATCCAGCTAAGTTGCCTTTCTGCTTAACAAAATCTTGGGATACATTCACCTTGGGTTTGGGAAGCAGAGCAACAACAGGCTTTTGACCGCCTAAGACCTGAAATCAGCACAGAGGGCAGAATATTGCGGCATCAGGACCCCAACAAACCTTTGATACTGCATACAGATTGGTCAAAGGAATGCATAGGTGCTGTCTTAGGTCAAATTGATGATGAAGGACGGGAAAATATGATAGCTTGCATCAGCCGCCTAATCAATGTGCATGAATGCAATTATAGCTTGCCTCAAGGAGAGACGCTTGCTGCAGTATGGGCATTCAAAACATTTCACATGTATCTGCATAGCCAGAAATTCATGTTGGTCACTGATCATCAACCACTAACATGTACGATGACCAACAATGACTTGGTGGGCATATTTGCGCATTGGGCAATTATCCTATAACAGTACACCTTCTCGATTGTCCACAGACTAGGAGAGCAGCACCGAAATGTGGATGGCTTGTCCAGGCAGCTGCAGGAGTTGTCAATGGATACATCAGGCGCTAGGTTGCAAGATGAACACGTGCATGCTCCCAAGTGTACGCTCACGCTGCAACTTCAAGCAATGCATGCAGTGGTAGACCATGACAGCTTACAACAAGTGCATGCTCTGCCAACCTTGGCAACATTATCAGACACCTTTGTGCCAGACTTAACTGACATTGTGTCGATTGCAGAAGACATCCCAAGGCTGCCTGAGTATGCTTGTTTTCATGCAACACCCCTGCCTAAACTGTTACAGGCCAATTTGAGCGTTCATCAAGATGATGTTGCATGTAAGGGGGTGTAATGCCTGATTTGACTGCAGCATTTTTTGCACGCAACACCACAAGTGTTCCAGAGCCTATGCTTCAACAAACTGCAGCTGCCAACACTGACGCCAATGAGGCATTCATGAAGGGCACCGGTCCTACAGATGTATGGCTAGATTCACCGGTTACGAGCTACATTAAGCAGGGAAGTATGGCAGTAGACACACCAGCACACAAAAAATTGTGCATTCAACACGAAGGTGAAGTCTATTGGTCGCATAAAGAGGTGCTTCATTGCATAATGGCCAATGGGCAGAGGAAGGGAGTTCCGCCACCTCATGCAAGGGCAGATTTGGTAAAGAGAGCACATGAGCAAAATGGTCATTTTGGCATACGCCGCACTACTGCCTTACTGCTACCACACTACTGGTGGGCAGGCATGGGACTAAATGTTAGACACATGGTTAACAAGTGTGCTGTCTGTGACAAGGTCAATGCCGCCTTCAATTCTTCTACTCAGCAATTATATCCATTGCCAATTCAGGGCATTTTCTATCGCTGGGGGGTGGACCTAGCCGGACCATTCAACCCTATTAGCGACAGTGGCAACCGCTACGTATGGTGATAATAGAGCACTTCACCAAGATGATCGACGTACTCTGATTCCAGATAAGTCTGCCTTCACCACAGCAAAAGTCTTTCTAGGAAAGTTTTCTTGTCGTTATTAGTTGTGCAGAAGTCATTACTGATGGTGGTATGGAATTTGCTGGAGATTTTGATGACCCGTTGCAAAAAAATTTGATAGATCAAAGGAAAACTGCGCCCAGCCATCCACAAGCAGATGGACTTGCTGAGAGGGCAGTGCAGACCATAAAGCGTTCCTTGAGAAGTTCTGTGAGATGAGTGCAACACCCAAGTTGTGGGATAAGAGCAAACCATTGATCATGCTGGGGTATAACTGCAGCACCCAAGCATCAACTAAGATGTCTCCTTATTACATGCTGTACGCTAGGCATCCTGCCATACCACCAGCGCATGTGCCAAAGTTTAGCAAGCCCATTGACTTATACAATGTCAAAGCTGCGGCTAAGACTCTTAGTAAGAGTGTGCTAGAGAGAGCTGAAGAGGTACAAAATGCTGGCATCATAGTTGGGAGCAACTTAGAAATTGCTCAGCATAGGGACACCTTGCACTATGCCACCATAAGGGGTGGTGGTTATCTGCCCAGCATCCGGCAGTTTGCAGTTGGAGATTTTGTCTATTTGCTACGAGAGTGTTAGATGGCACACTGCAAATCCCTGCCAAAAAGGAGTATGCCCCCCAAGGGCTAGAGGGGTCTACTCCATGGCGTACATGTTACAAGGTCGCTAGGAGCAAACAAGGTATTACTGCGAGTTCGTCTTTGACGTGCTCAAATACAGCTATAGCTGAACTGAGCAAGGGATAAAATGCTCCTCCAACTAACTCAACCAACCTTTAGCTCACAATGCAGCACAAATCTGGCACTGCACAAATCTGGCGTGACAAGCTTGACTCTGAAGGGGGCAAACGGCGTGGCAGCCAAACTATCGAGGTAGAAGAGCATTGGGTAGAGTACAATCAGTGTTGTGAAGAGCTTTGTAAGATTGCTTCAATCTGTGTCCACTAGGAAGGGAAAGCATCTGCAGATTCGACTGGAGGCACTAGCCAGCTTTTCATCCTTTGCGTCCATCCTCTGCTGCAGTGCTGGAGAGAGACTCCACCTTGGACGTGAAACATTCCATAATTGTATGGCATGCCATGACTCTTATTTTAATGTTGATTTCACCTAACAATGTATCACTTATTTTCGTTTCTGAGACTAAAGATATTTTTGTCAGGCTGGCAGTGCCCACTGGTGCTGGCAGCAAGCCCAGCAGTCATACCATCTGGCTGAATCTCTAAACCTATTGTAAACTTATTGATGCAGGGAGTTTACCTGCCTGCATGGTATTCCTTTTCTTTTCTTTGAGAGCAAACGAGTGGCTTTATTTGTATAAGACTCAGAGCGCGGGGCTGGCTATTTCTAAGGTGTCACTTTGGCAAAGGATCTGCTTGCTTTTTTTGTTCATCCTTTTTGAGTTGGTTTTGTTGCAGGCCTGACTGGCTTCAGCTTAGCTGTCCTCGTTTGGCAGCTATGGCCATGTAACCTTACTTTTCCCTCAATATATCCCACCCTGGGATCCTTGAGGGGGCAGTCTTTCTTTATCCTACTCCTCTTGTGGATCTCCAGCTTATGGATGGATCAATGTAAACTTTCAAAAGCTTGTCGGATGAGATTGCGTAAACAAGTGCCTGTGGGTGCTTGGTTTCTGGCTAACCCCTGCACAAATCTAAGCTTGCATTTTGAAGTTACAAGCAGCAGAAAGAAAAACTACTGAGGCAGTTAACACAGAGAAACTGAAAATTAAGAAGTCAACGGGGATCAGGAGGCAATCAATTTTCTCAAAGAGTGCCAAACCCAGTATATGTTGGGTGGAAAAATAAACAACTGGCAATGTGCGGCTCCAGATCTCTAGGTAAGAGCTGCCGTAATAGGCAACGTGGCTGAGACCTGCAGGGCCGTCAATAAACAGCGTACAAATTATGCAAGTCAGCCCGCTTAAAAGCCAGTAGAATGGTACACAAACTTTAAACACGTTTCCTCGCTTGGACAAAACACCTGGCTTTAGCAAAGTGTTCAATCCAAAGGCCAAACAAGAGGTCTGACCGGAGTCTTACGTTGATATGACATGCGATCATGAACACTTTTGGGCTGCAAGCCAGTGATCAAGGATAGGGTATTCATTGACATACTGCTGACCTTCTTAAATAAGTCAGCATACATAAAAGAAATGAGCAATCTAGCAGCCTTGCAAATGCCTGTCATGAAATGTGCTATGCTGCATAGCCTATGCACTAGTGACAAAAAAGTGTCATGAATAGATATATGCATTCCTCCCAATTTTTTTCGCTGTGTGGCTGCAGGTTCGGCAGGTTCAACTGAGCTGCCCTCTTTGGCAGGAATCTTCCGGAAGGTCCAGCTCAGGCTTCAGAACAGCATGTCCAGACCTGCCTTTCACCTGCATGTTAGCTCATATATCTTGCTCTATGCTTCTTTTTGCTTTTTGACCTGCATCAGCCTACCAATGGCAAGCAACACGACAGCAAATGGCACGATCGCAGCAGCCCAAATGGAGGAGGTTCTTCTCTCAACGAAAGAATAGCAGGGCCTGCCTTTCTTTCTATAAGCTCCCCCTGGAAGCAGCTCCCTTCTCCTTGTCAGAGGCCACCACCATTTGACTTGTTGTTTTTTCACACCCTGTGGCCAAAGAGTGAGCAGAATCTGGGATATGGTCAGTGATTGGCTAGAACATTGAATACAGCTGCTGCGTGAACAAATGCTGCACAGAATTGATAAACAGAATCTTTCTACGCATAAGAAGAAAGCCGGCGCCTGGTAAGCCTCTTATACGGTATCGTCGTCATCATCACCATCTTCTTCACTATCATATCTGCTGTAAGCACTTATGCCAAAGCATGTGAGCTTTGCACGCATCACCTGTGAGAGAAAAAATTTATAAGGTAAAACACAAAAGTTCTACTGGTCTGGCCTATATCATTGCCTCCTAGATGGACACACACAATTGCTGACCATGGGTCCAGAGAATTTGACTGCATAGCCCCGAGGGAGCTGACAAATGTCCCTTCACTTTAAGTCAAGCCCACAAGGCCAGTCACAGTTTGTCCACTCAATCTGTCTATTCAAGAAACCCTTACCTTCAAATACAGCAAAGCGCTCACTGCCTTTGCTACAGTTGCTGGCTCAGCCATGGCACCAATGCCTGCATCCCCACATGCCAGGCGCTTGGAAATGGGTGGCAAAATAGCCACACCCATATCATATAGAGTGGAAAGGTGAGCAGCAGTGAAAGGGCTAGTCCACATGAAAGTGTTCATAGCTGGGGCCACCTGCAAGAACGCGCAATAATGCTTAAGCATGCAAGGGCATCGCAACAAGTACCAAACATGTTCAAGCCTCAGCCACAATCCCTGTCTGCTCCTCATCATTTTTATTGAAAGGTGGAGCAAGAAGGGTGTGTGTCAATAAGCTTTTAACTCACCGACAAGTGTATGCTCTCATCCAAGTACAATTTCCACGTTTCATTCTTCAAAGATTTAGTAGGGATGAAGGTTTCAAGGGCCGCAAGCTTGTGGCCCTTGGGCTGTTGGAGCTCACAGCTATGTGGTGTTCTACCTATTGCTCGCTAACAAACGTGTAATCTACATGAGTATATCATTGCAATCATGTACCTTGGTGGTATGCGTCCAGCTGTGCAGCAGTACTGGCGAGAAAGAATATCAGACTCAGATATATGTAGGGATCGGCATTTGCTAATGGTGCTATATAGCTTACAGCGCGTAAATGATTTTTCAGCGCTATATAGCGCTATTATATTTTCAGGTATGGCGCGTACCAAATTTGAAACTCGAAAATTCACCTCAGGCCCCAAAAATAAGAATATGATCAACAATTAAAAATTGGCAGACATCTTCAATGGGGACGAGCAATAGATAATTCTGGGGACGGATGGAGCAGTGCCGTCAAGAAGACGACAGCAGGTCTCCTTAGGAGGTGGTCTGACAGGTTCACAATACAAATTTAGCCAGAGTGGGGCTGTGTGATGGAGTGCGAATGTTGCAAGCCAACCTCAGCCCCGCGAACCCCAGGACGATGCAGCGTCACAACTGCATGAAGCAAGCACTCCCCTTCATCCCCTTATCAAGCTGGAGTGCCCTGCGCTCGAGTAAGTTGAATCCACGCAAGCAGCTCCATGCAAGCAGCCATGCAGCAAGCAGTAGTAGCACCAACACCAGCACTAGCACCAGCACTAGCAGAAGATTTTGAGGAGCAGACAGTAGAAGAGAGCAATTAGCGTTGGGATGCAATCAGCACTTGAGAGCGGACAGCTAGGGAGTCCCTGGAACACAAGCGTGTACTTCAGATCATGATGCACCTGATCTGAAGGGCCAACCTGTCAACATTATATTTTTTCAGGCAGCACTTCAAGGGGAATACAGAGCTTCTGGAAGCGTTAAGGGAATTGAGGAATGAGGGGCCCAGGGGTACTGAGGCACGTGCCCGCACACGAGTAGGAGTGAAACCCTAGTGCTAGATATAGCGCTATATGTGGTTGCTAGAAGCCCCCAGCCCCAACATAATTTTCTTTAGCTTCTATTTATGTGTGGGAGTATTATACAGGGTGCTGAACCTCCCTTCCGATTTTGATGCGGAATTTTGAAGTGCAAGGTGGAGTTCTGGCGGATATAGCAGCTGAAATATAGCAAAATACCATGGCAAAATACAGCGCTATATTGCTATAATGCACTATAAAATTGTCGCATATAGCGCTACATGCCAATCCCTAGATATATGCAAATCAGAACACAGAACAGGCAGTTCTGGCTCTCAAGCAAGACTGCTTACCAGCATGGGCGCAGATGAATGATCCCAGGCCCGTGATACGCAAGTAAGCAAATTATCAGCCATTCCATTTGCGAGCTTGGCCAGGGAGTTCGCAGATAGTGGAGCTATTACAAAAATGTCTGCCCACCTGCAAAAGTGCGGTGGGCAAACTACCTGTTCAGTTCAATAGAAATGGTGCCCTTGTTCGACATAAGGCTGTTTGTGTTAGGGTTGTACAGGCAACACTCCCTGTTCCCATCAGGCTACCGGTCATAGCATAAGGCAGACTCCATGAAACCATGGAGAATGTGGCAACTCAAAGAGAGGCCAGGATACTAGAGGTAAACAAGCCTCTGACAAGAGCCCAAGCCACCTTCTATGTTCACCAAACTGAGTGAGACCTGCCATTCTGCAGGGCTATTCTGCCCGTAAACCAGTTCTGCTGTCAGGAGCTCTTCACAGAGGTCAGCCAGGGTCTGGTGCAGCTCTGAACAAAAATTGCAATCACGACCAAACCTGCGCAGCTCTATGTGTAAAACATCATCCCCCACATGCCTCCACTTGTGCCACTCATCTGAGTCCTGCAGCATGGTAGCACAAGTGCAGAGCTAGAGGTGCGCATTAGACATATACACACATGTACCTTGGCACAGAGAAAGGCGTGTGGCTCAACATTGCAACCTGGGTGACTCACGTTCAAGTATTCAAGGCCCGGACCCGCTGGCACAGGCACGCTTTTGGTCATGAAATGCTGAGCAGACTCAGTAGAGACTACTTTCACGTGACCAATCTCTCCAAGCTCCTGGCAGAGGTTTGGAACTTTAATGGCAGCTACACTCCCTGCACAATTTAAAGAATAACTTCATGTTGCTTGTACCCGCACGTGCATGCGAGCGTGCGTGTTTTGTGTTGCGTTGTGGTGTGTGGAAGCGCGCGCGTGTGTGTGTGTGTGTGCGTGTGTGTGTATGTGCGTGTGTGTGTGTGTATGTGAGTTATGCATGTCAGATGTGAGTGAATGTGCGTGTGTGCAATGTGCATGGTGGGCGTGCGCATGTACTTAGGTTCACTGTCACCAATCTGCACATTGATAGGCAACACATTGATTCACGTACCTGTCACTCCAAGAAGGATGTGAGGCCTTCTTCCAGAAAACGGGGTTGTCTGACTCATCTCCTCAGTTCACTCTCAGGTACCGTCATGTATTATTTGATCCCGCATTTTTGGATAGAAAATCAACTTAGCTATGTGTACTTATGTGTACATGAGAGCACGGCAATATCTGGGCTTTTTTGTTGTGTCTGGAGCCGAGTTATGATATTAATCATGAAGGCATGCGCATGTTCATCTCGCAGCCTCGGGTGCTTGGTAGGCCGCGCTCAAATTTCACTCCTCCCTCGACTCCTCCTCCCGTCGCTCCTTTCATTCAGCTGCAGCTCTATCTATCCTTCATGTGTGCAGGTTGGGATGCGGGAATCTTTTGCGCGCCCGACGCGCGGCCCTGCAGCAAAGAAGAAGAGAAGGGCACGAGGGCAGGATCAGGGCTGCATCTGGTGAGAAGGCTGTATCCAATTGCTGCTTTGGAGTGGGGTGTGCAAAGCAAGTTCCAATTGAGGTCTGATACGCGTGCATGGAAGGAAGGTAGGATGCTGCCCCCGCCGGGGGACACTTGCGGGCTAGGGGCTGCCTGCTGCATGACCTCAGTCAATTACCACCTGCACGCATGCGAGGTGATTGCCAAAGCAGGTCTTGAACGCTTTGCCTGCTTCAGGATATGACAACAGACATAATGTCCGGGCCCAGGGCAGCGATCCCTGCAGGGCCACCACCCCTGACAGTCCGCAAGGTGCGCAGCAAGGGCACAAGCTTGTTTGTACACTGAACATGAGACATGACAAATAAAGATGTCTTGCCGGGGTTTCGTGGAGCTTTTGATGAGGTATGCCAGGCCTTGTCACATTTATTGGCCCATTCAGAGGCTGTGCGCCGTGGTGAGCTATGTTTTTAACGTGAATACCTCGATTTGTGATTGGGTTTGTGCAATACCAGAGGGGGTTATCTGAGGCCCAAAATGGGTATGGTTTTGGCATGATCCCAGGGCATTGGCCCCATGACGGGGCCTTTTCAAACTTAGCGTTAGATGGTAGCCCTGCTTGCAAGCTGTCCACAGCACTTGAGCTTGAAAGGGCCCTGTCATGGGGCCTGTGCCTAATGGGCCGCGGCGTGAACCCTACTTCTCACAGCCAGATGTCCACACCAGATCACCCACTGCACCAAATTACATGATTTTTGGTGTTTTGGTGCTCTTGTAATAAACAAACATCATTGCAAAAGGATTGGAGTGAAAACACCCAGCAGTTGGTGAGAAGTGCGTATTGGGTATTTACCTTTAGAAAATACCCAGCAAATGGGTGCCAAAATGGGTCAAAAACCGACCCCTTCCAAACCTGGTTTTCAACATCCAATATCAGTTGGCAACATAATAGAAGTCTACGCGTGGTTTAGTGGAAAAAGGAGCTCTGATGGGCTCATGGTGAGGGCGCACGTGCGCTAGCTATGCCAAAATAGCATAGATATTGCCAAAATAGGCCAAAAACAGAGAGTAAACACCCACCCAGGCCACCAGGGTCGTCTTCTTCACCCCAAATTTTCCCAGCAGCCTAGTTTCATGATAAATAGTTTCAAAGTCAAAAAAGGATCATGCACAGACTTTTTGTCAGATAACCCCCTCTGGTGCAATGCTGCTCCAATCTGAATGCACAAGTCTTTCATGTCTTGACAAAAGGAGTCGTCGACCGTGCAAGCTGTCTTGTGAAACTCTGTGGAAGAAGCTCATGCCTCCACCACCTGCCAAAGATAAAATAGTTTAGCCGGCACCCACTGTGGCTTTATCGTTAAAGCACAATAAATGTGTGCTGGGTAGATGAGTGTGCTGCCTTGCGCAGACCAATCCTGTTTTGTCCTATTAGGCCCATTTGCCAACTGAACAAATTTGCAAATTCGCTCGCGATCAGTTTGTGTGCAAAGGCCTTTGCCAAGTCTAACAGTAAGGAATAACACAGGCACTTTGCTTGTAAATGTGATAAAAACTTGTACCCTGAGGCTTGCCTAGGCAAAAGCAAGAAATCATGATTCTCCTTCTTTGGCCCTGGTCACACATCATTATCCCTACCCGAGAAATCAGTCTCCGGGTTTTTTCCAGGTGTCCGTTTTCTACCTTAGGGCAGGAGCGCGCCATTTTTTCCTGTGGGTGCGTGATCTATGAGTTTCTGACTGGAAAAATTCCATTAAATCCCATTCTCCTAAGGATATGGATGTGGAAGGCGGTCACATTGAATGTCAAGTTCACATCCCTCAGTCCAGTTTAGAAAATTCATTTGTGTGCTGTGTGTCAAGAGGATCTGTGTGTTTTTGTATTTAAGCATTAGCAATAGATCGATTTACCTGTGAACATGAAGTGCTGCCCTTGGGTTGCACATCATCTTTAGATTCACCAGCTTCCTGTCATCTTTGGAAGACCACCAAGCTTGACAGCTCGTAGACGTAATTGTCCAGATAAGTGCAGAATCAAGCATGGATGATGTGCGCATGTTGTGCTTGCACGTGTGCAGCGGACGCACACCCGTGCAGGCATGGAGCGCCTGGGCACATCATTGCCTAGCTAGAGCATGTTGTGCGCGCACACACCCAGCAGCACATGTGGCGAGCTGCATTGCACAGTGCATGTGAAACAACTGAGCTTATGAGGTGCGAGTATGTCTGCATCAAGCACGGAAGGGGAGCATCCCAGGGGCCTGACCTGACTCTCCTGACCTTCCACAGGACCCCACTTCTCCTTTGACCTATCCCCTTGACCCTGCTTGTGATGCTGCCATCATCTGATGGTTGACCTGAGAGGGATGTCCCGTTGCCCGGCCCCGCAGGAAAAATCCCCGGGCAAATTCCTAAGATGCACACTATCCGCATAGGCCTCAGGGCCCTTACTGGCGAATTTCGGAATTTTCAGGGGGTTGGGGGGGGGGGCAATCCCTGCCCAGGGATTTTTTCACTTTCGGGGCAGGGATGTGGGAGGGGTCACATCCCTCACGGAAAGACATGCAGGGATGTGGGTAGGGATGCCATCAGGTGTGACCGCCCCCTCAGGGGTACCTAAAATCCTTCAACATAAGGTTTTCAGATAGAAGGCCTTCAGTCAAGAAGTGCAACTGCTCGCCAACTTCAACATACTGAATGCACCCTGTTTGGCGCTAAACAGCATAGCTGCGTCTGAATGGTGCTGCAAATTGTGCTGTTGAAGGTTTTAGGGCTTTCTACTGGGCTCAGTCGCCATAGGGAATCCCAAACATTTGTTGCGAGCTAGAGGGGGGAAAGTGGCAGCAACTTTCCAGCTGCAAAGGGCTCCAAGCAGCAGCAGCAGCAGCAGCACTAGCACCAGCACCAGCACCAGCAACAAAACAACATGGAGTAGCACATACAGAAGATAAGAAGTATGAAAAAGGAATGCTTGACAGAGTCCGAAGCAGCAGTGAACAGGGTGGACCACTTTGTTTCTAAGACATTTGTTCAGTTTAGGGTAGCTGGACGTGATTGCATCAGTAGAAAAGTTGTGTGTTCTCATCCAGTTGTTTCAATCTTGTTTTCTGCCTGAAAATCTGGCTAAGCTCAATTTAAGGAGTGTTCTTTACATTCGACAAAAAACTTGAAAGGTAGGATGATTGGGCAAGGATGGCCCTGTGCTAATTACACAAGGTGGCCAGGCTTGGGCATTATACTGGTAGCTTTCGTCTTGCAAGCCAGGGGTAGCTCATACTTGATTCAAGCTTCTGATCAAGCCAGAATGCAGGGGCACAACGTAGGGGTCCTACATGAGAAATTGCTGCAGTTTGCTAGAACCTAATGGAACGCTTCCAGCTCAGACTGAAGCTGAGGCCTGGGTGTGGATGACCATTTCATCAGCCCTATTAGGCCTTGCGTTCTCCAGTACAGTAACCAAAGTGTGGATTCTCTTGTCCCTTCGATGCCTGCATAGCACAGTACTAGGCGATTACGCTGAACAATTCCGAAAACTACTGCCTATTTGCCCTTCTCTTTGGGTATGTGGGGTAGTCTGTTAAGTAAACGCAAGCGTGAAAGCGGCAGCATAACATGACCTCTCTTTCTTTTTGGTTCTAGGATTTTTTTTAGCAAACAGCTATCAAGTAATGAAGTAATGGATTGAAGCTGAGATGTTGCCACAGATAATGATAAGCGCACTAGAGAAAGCCTTTGTCTTACAAGGGTTTACAAGAAAGGGCCTTCAGTGGGTAAGAGAAGTGCGACTGCTGGCAAAGGAAGTCTTTGATGGAGAAGTATTTTGTGAGTAACGCTACAAATTCAGCCTAGCTACGCTTGGCTATCCCAAGCTGTGCTTCTTGAATCAGGGTTGCCTACAGCTGTGCCTGGCTTGCTAAATGGTCAAGAGGCAAACAGAGGCTTGATTGCCATGTTCAAAACTTTATAAGCCAAGCAATAACTTGTGCAGCTTTGCAGCGCAAAAAAAGCTGTGAAGATTCTGGAACTCAGCCGCTTCCCCTTTCCCGGGGATTGAGGCCCCGACCCCTGACTCTTTGGCATTGATGTCTACAGATAGCAGTTAGAAGCAGCTTATGGTTTGATTAGCTGGGGGGCATCATCCTTGTAGTCACATTTGGCAGGGGCTTGTCTGCCCTCCCAGTCCAGCTCTCTGTGTACCCCTCAGCACTAATTGCATGCAGAGGTGTTCGGATTCGTGCTAACGAAGGACGTGGCAGGCAGAATCAAGCTCTGTACCTTGCAGGGGTTGATGGCCTGGCCATGAGGATTAGATCTTGCTTACCGAGGCCGGCAGAGGAGTGGCTCCTTTATCATGATGGCTGCCAAAAGGCAGCTCTCTTTGCCACAAATCAAATTCCATTTAGACCGGCTGTAAATGGATGGCATGAGGCTGTGACTGCAGGCAGGCAGCCATGCATCTGGGAGCAACTTGGGGCAAGGAAAAAAGGTGATTTTATTGTTGGAACTGACTGGGCATGATTCGACAGCAAACCCCTGGAACATTTCTGCTACCAATTCGCCAATTTGCATGGGGTCAAAAGCTGCATGGTCCACACACGGGGGTTTCAAGGAAAGGCAGGGTGGGGGGATGCTGGGCCTCAAACACCTCCTACTTTTCCCTTAAATTTGAGGACACTGTCATATCATCCATGGTCTTAATCTGGCAAAGCTGAACACAGGTTTAGAATTATTTCCTGGTGGCGTGCTGCTTCTAGCTCTCAGGGGAGTTCACACAGAGCCTGGATCCTGCACGGGGTCATGGAGGTGACAAGCCATGATACCTCTGAGATGTATGATGAATTGAAATAATAACCTAAGATTGCCATAAGAGCAGGAGCAGCAGGAGCAGCAGCTGCCGTAAAAACAAGACAAGGACTGGGGGTGATGCTGCAGGCCAAACTTCTGTAAGCATCCATCATGCAAGAAGTGCTGAATTTACCATATTAAAAGTGGGGAGAGGGAACAGGAAACAGACAAATACAAGATTAAAAAGGCTATGATGGGGTAAATAGCAGGGAGGTAAAGGTGAGGAGAGGCTTTGGGGTATATCGCTTTTTGTAATTTGCATTTTCATTTTGCAGCAGTTTTGCAAATGCAAATACATGCATTAGAAGTAAATTCAGTAATGTATTGAGGTTGGCCATGCAAATCTCACCCTGAATGTTCATGATAACTAACGGCCTATCTCGTACGTTGAAAACCCCCTTTGTGTTGCACGTATCCCCCCGTGCCCCAAATTTTTCTGCTTAAGCTCTGCCACTGCACTCATTGAGGGTCCTCTGCTTCTGTGCAATGCCAAAGTATCTGCTGGCTTTACTCCTGTTGAGCTGGCGCTCCAGCTGCTGCTGCTGCTGCTGCTGCTGCTGCTGCTGCTGTGCCTTTCCTTGCTCTGTGCGTCTCCCTTCCCAAGACAGGCTGCAGGGCGCTTTATCAGCCCCTTTGTATTCCACACAATCAGGTGCTAAGAGAAGGAAGTGCTCCCAGATGCAGAAAGCAGTCCCAACGAAGATGTGTGCATACTGCATGCGCATGCACTGTGGCCCTGCATACGTACAGCTCTGAGAAGACTCCATAAACATGACATGGCCCACTCCTCATGCAAAGAAGGACAATGAAGTGCATTAGGGCGATAAGGGTTGCTGGGTAGCTGGTGAGGCGATTGGGGCCCACAGGTCCCCCTCCCTAATCCCTTGAGTCCACCCCTGTTTTTGAACCCAATAATTGGGCAAAAGATATTTTTGGTATTTTACCAGCATCATCAGATCAAAGTGATGTATGCTGCGTGTAGATCTTGGTAGGCCCAAATTAGAACTTCCTCATCCAGGCACAGCTTTTTAAAGCTGCACCTTTCTGTAGTGTCTTACGCATTCCCTACTACCCTGTTTGCACAAGCCCGCCTTCCGCCATCCCTTTTGAAGAGGAAAGACAGGACACTTGCATATGCCCTGCCTAATGCTCAACAATACACTTATAAGTGATCTTTCTCTAATTCTTAATTCTGTATTTGCATTGTCTTGAGCAAGCACTGTTCTTGGCTTAAGTTTGTAATTGTTTTAACAAATTTCTGATGGTCCTATCTGGCAGGATGCTGCTTGGAATAGATTGAGGCAGTGGAGACATTGCTATGCTTACACCTTATCCAGAGCGTCTTATCACTCCATGCTTCAGCTACAATTACTTAGCGGTGAATGTCCATTTGTGCTATGATACCCGTCCCTTGCTTGTAGGCTTACTAAATTGCCTGGCCAGCCTGTCCAGGTTCCAGGACCGACTAGGAGGCTTTCCATAAATTTGCCGCCGATTTCCACGTCAAGTAATTGAAGCAGGAGATGCTATAGATTGCTGCTGTGCCATGCTTGAGCTGCAGAACCCTAAGGTGGGTGATGGCTTGAAGGGGGAAGGATGATTTCTGAAAAATCCGCATGCTTTTCATTGTCATGCTGCATGCAGAATAGCCTTCAGAAATAAGCAAACATCGCAGAAATTGTCAATTTATCAAATACACAGCCAGGCAACTCCAACTGACTGAACAAAGAGGGCAGCACACATAGCTGCAGCGCTTCCTGTGTGATATCATGCCTATAACCTCTGTGGGACCCTGCCATTTTGTCGCACACGCTTGTACTGTGTGTCTCTTGTGTTATGAGGGCAACCTTAAAGCAAGCTCTCGTTTAAAACTTGTGAACCCCTTCCAGCAAGTCGCCCCCTTACCTGATTGAGTGCGATTAACAACTTAACTGCCAACAGCCCTCGTTTGGCATGGGTCGCTCAGCATTCACACCTCTCTTGTTCTCTTCCTTTTTTTGTTTTATGTTCACCTCAATTTTTTATCCGGCAATGACTTGCAACATACCTGTCAGCTTTACATCCGGCAGTAAACCCTACCTCATACCCTTTCTATGCAGACCTGTTTTTAATTTCCTGTTTCTGTTTGGCCGCCCTCTCTCAATGTTTCCACTCTCTGAGATCAGCCTGGCTGTGGGCCACATTGTGACCCTGACTCAATGCATTTATCTTTACATTGAGTTCAAAATTAAGGCGGACAAATTTATTCCATAAGTCTGATCTGACACTTCTATGCAGGTAGAAATGGTGCCTCAACTTGAACTTGGGACTATTGAATGAACTACTGCAGCAAGTAAGAACCTACTTTGAAGCTCTCACTTGCACAAGCTCTTGTCTGTGCAAGCAATCTAACAATCTGCCTGCCGACACAACACAAGCGCACGATTGCAAGCAGCGTCCCTGTTTTTGTCTTCATGACCTAAGGCAAGGCAAACGCTAGGAACCTAACAGCTTCTCTGCATCTACCAATCCACAACTGAAACGGGCCAGGTCATGACAACATGGTGTGCACTCACCCATCAAATACATACATGTGCACGCATGACGGAACAAGCTAAGTCTGTTGCTGCAAATGCACACCCCTGCATCCCTCATGCCCTGCTCATTTTCCTGTCCTACAATCGGCATTGGTCTGCCCCTATTTTACATCAGCGGGTCAGTTGCTCTGCCCTTGTCCTACTGTGCCTGCAGCCTACCCTAGCATGAGGATGTCAGCATGAATGATGAAACGCGACACGAGGTTGCTACAAAACAAAGTGCAGGTATGGGGTGCAGTTGCAAGGCAAACTGTGGGTGTGCTCTGTAAAACGGTCGGTTGGCAGTCGTGCGTGAGAGAAGCGAGAGGAGCACTCGGTCGTCTTGCATGCTTGTTGTGTGGAAAAGTCATCTAAGGTCAAACAGGCTGGGCGAAGAGTAATATGAGCGCACGCTCCACCCAGTACTATGCTTAATTGGTATACACACGGTGCCTAGCTGGACCAGCCAGGTGCAGGAGACGTGGAGAAGCCTGTGTCATATGTGCTGAAGTCTTGTGCAACAGACAGGCCGTTGGCAGCCGTGGCTGCATTCAGGTTGGCTGCAGCTGCCTCGGCCGCAAAGTCTGCTGCTGCTGCTGCTGCCGCCCCGTGGCTAGCATATGGGCGGGGGTCGTCCTGCGCAAAGCCTGCATCCCCTGGCTGGCTGCCTGGGAAGCCTCCTAAGGAGGAGGCAAGCGCAAGAGCTTTGAGATTGATGTTGTTTGCATTGAAGGCGTTCAGCTTGCTGCTCCCCCCCATGTTCCCCTGCATGCCATTGAACTGCTGCATGCCTGCCAAGCTGAACAGCGCCTGCGCGTTGCTGCCGAACATGCCGCCTGCACTGTACAGGTCATAGCCCATGGGTGGCATCTTGCCCATCCCCCCATACCCGCCCCGCTGCATGCCCATGCCTGGGAACCCGCCCACGCCCCCGTATCCTC
>LKMJ01002358.1_pt1 | contig 17315 bp, 14 predicted proteins | sample 643391 | NCBI WGS metagenome assembly LKMJ01 (sample SAMN04112250, study PRJNA286221) | soda lake metagenome | biome: soda lake; feature: Kulunda Steppe; material: water; isolation source: sample PL-Br10 brine of Picturesque Lake | place: Russia: Kulunda steppe | collected 2010-07
CAGCGAGCGCGACGATTCCCGCCGGGAGCGCCATGTGGTGAGTGACCGGGAACGAGTACAGCCCGACACAGAGAAACGCGAGGCTGGCGAGTGCAATACCGAACGCAAGGAACGGGCTGTTGCTCACGAGGGTGATGTACCCCGATGCGAGACCGACCGCTAGCCCGAGGACTGTCACGTTCGAGGGTTTGTAGTGGTCGGGGAGCCAGACCTCGACCACTTTCCGGCCGGCCGTTCCCTGCTCGGTCTCGAACGACTCCTCTCCCCATCGGTCGTCCCGAACGTGTGGACTCATATCGAGAATCGAACGGTCCATCCCGCGGAGTCGTCCGACGAGTGGATAGCCGAATGCGAGGCGAGCGACCAGCGCCGAGACGACGATTGCGAAGAATATCGGGTCGACCGGAACGTCGATTCCGGCGACAACCCGAGCGAGCAGGACGCCCAGCACGCCGAACGCACCGCCGACCAGCAGTGTGGCTGGCCTGGAGCCGAGAGGCTTCGAAATGTTCTTCGCCTGGTGGTAGCGAAACGACGTATCGAACGTCTCCTTTCTCCCGACAAACGCAGCTGCCGCGACGCCACCCGCGAAGGCGACGTGAGGACCGAAAACCGGCCCCAGGCCGAGCGCACCGGTCAACCCGACTGTCTCGACTGCTGCGGGGTCGACCTCGAACACGGTTTGTATCTCGCCGTCGGCGCCCAACACGGCACTGAACACGCCGGCAATCTCGCCGACGAGGATGAGGATTCCGGCCAGACTCAGCGCCGGAAGTGCGCCGATAGCCGCACCGAGCATCCCACCGGCCAGTCCAGCGAGAAGAATCTCGATTGTCAGTTGGGATACCGGCATCGGTTACCTCCAGACGCCTGTCGGTTGGCGAGGTGCGTACTCGGCACTCGATTCAGCTTCCTCTCCTGTCAACTCCCATCGCATACTCAGCTATGACTGCGTACACCGGGGTGATAGTTGTTTGTGTCTCGTCTCTCCACCGGGAGTTACTCTCGCCGCAGTGTAGCTGTATCAGCTCCCTCGTCGGTGTAATCGAGGTCCTCTGTGTAGTAGTTCAACACGAGTACAGCCCCGAGACCGCCCACTGCTGCCAGAACGACACCGGAGAGTTCGCTCACCGAATACAGTTCGGTCGTCTCGTAAATCCGAAGGAGAGGAAACCGCAGTGCGCCCAGCATCAAACTCACGAGAAAGGCAAACGTGGCGATGCGGTACCGTTCGAGCGCGGCACGGACGACGTACGCGACGGTGAACAGCCCGACAAACGCACCGGCGAGGAAGACGACGACAGTCGAGGCCGCATCGATGAATGCGGCACTGTCACCCCCTCGTACGAGGACGATAAACTGGTCGATAACGCTGTTGAGCGTCGCAGTCATGTGGTCGTACTGACCGAGCAACAACAGGATGAATGCACCGGAGATGCCGGGAAGTACCATGCCGGAGATAGCCAGTGCACCCGAGCCAAAGATGACCGGGAGCGTGTGAGTGACGGAGTCAGTGGCGGTCTCTCCGGCCACCAGAAAGGCGAGCAGGAAACCGAGGACTGCCGCAAGCACCGGGCCGGGACGCGACAGCCACCGCCACTCGAACAGGACGATAGCGGACGCGCCGATGAGGCCAAGAAAGAACGCGAACGTCGGCCCTGGCACGGTCGAAAGCGCCACCTGGACCAGTCGAGCCAGGATGGCGACGGCCGTGACCATCCCCAGACCGAGCGCCACCAGAAACGGGACGTCCATCTCGAGTAACTCGCGTTTGAACGCCGCTCTCCCGCGCCTTCTGTGAACTGTCGTAATCTGGAGGAGAATACGCGGGTCCAGTGCAGTTACCGCCCGAATGAGGCGTTCGTAGATACCGGTGATGAGAGCGATAGTCCCTCCAGAAACGCCTGGAACGGAGTCCGCAGCGCCCATTGCGAGGCCTTTACAGAACACGATGGCCAGACGACCGAGTACGGGGACGGAAACCGACCTATCGCTGCCCTGGGCGTCGGGAGACTGCACGGCTGTTACCCGGTCGCGTGTGCCACTGTATTCAATCCGACTGGGTCGAGACTGTTCGTTGCATCGTCACCAGTTGCATCGCCGTCAGCGTCCTCCTTGTCCGGCTCGATATCGACATCTTCGCCCTGCTCACCGTTTTCCTCTTCGCCCTCAGCGATGAGGTCCTCCTCTTCGAGTTCGACTGTCACCGGCTCGGTGTCTTCACCGATGACCTGTGCCTCGGTGATGTTTGTGCTGTCTCTCCAGACGAGCAGTTCATCGTCGTCGGTCTGTTCGGGCACGCTCGTGGTGAACTGATACTCGCCCGCGGACTCGACTGCCGAGTTCGTGTACCCCTCTTCAACGCCGTACTCGTCGTAGCCTGTTGTCGCGTACGGAACGACGAGTTCGAAGGTGCCGTCGTCGTCAGTTGTCACCTGCCGTTCGTACATGAACGGCTGTCCGTTCTCCGGTTCGAGCTCGACGCTTACGTCAACTTCCGTGTTCTCCGGGCCGGTTCCCTCGACGGTCGCACCGGGAACCCGTTCGAACGTCTTCGTGAACGCGGGCGTGTTCGGGTACATCATGTTCAGTGCTCTGATTGAGGCCTGTTGCTGTAGTTCCTGGCCAGCGGCCTCCTCTTCTTCGGCCATCTCGTCCATCAGCGCCTCACCGAAGCCTGTGTTCCAGGTGTTGTGCTGGATGACGAGCTGCATCGCCAGGTTGACCCCATAAGAGTTCATTCGTTGGTCGTGCTCTGTCTGTGGAATCGCCGAGGTTTCGCTCATGTGGACCAGCCGGAACTGTTCGAGCCCTTCGACGCGCTCGGTCGGCATGGCCCCGAGCCCACCTATCTGTGCGCCGGGGTTCTCTTCAACGTACTCGTGAGCCTCCGCCATGGAGTCGAAGACGTGAACGGTCTCCTGTTCACCCGGCTGGTCTTCGACGAACGTCTCACCCTCTCCGAGCTCCTGTTCCTCACCGCTCCAGTCGATGACCACTGGCTCCGGTGACTGCGCACTACCGTGGTAGTGATACAGCCGCGTAACCATACTGTCGTAGTACGGCTGTTTGTGAACTCTCGACAGCGGCTCGAGCTGTTGGTCCTCAGTAACTGCCATCAGCCGTGTCGTGAAGTCCTGCAGTTCGTACTCGTCGTGGAACTGCGGCGGGGCGAAGAACTTCCCACGGACCGGAGGTGCCGACTCGGTTTCGACCATCCGCCAGTCAATCATAACGTATCGCGTCTGTGCATTCTCGTGGTCATCGACTTCCGACATGACATCCAGCGCTTCCTCCTCGCTCTGGGCCAGCAGGAACTCAGCAGCAGTGTCTGCCCCTTCCTGGAACGGGTTCGCGTTCGGGATGCGTTCGCCCCGTTCCGTTATCCAGTGGCCGTAGTCCCACCATGACATCACACCGAACGCTCCGGCTGGATACTCAAAGTCGCTGGTCTCCTCGTAAGAACCGAACAGCTCCATCGGGTCGTTGTCCGGATGCGCAAACTGTCCTGGCTCCGGCGTGTTCTCGTTCATGTACTGCAGGCTGTCGTCCCAGGCAACAACATCACCGGGATAGCTACTCTGTGAGGCGTACTCGGTGGCAGTCGTATCAGCGCTGATTATCGGCAGCCCGAGCATCGGGGCGAACATTATCAGGACGATGACGGCGATAGTGAGGACCTGGTAGGCTTCGAACTCGAACTCGCGCGAAGAGCTTCCAGTGAGCTCGAAGAGGTATCCGATGAGCGCCGCGTTGAGTGCACCGACGACGATGGTCATGTAGTACGCGAAGCGAATCTGCGTGAGCGTCGCCAGCAGCATCATCACACCCCAGAGCACGATGAGCAGTTCCTCACCACGGGGGTTACGGTTGAGGGCCTGTTTCAGGAGCAACGCGGCACCGCCGATTGCACCAGTGAACAGAGCGAGCTGGTACGTTTCTCGGAGCTGACTGAACTCCATTGGCTGTCCTTCGCCGATAGTTCCGGCGGTAGTTCCAGGCGAAGTGACGAAGCCGAAAACCCGGTCTATCTGGCTGGTGAGGAAGCTGAAGAGACCTGGCGTGAGGAGCGCCATCAAACCGAGCGTCAGTACGATAGACCCGAGGACGGTAACCGGGTAGTAGGATTTAGAGATATTTCTCGAGTCGAACTGGCGTGATAACACCGCAAGGAAGAGAACGCCGCCGGCAGCGAGGAACGCCAGCCCCGGCTGAAGGAGTGAGCGGCCGGTCACACCCGTCAGTTCGAGGGTTCGCGTCGTGCTCAGTATCAGCAGACCCGCAGTCACCATACTGATAATTCCGACGAACGCCGAATGTTCGGGGCTGCGACTGCGGACGTGTTCGAGACACATGTGGACGATGAAAAACAGACTGAGTATTCCGAAAATCCACATCCCTGGAGGCCACGTCCAGACGTACATCGCCATCGCGACACCTGCGAGCATCGAGTAGCCGATCGTCCCGCGCATCGCGTCGAACTCACGAACTTCGACGAGTTCGTAGACTGGTTTTTCTTTTTCCGCATACGAGAGGGCGACCATGACGCCGAGGATGCTCAGCGACATGAACAACACCTCGAGGACGTGGTGCTGGACGTTTCCTGCGATAGTGACAGAAAGCAGGCGGTCGGGCATCAGCGCAATCGTCGCGATGACGATGAGCCCACCGATACGCCCACCGACACGCTTGCCGATAAAGTACGCTGGGATACAGACGAGAAGCGCGAAAAATGGCGGTGCGACGAGGAATATCTGGCGAATGAGCTCCTCGCTCGGGTTTCCGAGGCCCACCACGAGAGCGACGAGCGCGATAATCTGGTCGAACAGCGTACCGAACTGCTCCGGGGACGTTCCGTGAGGGAAATGCGTCCACGGGTCGAACGCCATCGTCGACGGGAAGTTGTTGACCGTGTACTCGGTCATCCGAAGGTGATACCACGGGTCGTTCCCGGTCAAGTAGACCGTGTCGTCGATGATGAAGTTGCCGTAGTTTCGCAGCCGGTTCCACAGGATGAAACCGACGAGCAGGACCAACACCGGAACGTGATAGTAATCGTCGAGCCACGCCGCCATCGCCTTCGTTTCCGACTCCTCGGAGAGCTGTTCCCGCCAGTTACTCATTACAGTAGGACAACGGAACGGGGGGAATAAGCTTTATGTAATTCGCTCGTGTCCACGAAACTGAACGGAGTGGTTTCACGGAGCAGTCACTGATTACGGCGTATGGAGGCCTTATGCTCCGAACTCTGATTCGGTAACACGAACGGTGAGTGTCTCCGCGACGTCCCGGAGGTCGTACTCCGGAATCGTCTCACCGGTTCGCGTCACGAGCATCGGTTCCACGAGCCGTCCTCTCGGTTCCGTGCCCGAAGAGTCGCCCTCTTCGGCCGGACTCTGGGAGTCACCGGCTGGTTCCAGGCCGTACACCTTGAGAAATCGACCGCTGTCTGCGGGAGTCACTTCGTCGTCCCTGATTGCAGCCGCGAGCTCTCGCGAAAGCCACTCGGTTTCGCTTATCGACGGCTCTTTGACGAGAGCAACGTCGACGAACCTGACGAGATACCAATCGAGGTCGTTCAACAGCGCGACAGCCCCGCCGAGACTCACCGTCTCGACGGCTATTGAGTTGTCGAAGGGCTCTTCGAGGTCGTAGGCAGCGAGCGCGTTACGCGACGTTTCTCGCGAGAGGAGTTCGTACTGGAGGGTCGTCTCCGCGTTGCCGACGAGGCAGACTCGCGCCATACTATCGGGGAGAGGAGGGAGCAAGATAGTGGTTTCGCCTCCGTGTCTGCCCCTTCGAGAGCCGGCGTCCGCCCCTTCGAAGAAGAACGGAGAACACGGTCTACCGTAACGATGTCACTCACGTACTGACCAACCGAGCGCACCTGTTGCGAACCAGTCTTCCAACAGAGCGAAATGTGGACAATGTGGGTGATAGTACGCACATAAACGGCACCACAGGATTATGTGCGTCGGGTAGCAAGGAGCGGCAGATGACAGGCGTAACTGACCGCCTCTCGGCCCTCTGTCTGGTTTCAGTTCTGGTACTCGCGGGTGGTTCAGCAGTCGTCGGAGCCGAGAACCCCGGTGGGGATTCACCCCAGTATCCCTCCCAACAGACACAGACGTATCCGGAGATATTCGATACGGTTACAGACGAGCTGGACGACGAAACAGCGGGGCAGTTCGAATCACTCGTGACGGACGGTGACGGCGAGTTGAGCACAGAGGGAGAACAGTTGCTCGAGACCCTGGAGAGCGCCGACGAACTCGGTTCGGACCAGCGAGACGCACTCGCCCAGACGGCTGTCGAGCAGCAGGCAATCGACGACGAGTTTCTCGCGAGCATCAGGGATATCACTAGCGCCGCATCGACCGACGAGACCGTCGCAAACCTGACCGAAGGGCTCGCAGATGGCGGTTACGACAACACGTCACTCAGATATCTCGAACGCGTCAGCGAGTTACAGGAGTACCAAGGAAGCGACTACGAGGTCTGGGCGCAGGCCCAACAGCTCGGATTGCTGGAGGAGGCTGTCGAGAACGGGACCGTGAGTGAGCAACAGCTCTGGCAGCTCGAAAACAACGCCTCGAACCGGCTGTTGAACGGGATGGAAGTCGAGTTCGGCTCCGATCCCGAGCTTGCGGACACCAGCGGCGACGGCTACGAGGACCACTACCTCTGGGGACCACTACAGGACCTGGAGCTCGACGTGACACCCGACGCTGTGCTGCTGTTCGTCGAGGTCGACGTCGCATCGACAGTCGACAGACCGACACAGGACCAACAAGAGATGATACAGGAGACGTTCGCCGAGGAGCCACCGGAGGAGATCGGTCCAATATCAGTCGAGTTCCTGGTCTGTGAAACTGACCTCGGCGACATTGACGAAGTAGACGAGATGTTCGATTTCACGGCAGACAACCGGAACGTTACCGGTCTCGGATTCCACTATCTGTTCGTGAGTGACGGGCTCGAGCCTGGCAAGGTACACGGAGCCTCCTATACCGCCAGTGACGAGCCGAGCTGGATGGTCGTCGACGGTACGCTCAACGCGAGCTTCGGTGAGACGTATCAGGCCTCGGTTATCGCTCACGAACTCGGGCACTCGTTCGGAATCGACGACGAGGACTACAGGGGAGTCGATACCTTCGAGATACCGATAGCCGAGTACGACAGCGTGATGAACTACAACCACGAGGGAGAGAACATCACGTTCTCGAGAGGGAAGCCGTTCAACGATTACGAGCACATGGCCAATCAGCACTTCGGGAGCGAGTTTCAGAATCGTGACAAACTCACGGAGATGTGGAAAGCGGGAGCTGTCGACGAGAACGCACTCTGTTAGAATCGGACGACCTACGCCTGTGACGTCCAGCAGTGACTGCCTGTTCGAGCGCCGTTCCCGCAGGAGTTTCTCGCCAGGAAACAAACCGCACTGGTATTTATTCCTCTGTGACTGTATGTGCGTATATGCTATTCGACGAGTACGTTGTCGAGGAGGTCGGAGCCGTCGTTCCTGACTGGCTCGCAGTCGTGTTGCTGTTTGTCGGGTTTCTGGGCAGTGTGTACGTCGTTCTTCCAGGGGTTGTTCTGGGCGTGATTTCGAGTGGTACGAGCCGGATGACGTGGCCAGCTATCGTCTGTACCGCGTACGGAATGTTCGTCTTCATCAAGCCGGTCGCAGATGTCAGTCGTCCCGAGGTTCTACCACCGATTGGTCCGGAGGCTCTTCCGACAGTCATCTCTCCCGCCTACGAACTCGGACTTTCGTTTACATCCGGTGCGTTTCCCAGCGGCCACGCACTGGTCGCAACGGTGTTCTGGGGACTGGTCGTCATCGATACCAGAGTCCTCTCGATGCGAATCCGGGCGTTTGTGGCCGCAACAATCGTCTCATCGGTCGGACTGTCACGAGTCGCACTGTCCGTTCATTATCCAGGTGATATCCTCGGAGGTGTCGCACTCGGACTGGGTATTCTCAGCGTCGCGCTCGCGATACGCAACCAGTTTGTGGAGCCGTTCCGTCCGCTGCTTGTTCTTGCAGCAGTTCCATCAACAGGTGCAATCGTGACGGGGAGAGTGACTGACGGAGTGTTGTTGCTCGTCGCTATCCTGGTTATGGCTCTCGCCCACTGGTCGATGAAACAGACGAGCGGCGACCCAGTTGGTGTGTTGAAATCACAGGCACGTCGCTGGAACCGTCTCTGAGGACTGGCACCGACAGCGCCCCACAGACAGGTTCAGAAGGCGTCGGTATATTAGTCTTCGGAGGGTTCGGGAGGTAGTGCATCGCCACTCATCTCTTCGAGAGTCATATCGATGCCCTCCCGGATTTCTGTCAGCCTGTTGACCACGTTCTCGTACTCCTCGCTTCCATGTTCGTTGACTGCTTCGAGCGTCGCCTTTTTCACTGCGAGACTGAAAAACTCCTGGCTGTGTTTGTCGTAGGTCGCTCGTTCGAGCAGAACGTTGACGAGTGCATGCAACTCGTCTCGCATAATCGGCTTCGTCTTGTACTCGTCGAACGGTAGGTCGATGATATCACGCCTGGGCTCGACTGCCGTGAGCATGGCAATCTGGAGGTCGATACCGCGTTCAGTGAGTTTCGCGAGCACCTGGTCACCGGACATCTCTGGCATTTGCCGGTCGAGCAACACGACATCGATGGAGCTATCCACTTTCTCGAGTGCACCCTTCCCGCTCGTTGCTGTCACAACGTCGTACTCGGGTTCGAGGAACGCTGTGTACAGGTTTGCCAGTTCGTCTTCGTCGTCCACGATAAGGACTCTCGCATCAGCTTTGTCTGTCATTGTTCGTCTCCCGCCGTTCATCGACCCGGGAAATTACTGGTGAGGTGGCCCCTGTCCCCGGGTTGATATCTACCCAGAATGTAGAAGATTCTACTTTAATACCTTGTGTTCTTCAGCGAGAGCTGAAAACGTCGGGCTCGTTACGCCAGTGCGGCGTCAATTGCCTGCTCGAGGTCCGTCCAGAGGTCCTCGACGTGTTCGATACCGACGCTGATTCTGACGAGGCCATCTGTCAGCCCGGCCGCGAGCCGTTCCTCTCGGGGGATAGACGCGTGTGTCATCGTCGCTGGCTGTTCGATAAGACTCTCGACGCCGCCAAGGCTCTCGGCCAGCGCGAACACATCCGTTTCGGCAACGAACGTTGCGGTCTCCTCAAGCGTGGCGTCGAGTTCGAAGCTGACCATTCCCCCGAAGTCGTTCATCTGCTCGCTTGCGAGTTCGTGACCCGGGTGAGACGACAGCCCTGGGTAGTACACTGTCTCGACAGCCAGGTGGTCCTCGATGCGCTCAGCGAGTGTTCCCGCGTTCTCGCAGTGTCTATCCATGCGAACGGGAAGGGTCTTCGTTCCGCGAAGGACCAGAAAGCAGGCGAACGGGTCGGGTGTCGCACCGACGCTGTTCTGGTAGAAGCCGAACTGGTCATCGAGGTCAGAGTCGTCGGTAATGAGCGCGCCACCCACAACGTCGGAGTGACCACCGAGATACTTCGTCAAGGAGTGTGAGACGATGTCCGCGCCGTGGTCGAGTGGCCGCTGCAGGAACGGCGTGGCGAACGTGTTGTCGACCGCACAGAGCGCGTCGTGCTCGTGGGCAATCTCGGAGAGCTCTTCGATGTCGTTGATTCGAAGCAGGGGATTCGTTGGCGTCTCCACCCACAGCAACTCGGTTTCCGGGCGGAAAGCTTCGTAAACTGCGTCGTGGTCGGTCGTATCGACGAAGGAAAACGAGAGGTCATAGTCCTCGTAAACCTGACGGAACAGACGATGTGTCCCGCCGTAAACGTCGTCGCCGGCGATGACGTGGTCACCGGATTCGAGCAGGTTGAGGACCGTGTTAATCGAAGCCATCCCACTGGCGAAGGTTCGGCCGTGTTCACCGCCCTCCAGAGCGGCAAGGTTATCTTCGAGTGCGGTTCGGGTCGGGTTCCCAGTTCGGGAGTACTCGTACCCGCGGTCCTCGCCGGGACCGTCCTGGACGTACGTGGAGGTGGCATAAATTGGGGGCATAATCGCGCCCGTCTCTGCGTCCGGTTCCTGTCCCGCGTGGATGCTGTCCGTCTCGAAGCGGTGTCCGCTTTCGTTCGATTCCTCGGCTGCGTGTTGTGGCTGTTGTTCTCGTGTCATGTGTTGTTACCTGCGATGTCGGCCCCGCCAGATTACGATTTGTCCACCCATTCCTCGTAGGAGTCATAGATACCTTTCGAGAGATATCGCTCGCTCGAGTCGGGGAAGACGGTGACGACCGTGTCGTGGGGGGTGTCGAGTTCGCCAGCGGCAATCCGCTCTGCGACATCGACCGCGGCGACGCTCGCCGCACCAGCACTGGAGCCGACGAGCTGTCCTTCCTCGCGGGCGAGACGCTTCAGCTCGCCCTGAGCGGTCCTGTCGCTGACCTGCATGACCTCATCGACGAGTTGCGGGTCGAAAAGCTCGCTCGTCTCCAGGCTGCTCGTTCCGATTCCCTCGATGTTGTACTCGTCGTGGTCGACGTCCGCGCCTTTCGTTCGGGCGAACAGCGAGCCTTCCGGCTCGACGGCGGTGACGTGTACGCCGGGCAGGCGCTCACGGACGTACCGGGCAATCCCCATCAACGTCCCCGCAGTCCCACAGCCGGCGACGATTGCGCCGACTTCGCCGTCTAGTGCCTCCCAGATCTCCGGACCGGTCGTTGCCTCGTGTGCCTCGACGTTGAGGGGTGATGCGAACTGCTGTGGGACGATAGCGTTATCGAGTTCGTCTGCTCGCTCGTGAGCGTACTCGATGGCGCGAGACATCCCCTCCTCGGTCGGCGTGTTGGTGACCTTCGCGCCGAGGGCACGCATCAGCGTCTGTTTCTCCACACTGAACTTCTCTGGGACGATAAACTCCGCCTCGACATCGAACTGCGTCGCGGCCAGTGCGATGCCGATACCCGTGTTCCCGGCAGTCGGCTCGATGACCGTCCCGCCCGGTTCGAGCGTGCCGCGTTCGAGGTGTTGTTCGACGAGATACACGCCGAGACGGTCCTTGACGCTCGCACCGGGATTGAACGACTCCAGTTTCGCGAACACTGGTACGTCGTCCGGACTCGCTTCGACCTGAACGAGCGGCGTTTCGCCAACGGTGTCGAGGACAGATTCGAGCGGCTCCCTGTGAGTCGTCATAGCTCTCTCCACCATCTGCTGGTTTTACCGAATCCCATCAGTAGATACTGGCCGAGCCGATGGCTTAGAACTGTTCATTCCTACCGAATAAGTGCGATGTACAACACGGTGGAGGGAACGGCCGTTGTCGACAGTCCGCAGGTGAGCGGCTTCACGCGGCCAGCGTAACAACGTGGGGCGAACAGGTGACACGGACATCCCGCGGCGCGGTGTGTCACACTATCGCAAACCGCGTCGCGGCACGACTCAGCGCATACCGTCCGTGGCCCCGTGATTGTATATAAATCTCAGCTGAGGACTCGTCGGACTGCAGGCAGACCGACGGGCATATAGATTTCTCGCCGAATGAACAACCAATGGCCGTTACGCTCGACGGAGACATCCTCTCGCAGTACCGGCGGTTCACGCTCTACAACTCGCCGTACGTCGCACACGACAACGGGAGTGCAATCGACCTCTATCCATCGAGTGAAACAGCCCCGTCTCCAGTTTCGGGGGAAGTGCTCGATACGCGAGCTGTCAAGGCACCACCGAAACCCTACGCCGAAACCCACGACTACCTGATTCTCGTGGATACGGGCACTCACGTCGCGCGGTTACTCCACGTCGAACCTGTGGTCGAAGCTGGTGACCGCGTCGAAGTTGGCGAGACACTCGGAACGCTCGTTCGTGCCGGGTTTTTCGCGCCATGGGTCCCGAATCACATCCATCTCGGCTTTCGTGAACACGGCGTGAACCCGTACCGGGCCTCGGGGTCGCTCCCGATTGTCCCGGCTGTCGAAATCACTCCCCTCGAGTGGAACGGGACGGGGTACGTCGTCGAAACCGGAGAGACGTGGGCGCGCCTCGACAGCCCGACCAACCCCGATTCTGGGGCCTCGTTTGCTGGACTCTCGAGCGACGGTGGCATCCTCGACGGCGGCTTCCCTCACTACGATGGTGGAGGCCTACTGGGCTCCGGAGAGCGAGCGACTGTAGCAGGAACGACCATCGGCACTGTCTCCGGCAGGGACGTGACATGGAACGGCGTAACCGTACGGGCGAACGGAGACCCAGTCACTGGAATCGCGCTGTACTGCGCGCGAGACGAGTTCGGTATCAAGCTCGTCGGAGAGACTGTCGATTTCGAGGTTGGTGAACGCGTCGAGGTGACGATAACCGACGTCTAAGAGAGGGTCGGCTGAATCGTTCCGTTCGAAGCATATAATGGGCTACTGCTCGCATACGCGACAGACAGGAATGAACGAGCAGTCATCGAACGAACAGCCGTCAACTCCAATCTCTCGCCGGCAGTTCCTCACGGGAGCTGGTGCGGGTGTGTTCGGTGGAGCTGTGCTCTCATTTGCGCTCCGGGACTCGCCAGTCTCGCCGTCACCAGAGCCATCACCAGAGACAGTGACCGAAGCCGCCGGGGGTGTATCGGAGTCCGAGTTTCCCTATGCAGTCTGGCAGTACCACTACGATAGAAACGGCGACCGTGATGGTCTCTCGCCGGCATCACCAATCAACGTCGTATTTCCGCTAGAGTCGGCCGACAACGAGGACGTAGTCCAGACGCTCTCGAATGCAGGCTGGGTCACTGAACCCTTCGAGTACACGCTCTGGGCGTGGGACAGAGAGACTGGTGAGTATCGGCGACCGGACTGGAGCGGTGCGGAGACGGTGTTCGGCCTCGGCGGCAGACTCCACGTCCGCGCCTGGCAGCTCGAAGGAACAGTGTCGCTACAGGCCCACGTCGATTCCGCGGTCGTTCCCAGCCACGAGGTCACGTCGTACGCGGATGCCAGGAGCGCAGTTGAGGAGATATTCGAACAGGCAGGGTGGACTATCACCGAAGCAGTCGACCTCGAAAATCGGATGCCGCCGGACCACGACGGGGTAGCGAGCGTGATTCGGCGATGACCGGCCGAGCGACGACACTCGTGGGTTCATCTCACCTGGGACTCCACCCGAGGCGCACCGTTCTGGGAGTCGGCTTCCTCATCGGCCACCTATTCTGTCTTCTGCTCGCCTCCGGAGTTCCGACGTACGTGCTCACGAACGACGAGCAACGGTTCGTACTCTGGGTGTTCAACGGGTTCGCGGGTGCGGTCCTGTTTACGCTCCTTGCCACAACGATTATCGCCGTCATGTACGGGTTCTGGAACGGCGGTCCGGTGCTGGCCGGTGCTATTCCCGTCGTTCCGGTACTGTTCGGGTATCTCCTCGTCGGACAGTCGACAGTCTCCATTGATATCGCGCTGGCAATGGCAGGCGGAGGCGCGGGGGCGGCTGCGGGGACAGTTCGACGCTGCCTGGACGCGCCCTCTTGCGACGGAGCAGTCAGTGTTGACGACGCGGAACCAATAGTCGTCGGAACCGCCGTTTCGACCGCCGCGGTGGTGACTGGTTCGGTGTACCTGTGGCGGCTGTCTCAGACTGCTGGTCCCCACCTCGAGCTGGGCTTCTGGCTCACCGCCACAGTTCTCGCCTTCTCCGTTGCCGGCCTGCTTTTCGTGGGCCTGTTGACGGTCGTTCCGAACCTGTCGTCCCGTCTCCGCGTGACGATTCACAGCCGGTGACAGCGCGGGTGGAGACGACCGACAGGTTCCTGTGCTGGAGCACGTACGAACCACCATGCGTGAGATTCTGGATGCGGTCGCAGACGGGCAACTGGACCCGGCAGACGCAGAGGCGAAAATCCGAGGGTACACCACTACCTCGGCCGGCCGGTTCGATGCGGCACGGGAGAGGCGAAGTGGGGTTCCGGAGGCGATACTTGCGAGCAAGAAAACGGTCGAGGAGATACACACACTCGTGGAGGCGAGCATGGAGACGACAGGCCGTGCAATCGTCACGCGGGTAGAAAACGCGACGGCTGAGGAACTCCGTGACCGACTCGCTGAGCGGCATCCGGCTGGGACAGTTACGTATCACGACCGGGCACAGATGCTGGTCCTCCACAGTTCGGAGTTCGAGCCACGGGAGCTGAATGCCACCGTCGGAGTCGTTACAGCGGGGACAGCAGATGCGACACCGGCTGGAGAGGCGACAGTGCTTCTCGAGGAGATGGGTGTGGCCGTCGAACGCATCGATGATATCGGCGTGGCATCGCTCGCACGCCTGCTGGATGTCGTCGAAAGGCTCCGACAACACGATGTGCTCGTCGTCGCTGCCGGCCGTGAAGGAGCACTCCCGACAGTCGTCGCCGGACTCGTCGACGTCCCAGTAATCGCTCTCCCGGTGTCGAGCGGCTACGGCCACGGCGGCAACGGCGAGGCGGCGTTGTCGGGGCTGTTACAGTCGTGTACGGCGCTCACCGTCGTAAACGTCGATGCCGGATTCACTGCCGGTGCGCAGGCCGGCCTCATCGCTCGAACACTGGACCGAGCCAGAGCCAAGAACGAACCGTAACATCTCACGGGGTCGAACCCGCTGAGCGCTTCGGCCGTAATCTGTCCCCCACCTTCGTTGAGGTATACCCAACCAGTTAGGCACCATCTGTATTTATGACCCTCTCCTAGAACTGTTTGCCGGCAGTACGAGGCCGGTTGCCAGACGAATGCCAAAATGTAACCACTGTGGTGCGCACGTGTCCGACCGCTTCGCCCGCGTCTTCGCAGACGAGAGCGGAAATATCCGAGCATGCCCGAGCTGTTCCGCCAACGCGGGTATCGCAGAAGCGGCAAGACGCCGCACCCACCAAGTCTGACGCACCGACTCCGCGGACCCCCCTGGCTCCGAAAGTTTGCCCTGTCCCAACAGGGATTTTAGTACCTGTACCAGGGAGTATCCGTATGGAGAGCGAAGCTATTACCTTCGGGACTGACGGGTGGCGGGCCCCGCTGTCAGAGTTTACCGACGTCCGCGTGCAGATGGTCGGACAGGCCGTTGCAACGTATCTCGACGAACACGAGCAGGACGGACCAGTTGCCATCGGATACGACGCTCGCGAACACTCCCGTGGATTCGCCGAGGAGTTGGCGGACGTTCTCGCCGATAACGGGCGGCCTGTCGCGATCTCTGACCGCGACTGCCCCACGCCCGCACTCGCGTGGACGGTCGCCACCGGCACGTTCGCGGGCGGACTCGTGATTACGGCCTCGCACAACCCCCCAGAGTACAACGGCATCAAGTTCATCCGCGCTGACGGTTCGCCTGCGCTTCCGGCAGTTACCGACGAACTCGAACAACGACTGGCACCTCCTGAGAAAACTGGCGCGGCAGAGATCCGAGAACAGGACATGCTGACGTCGTACATCGAGCACGTCTCCGCGTTCCTCACTGAGCAGTTCGATATCGACATCGTGCTCGACGAACTGACTATCGCGTACGACGCGATGCATGGCAGTGGACGTGCAGTGACTGACGAGGTTCTGGAAAGAGCAGGTGCGACAGTTAACCGACGCCGCTGCGAGCGCCATCCGGAGTTCGGTGGCACGGCACCTGAACCGACACCGGAGAACGCCGCCGCGCTCGTGGCCGACGTCCGAGAGAGCGATGCCGACCTCGGACTGGTCAACGACGGTGACGCCGACCGCGTCGGTATCGTGACACCGGAGCGGGGATTTCTCGACCCCAACGTCGTGCTCTCGCTGGTGTACGAGTTCCTTCTCGACTCCGCAGACGGTGACGTGGTCCGGACCGTCTCGACCAGCAGCCTCGTCGACCGCATCGCGGGAGAACGCGGGCACACAGTCCACGAAACGTCGGTCGGATTCAAGTGGGTCGCCGAGGCGATGGTCGAACACGGTGCGCTCGTCGGCGGTGAAGAGAGCGGAGGATACGGCGTCACGCCACATCTTCCGAACAAAGATGGCGTACTGCTCGGCTTGCTTGCCGCGGTTGCACACGCCGAACAGCCACTCGACGAACGTATCGACGAGATGCTCACGACGTACGGCGAAATCAGCCAGGGGAAACGAAGTCTCGACTGTCCCAACGAACAGAAGAGCGCCGCGTTGACAGCTATCGAACGTGAGATTCCAGACGGTATCGCTGGGGCCACTGTCGACCACGTTAGCACCGTAGACGGAGTAAAGCTCGTCCTCAAGGACGGGACCTGGATACTCGTTCGGCCGTCGGGAACCGAGCCGAAGTTGCGCATCTACGCCGAAGCGACCAGCGAACGCCGAGTGGCGGAGCTTCTTGGGGACGGAGAGCAGTTCGTTGGGTCAGTTATCGGCCAAGAGTAAGGACGGGTTAGCGACCAGTATGACTGGATTACCACAGGTACGGTCTCTCTAATTAATTAGGAAGAGCCAGTATCTGAAAGCATGGCACTGAGAAAACGCCTATTGGCCATCGTCGGCATCGTTGTTGGAATACTTACTCTCCGCAAGATTCGGTCACGGCGGTCGGGAAAATCAGAAGACCAGCACAGTGATGTCGACCACGAGGACCTCGACTCCGCCTCCGGGCACGCAGCCGCTGCTGCCGACCACGCAAAAATCGCCGCAGAGAAGGCTGTTGAAGAGCGAAAGAAGAACGCATAGCCCAGCCGTCACTCGAAAGAGTCCGTCGATTTGTGGTTCACGTCGACCGAAACAGCTTCGTCGAGTGCCGAAAGATTCGGCGCGACCGTGGGATAGGAACCAAAGACCCCGGTCGCTTTTTCAGGCCAGGCGACCCCGGCACCGCTACCGACCGCGACCACGGTGTCGAACTCGCCTTCCGCTGCGAGCGTGCTCGCTCCTGCCGCTGCGAGCGCCGATGCAGGCTCGATGAACACGCTATCCCGCCCGGTTGCTCGGAGTGCCCTCTCCAGTGACTTGCGGTCGATAACGGTCGGCTTTCCGCCCGAGTTCCGAACTGCCGCGAGGGCGTGACTCCCGGTCGTCGGTGATTTCGTGGAAGTGCTCAATGGCTCGGGTCCCGGGTCGTCCCCGACGCGCTGGTCCCCCGATTCGAACGCGTTCGCGAGCGGGTGACGTTCGCTAGCCTCCGCGCTGACTATCGCCGGCGTCTCGTCGATTACGCCTGCGGCCGCTAGCTCGCGAAACCCTTTCCAGATGCCGTACAGACCGTCGCCTGCGCCGACTGCTGCGACGACCGCGTCGGGAACGCCGTGTTGCTCGACGAGTTCGAACGCGATGGTCTTGTACCCCTCGTAGACGTACGGCTGGCCGGTGAACCGTCCGTCGAGACCGTACGCCACG
>LKMJ01002359.1_pt1 | contig 17315 bp, 10 predicted proteins | sample 643391 | NCBI WGS metagenome assembly LKMJ01 (sample SAMN04112250, study PRJNA286221) | soda lake metagenome | biome: soda lake; feature: Kulunda Steppe; material: water; isolation source: sample PL-Br10 brine of Picturesque Lake | place: Russia: Kulunda steppe | collected 2010-07
AGCAATTGTAACCGAGCCCACCGACCTTCAGATCTGTCTCGCACACCGCGGTTTTGGGGTTTATAAAGTAGAAACCAAAGGAAAAACGGCTCACGGTGGAAATCACAAACTGGGAACAGATGCCAATATGAAAATGGGGCTGCTTCTGAAAGAACTGGAAAAACACGCCCGGAAACTGCCCGGTCAAAAACAACATCCGCTCTGTGGTGAGGCCTCTGTTCATGTACCGCTTATCAAGGGAGGCAATAGCTTGTTTATCTATTCAGATGCATGTACAATTCACGTTGAGAGGCGAACCCTGCCCGGTGAAACAAAAGAAAATGTAACACGGGAGCTGCTTGCCATCATACATAAACTTGAAGAGAAAGACCCGGATTTTAAAGCATCCCTGGAATGCATAATCTGGCGCGATCCGTACGAGATAAATCGGAATACTCCCATCGTAAAAGAACTTAACCATGCATTTAAATCGGTACTTGGCAGTCCGCCTTCCTATATAGGTCACACCTGGTGGGAAGATTCAGCTATTTTCGGACAGTCCGGAATCGAGACAGTAATTGCAGGGCCTAAAGGAAATGGCATACACGAAGCTGTCGAGTGGGTAGAAATCGATTCGGTGGTTAACCTGTCTGATATTCTTTATGATACTGCTCTACGTTTTTGCAAATAACTCTCTGATGGACGCCAGGAACTGTAATTTGGTTCTATGTCGATTTGTGTGGATACGTTCACTTATGTAATAAACTCCACAAGAATCAGATACAATAACTGAATGATTACCCCGATACTTTTGAACGGTCAAAAGTACCCAAAAGCCGCCGGGCTTTTGATTCGAGTAGGCAACTTTTATTTTCCAAAAATTCATGGCCTTGAAATAATTGGCGGTTCGAGGGAGCCTGAAGATCTGCGGAGACCTTTTATCATACCGGCTCGAAACTAGTTACTAAGCTATAAATGTGATGGACCATTGATAAAAGGTAGCAGAGATTCAGTGACCACCGCCAATTATTTCACAGCCATGTCCCGAACGCTTTCGGGATTGGTTCGTTTTGTTTCATGACAAAATGAACAGAGACGTCATTGTTGGAAAATTTAATTGGTTTAATTTTTCTACAATGCTTCCAGTTGAATCAGAAATACTTTAGATAGACATACTAAACAGCATAGAACCTGTAATTTTATCAGAATAACCAATAATTTGTCTTTATATTGGTTTAGGGTACAAAATTCAATCATTCCGAATTTCCATGCAGCGACAGTCTGAATTTATATTCAAATATCCGCCAAACCTCCAGGAGCTGGATCTTGCCACCATGGTTAATATGTATCGTGACCGGGGTGAGCCGCGAAAAGCAGCACCCGGAAGATACCTGGCCTGTGGGGTTACCCACAAACTCCTGAAAAATGCCAAATGGTGGTTTGGCCTTTATTACAGCCAGCCGGCCTGGGACAGTCTTCTCACCAAATCATCTGAAGGATATCCCCTTACGGAAGCCGAACTAAACGCACTGGGCCTTGTTTTTGCCCTCGAAGAAGAACCTCCCCACATAGAATATGTAGAAGAACGATTAGGTGTTCTACCCAAACTTGCCTACCTGATTCTCAACGATCTGACTCAGTTTGGTTTCCTCCGGGAAGATGAACACGGTTACCTGAATATTACATCCGGCGGTGAGCGAGCACTCCACGGAATATGCCGGCGAATTTACAAAAAACGATTCACCCCCGAAATGCTTCTTGCTTACCATGAAGATCCATCACTCATCAAAAGAGAAGAATCCTCAGGTGATCAGCCCACCCTTTTTTAATACAATTTTTGCAGATATGAGGCAGATAATGCTTTATATTTGATGCCACTGCAGAAATTAATGAATCAAATCGCCGGCTCAATCTTGAAAACCGGCATGAATGCAAATTTACTATGGAAACGTACCTGCAAAACAGCATCCGAAAAGCACTCAGTCAGTTTGATCTTGAAGATGCCCGGATACCGGAAATCAAAATTGAAACGCCAAGAGATCCCTCCCACGGAGATGCAGCTACGAATATTGCTATGATGCTGGCAAAACCTCTCAGAAATAATCCCAGGAAAATTGCCGAGCAGCTGGTGCAAAATCTGGATCTGGATCCCAAAAAAGTGACATCCGTTGAAATAGCCGGCCCGGGATTTATCAATTTCAGATATGCCGAAAATTACCTTTACAATGAACTTGAAAACCTTCTTAAGCTTGGAGATGATTACGGAAAATCGGATGACAACCAAGGCATAAAATCTCTGGTTGAGTTTGTAAGTGCCAACCCAACCGGCCCGCTGACGGTAGGACACGGACGTAACGCCGTACTTGGAGACACCGTTGCACGGCTTTTAGAATGGACCGGTGCCGAAGTGACCCGGGAATATTATTTTAACAATGCAGGCCGGCAAATGCGTGTACTCGGACAGAGCGTTCAGGCCCGATATCTGCAGGCTCTTGGCGAAGATACCGAGCTGCCCGAAGGCGGATATGAGGGGAAATACATTAAAGATATTGCTGATAAAATTATTGAAGAGTCAGGAGATCAATACAAGAATGAAAAAGATGAAACTGTTTTTAAAGAGATAGCAGAACAAGCAATTTTCGAAGAAATTAAAACAACGCTGAACCGAATGAGTATAGAGATGGATTCGTTTTTTAACGAAAATACTCTGTATGAAAATGGTTCCATCGACAGGGTAGTTGAAACTTTCAGGCAGAAAAATTTTGCCTACGATAAAGATGGTGCCGTATGGTTTAAAACTACTGAGTTTGGTAAGGATAAAGATACTGTCTTGATCAAAAGCACCGGGGAACCGACCTATCGCCTGCCCGATATAGCCTATCACGCAAATAAATTAGATCGCGGCTTCGATCTTTGCCTTGATGTATTCGGGGCCGATCATATTGACACTTACCCTGATGTTTTGAGCGGTATTGACGTTCTGGGCTACGACAAAGAGAAAATAGATGTTATTGTTTACCAGTTCGTAACGCTTGTAAAAGATGGAAAGCCATTTAAAATGAGCACCCGAAAAGCCAATTTTGTAACCCTGGATGATTTGATGGACGAAGTGGGTGAGGATGTGACCCGGTTTTTCTTTTTAATGAGATCTCCCAATACCCATCTTGAATTTGATGTGGCAAAAGCCAAAGAAGCCGGAGAAAAAAATCCTGTTTTTTACCTTCAATACGCTCATGCCCGGATCCAGTCCATCCTAAGAAAAATAGAAGAAATTGCTGAATTTAGCGGTGAACCCGATTTTACACTGCTACAGCACGAAACAGAAATCACTCTGATTAAAAAAATGCTCGGTTTTCCCGAAGCTATTTCTCTTGCAGCCAAACACCGGGAACCCCATCGTGTTATCACATTCCTGAATGAGCTGGCCTCTGACTTTACTTCCTTTTATCACGATTGCAGGATTATCGGTGAAGACGAAAAACTGATGCACGCGCGGAGTGAACTGGCATCTGCTGTTGCACAAATACTGGCAAACGGGCTTGCCATTCTTGGAATTACAGCACCGGACCGGATGTAGCATAACCTTTTAATCTGAGTTCGTTTTAACAAAAATGGCAAAACAGTCCAAAAAGAGCGTCATCTCGCACTTGATGCGTGATCTACTGTCTTTAAAAAAGGCAGGAGATGCCGGATCTAAGTCCGGCATGACATAATTGTTTACCAATCTACTTAACTAACGCTCTTTTTGGACTGTTTTGGGTGGTATCCCTCAAATTTAAGAATCGAACTCAGGTTTTAATTAAAATATCTCTTTCCGGATGGTAAAAAGAGCGTAAACATTGTCCCTTTATCAACTTTACTTTCCACCGAAATCGAACCGCCGATAGACTCAACTTGATTTTTTGTGATAAAAAGTCCGATTCCTTTTGAATCTTTATTCCCGTGAAAAGTATTATACATACCAAAAAGCTGATTGCCATATCTTTCAAGGTCAATTCCCAGTCCGTTGTCCGTAATTGTCAGCTCTATTCCGCCGTCCTTTTTTACGGCTTTTATATCAACTACGGGGCGCCGATCCGGATGACGGTATTTAATGGCATTCGAAATCAGGTTCAACAATATACTTTCCAGGTAAGCAGAACTCATCGTTACGTTTAAATTATCGGGAGTTGAAATTTTCATACTTACATTCTTGCTGATAATTTCGTTTGTTAAAATCTCTTTCACCTTTTCGATATACTCCTTCAAATTCAGAAGTTTAATATCACCTTCCGAAATTTTTTGAGAGTCAATCATTTCGTTCAGGTCTCTAATGGTTTCATTAAGACGTTCCGATGATGTTCTTAGCAGTTCCAGCAGCTCTTCCTGTTCCTCAGGATCTGTTTCAAGATCGTAATGAGAAATCAGCATGGAAATGTTTCCGGCATAATTCCGAAGATTATGAGAAGCTATGTGTGCAAAATTTGAAAGTTTCTGATTTTGGTCACTGATTATATCAAGAGATTCTTTGAGCTCTTTCTCCTTCTGTTTTAGCTTTGTGATGTCGGTTACCACTGTCAGTACCGTTTTCTCTCTCTCATCAGGCTGATGAAAAGGAACCTTAATGATCTGGAACCAAACCTTTTCTCCCTTTGGATTTGATGTTTCTACTTCCGGTATGTAATTCATTTCACCGGTTTCGATCACTTTCTGAGCCGCTTTATCATAAACCTTTGCCTCTTCAATTCGAGTTCCCAGATCTACATCCGTTTTCCCAATAATCTCTTCCTGTGTCATCTGATGATAGTCAGCCGTGGCCTTATTAGCCATGATATGCCGCCCCTCTCTGTCTTTTACAAAAATCATATTTGGCACGGTATCAAAAACAGCCTGAAACTGCTGAGTTAAACGCTCATTTGCACTCTGAATCCATTTTTGCCGCGTAATATCGCTTATATATCCGTGCCAGATTACGCTGTTATCTTCCAGTTTTTCCGGGCGCGCGTCCCCATGCAGCCAGCGGATACCTCTGCTCGGCAAAATTACCCTGAACTCAATTTCCCACCTTTCCAGTGTATGAAACGATTTATTAATCGATTTTACTACTTTTTCAAAATCATCTTTATGTATTTTTTCTTCAACCGGACCGGAATCTTCCCGGACTTCTTCGGGCGTAACTCCGTAAATTTCTTTTATTCCTTCACTGGCATACGGAAAACAAGAACGTCCATCGGGAAATTGCCTGAATTGATAAATAACACCCGGAGCCTGTTTGGTAAGTTTTTCAAGGGTTTCATGGCTTTGCCTTAGTTTCTCCTCTGCTCTTTTACGATCCGTAACATCCCTCATAATTCCCTCAACCCCGACAACTTTACCTTTATGATCCCGGAGTTGGTATGCATTCACTGATGTATAAACCATCTTATGGTCCAGCGTTTCAAGGCGAATCTCAAAATTTTTGATTACACCAGTTTTAACCAGTTCTGAATTCAGTTTTTTCCAGTCATCATCATTGTAATAAAACTGCCGGGCAGACTTCCCGATAATTTCATTTACATCAAAACCGGAATATTTTTCTATGGAAGGACTGATCTCCGTAACTATTCCTCGACGGTCTGTTCTGTAAATTACATCCTGAATATTTTCAAAGATATTCCTGTACTTTTTTTCACTCTCTATTAATGATAGTTCAGTCCGTTTTTGTTCGGTAATATCCCTTGATATACCGAATGTTCCGATAATAATGCCTGAATCATTCCTGAGAGGCAATTTTGTTGTTGATGCCCATCTCTCCTCTTTGTAATTATCACTCCCTGCCTCTTTTTCAATAATCCCCACGAGTGGCTCGCCGGTTTGCATCACTTTTATTTCGTCTTCACGTGCTTTTCTTGCATGTTCCTCTCCAAAAAAATCAAAATCTGTTTTTCCAATTGCTTCTTCAGCACTATTTAATCCAAATTTTATAGCACACGATTTATTGATCCTGATAAAACGGCTCTCTTTATCTTTAAAAAAGATACTCGCCGGCAGATGATCCATCAGCTTTTCTAATAAAAAAGAGTCGAAATCAATATCACTCATTTTTAAATCCTATTTTACATTCCAAACTGAATTCACCGAGTTAACTTTCTGTATCGTATACTTAAGATCTTTATGAGTTTATAATCAGTGTAAAAAATTATTTATGCAGAGGTAATAATACCAGCCGCAATATTTTACCAATCACAATTTTTCTTGTCAATTATTGTATAGCTTATTTTACAGTAAATGTTCAGATTGACAAAACGTTTATTACCGAAAACTAATTACTTATCTGATCACTGATTTTTTTAATTGGTCACTAGTTTAATTTCAGTTAAAGCAAGATTTTAACGTTACTGACTCCCAAGCAGTTACAGCAAAATAGCCCCGCAATTTACGTACTAATTTTCAAATATGTATTATCCAAAACAAACTCAAATGTTCATTCATGAAGATTCACGGAATCCTTGAAACATCTCTTTACACAGACGACCTGGCAGAAGCAGAACATTTTTACAGACTTATGCCGGGATTGGAATTTATCTCAAAAGAAGAAGGACGTCACATTTTTTTCAGATGCGGAAAAAGTATGCTTCTGATATTTAACCCGAAAACTACTTCAGAACCTGATCGCAATTCATCGGAAAACAGAATTCCTCAACATGGCTGTAGTGGCCAGGGCCACGTAGCGTTTTCGATTAAGCCTGATACCGAAAAGAAGTGGAAAACATTTTTCAGGGAAAATAATATTGAAATTGAATCGGAAGTAACCTGGCCAAACGGCTCCGTTTCTTTATACTTTCGCGATCCGGCTGGAAACAGCCTCGAATTGGTAACACCGGAAATCTGGGATTAATCTTGCTTTCCGAACTGATCAACACCATGCTTTAAAAGGCGGCTTGTTGTATTTACATATTTTTCGCCCAGCAACTTTTTCAAATCTCTCCCGGCCTGATCGTATAATTCATTCATCTTTTCTACACGTTTCTTTGCACTGTCAGAAATTACAATTTTGGTCAGACGCCCCTCTCTGCTTTTTGTAACGTATTCTTCTTTTTGAAGTTTTCTGATGAACCTGGTAATTGTTGAAGGTGCAAGATTCATCTTTTCAGAAAGATCTTTTTGAGACAATCCTCCTTTACTTTCAACAAGTAGCAACAACTCTATATATGATGTTGCCAGCCCAAACTCTTCGAAGTAGCTGTCGTAATACCTGCTTATTTCGCGGCTGAATGAATTGAGTTGGCTGTGCATAGGAAGAATAATCTGCGTTAATTTGTATATACAATAATTAACTTAATTTGCTGTTTAGTTGCAACATTTTTGATAACGCATAAAAAAACCCGGCAGTACCAATAAGCACGGCCGGGTTTTAATTAATTATCAATTTAACTACTCGGTATCCATGTATGGATATGTCCAGTCTTTCGGGGCAACCCTCACCTCTTTGATCGACCTCATGGATAACCATCTGAACATATTTGCCACGCTTCCGGCTTTATCGTTGGTACCGGATTTACGCGATCCGCCAAACGGCTGTTGATTTACAATAGCACCGGTGGGCTTCTCATTTATATAAAAGTTACCGGCCGTCTGCCTCAGCGCATCAGACATCTGCTTCACAGCGTACCTATCCTTCGCAAATATTGCACCCGTAAGCGCATAGGGTGATGTTTCATCACACAGTTTCAGAGTTTTTTCGAAGTCTGCATCTTCATAAACGAATACAGTTAATACCGGCCCGAAAATCTCTTCCTTCATGGTCTTAAACTTCGGATTTTCAGTCAGAATTACGGTTGGCTCAATGAAGAACCCTTCAGAGTCATCATATCCGCCGCCTGCAATAATTTCTGCATCATCAGCCTCTTTTGCATAATCAATGTATCCACTGATTTTATCGAAAGCTTTACGGCTGATTACAGCTCCCATAAAGTTGCTGAAATCTTCAACATCACCAACTTTAACTTTCTTCACTTCAGCTAAAAGTTTTTCGCTGAAATCATTCCAAAGCGACTGCGGGACATACATTCTGGAAGCTGCCGAACATTTTTGCCCCTGGTATTCGTAAGCCGCCCGAATAGTTGCTGTAACCATAGCATCCACATCAGCAGTGGGATGGGCAAAAATAAAATCTTTGCCGCCCGTTTCGCCTACTACCCTCGGATAAGTTTTATAGGTTTCAATATTTTCACCAATTTTTTTCCAAAGATGATTAAATGTTCCCACCGATCCGGTAAACTGAAGTCCGGACAAGTGCGGACTTTCCAGTACGGGGTCACCCACATCAGGCCCATCACCGGGCAAAAAGTTGATCACACCGTCGGGCAATCCGGCCTCCTTCAAAATCTTCATAAAAAAGTAGTTGGAATAAACCGATTCGGTTGATGGCTTCCACAGCGCAACGTTTCCGCACATTGCCGGAGCTGTTGGCAGGTTAGCAGCAATAGCCGTAAAGTTGAACGGGCTTACCGCAAATACAAATCCTTCAAGCGGACGATATTCCACTCGGTTCCAGATTCCATCGGGTGAATACGGCTGCTCACCCATAATTCGCGCCAGGTACCACGCGTTAAACCGCAGAAAATCTGCAAGCTCACCGGCTGCCTCAATCTCTGCCTGCTGCGGTGTTTTAGACTGCCCGAGCATGGTAGAGGCGTTCATTGTTGCCCGCCACGGGCCCGTAACCAAGTCAGCCGCTTTCTGAAATATTGATATCCGTTCTTCCCACGGCATTTCTGCCCATTTTTTCCGGGCTTCAAGAGCGGCCTCGATAGCCATTGCCACCTCCTTTTCACCGCAAAGGTGAACCGTGGCCAGTTTGTGTCCGTGGTTATGTGGCATTACCACATCGGCCGTGCGGCCGGTTTTTACTTCTTTGCCATTAATAATGGCAGGGATTTCGATTTCATTTGATTTTAGCTCCTTACATTTGTCCTTCAGGATTTCGCGTTCCGGAGTGCCCGGTGCAAAAGATAGGTAGGGTTCGTTGGCCGGTTCCTGAACTCTGAAATAAGCATTTGCCATAATAGATATTCTGTAATTTTAGATTAAAATTTTTCTCGTTTCACAATAAGATAAACATCAAACAGCATTTCCTCACATAATTGGATGAGGTTTGTTCATTTAACATACCGTATTTCCGGGAAAAGGGTTGAACATTGAGCCTCAAATTACACTTTATTACAGGTCATGTATTTATTTTGAGGTGTTGGGTTATTTGTAAATTTCTACATTTTCTCAACAAGTTGATTGGAAACACTTTTGGGACGAATCGTCATCACGACTCATCCAAGACTTTAAATTATGAGTTAACGACCATAAAAAACGTATTGCAACTTTTTCCGGCAGGAGCAACTGATCGGTAACATCAAGTCCTCAAATAAAGCTTCCGTTCCAGAAGAACGGCTGGTGGCAGATGATATCTTTAAAAAATTATCCGGGCCTTATACCAATCATTCCGCTGGAACGAACGAAAGGGATTATCCTTCACTTTTTTACCATCCACGCGTTCCATCCGGGACGCATTAAAGAAATTCAGACTGGAAGTAAAATATACTCACCTATCCAGTTTCATATACTTATAGGGATCAGGGCTTGTTGAGCAAAAACAGAAATGCATAATCAAATCAAATTCACTTTACTCATTCACCCTTCAACACCTCAAAATAAAAATCTGCCAATAACAAATCAGGTTCAGTCAGTTTGAGTGCTCAGATAGGTTTCTTTTTTTACGGCTGAATTGCGATCTTACCTGTTAATCTGAAAAGCTTTATCACATCAAAAATCTGACTGCTTTTCGTATCATTTCAGAACGGCATCTATGTACAGAGTTGAATTAAAAAATTTTGAGGGCCCTCTTGATCTGCTCCTGTTTTTTATAAAAAGAGACGAGCTCAATATTTACGACATTCCCATCTCTCATATTACGCGCGAATTTCTTGATTACATACGCCTGATGGAAGAGCTCGATCTCGATGTGGCCAGCGAGTTTATTTACATGGCCAGCTTGCTGATGTCCATCAAAGCAAAAATGATGCTCCCGAACGAGTTTGATGAGGATGAAGAACTGGATGAGGAAGATCCCCGCTATGAACTGGTTCAGAAACTACTGGAGTACAAGAAATATAAAGAGATGGCCGAGAAGATGACGGTAATCGACGAGGATATGCAGAAAAAATATTTCCGCGGTTATCACGATGCCGATGATGTTGAAAAACAGGCATCCGGCGAAGCGATGAAAGATGTAACCCTTTTTGATTTAATGAGCGCTTTTCGAAAAGTTTTGGCCGATATCAAACGGCAGCACTCATACCATAAAGTTGAAAAAATAATGTTCACGGTTGAGCAACAGGCTGAAGTGGTTCTGAACATTCTGCAGTCAAGAGGCCGCACCTCTTTTTATGATATGTGCATGAAAGTTAAAAACAGGGCTGCTATTGTGGTTACGTTTCTTGCCGTGCTCGAAATGCTGAAGGAACAGCAGATAAACCTCTTTGTGGATGATGATAATGCCACCGATTTTTACCTTGATTTAAAACCTGTGGATGAAATTATCGGATCTGACAACACAACAAAAAAAATATCTGAATAATGAAAAGATTACTTTTTACCGCTATTGCAATTCTGCTGGCCGGTTGTGCCGGCACCGATTCTCTTACTGAAACCACTGACACCGAAAACCTGCTTCCCTTTTCTGAACTTATAACTCCGGATTTTCTTCGCCAGCATCTCGAAATTATTGCCCACGATTCACTGAAAGGCCGTGGAACCGGTGAGCGCGGGCAGGATATTGCCGCAGATTATATCTCAGTTTTTTATGAAGAACATGGCATACAGCCCAAAGGAGATGACAATTCGTATTTCCAGCATTTCAGGCTTAATACCGGGCTAACGGACAGCCTTGTCTATCACACGTACCGGGTTCAAGAATCCGACACGGTCAGTATAGACCGTACGGTTCACTCCAAAAATACAGTTGGTGAATATGTACGATTATTTGGCGGGAGCGCGCCGCTCAGTGGTTCTGTAGTTTTTGCCGGTTTTGGAGTTGAAGATGCTGAACGCGAAGTACACCATCTCAACGGAGCTTTACTGGCCGGGAACTGGGTACTGATTTTTGAAGATATGCCGGCGGTGGTTGACGGTGATACGCTTTTCAATCCCGGTATTTCCAATAACGACAGAATGAGCCAAATTCTTGGTAATATGAATGCGGATGGTATCCTGGTCATTTCCTCTTATGATCGCGAAGATTTTGATGAAATGGCACGTGCCTATTCAAATATTATGAGCACGCCAACCTCGATGACTCTCGATTACCTTGATGATAATGATGGCCCCTCCGGTTTCCCAAAAGGCATTATGCAGATCAGCAGAGAGCTGGCTACAGAACTTTTGGAGCTTGAAAACAGTGACGAGCTGGACATACTCAGGCAGTCCATTATTGATGACATTCAGGAGTTTGAAGCATACGAAACACCTTTTCAAATTGATTACGCTCCTTATGATGATTCGGGGCAAATAGAGGCCAAAAATATTATCGCCTATCACGAAGGGGCCGACCCTGAATTAAAGAACGAGGTTCTCATATTAGTGGCTCATTACGATCACCTTGGTGTTGGTCACCCCGATGAAACCGGAGATATGATTTACAACGGCGCCGATGATAACGGCAGCGGAACCGTAGCTCTGATGAATATTGCATATACACTTCAACAGGCTAAAAACCGTGGATATCAACCCAAGCGAAGTGTGCTCTATCTGCACGTTTCGGCCGAAGAAGTTGGTTTGCTCGGTTCAAGGTACTACTCAGATCACCCTGTGATTCCCATTGAACAGACCGTTGCCAGTTTTAATGCCGATATGATTGGACGAAGCGACAACAGGAATATCGAAACGGGCGATACGGATTACGTTTACCTGATTGGGGGTGAAATTATCTCTTCTGAACTGGACAGCCTGGTTGTCACCGCCAATGAAGAAACGGTCAACATGAGGATTGACCGCCACTACAACGACCTGCAAGACCCCAACCAGCTTTTCCGGCGAAGTGATCACTGGAACTTTGGCAGGCTGGAAGTCCCTTTTGTATTCTTTTTTACAGGATTGCACGACGATTACCATCAGCCATCGGATACTGTTGATAAGATTGAGTTCGAAAAATATTCAAGGATCGTTCAGCTTATTTATTCATCTACTATAAAGGTAGCAAATGCCGAATCAAGGCCTGAAGTTGACAACAAAGAATTTATCGAAATTACCCGCAGGATGGCCCGGTAAAAGTTCTATGTAACAGCGAAGATCTAATTCAAAAAAATCACCTCCCATGCAGCACAAACGCTGCCCAGTTTCGCGGTGCAGCATATTCGGGGTGATCAATTAGACTGAGCTTTGCTTTACGGAGAGATGTGCTATATGAATCACCATTTCTGATATGCCTGTAAAATTCAATCATCAGGTTGGCCGTAGGTTGGTCGTTCACTTTCCACATGGAGACTACAAGATTAGACGCACCGGCATAAATAAACGCCCTGGTAAATCCGATTAATCCCTCCCCTTTATACATTCGGCCCAGGCCGGTTTCACAAGCACTTAACACGACAAGGTCGGCATTCATTTGTAAATTATAGATATCGCTTACATAGGCAATTTCACTCGAACCGTCTTCCCCGCGAAGCGCAATTCCCGACAGGGATGGGTTGGACTCGTTTACAAACGCATGCGTTGCCAAATGTATATACCCAAAATCGAGGAGTGACCTTGATAAGAGTGTTTCTTTTGTAGCAGCTTCATCTATAAAAAGTTCAGTCTGTTCGGGTGTAAAGAAATCCCAGAGTGAACGCCTGGTGCCAAACAGCTTTGAAATTTCTTGAGTCTCATAAAGTGTAAGCGGCAGCGGCGAAAGATCTGCTAAGTACCGCTGATGAGTACCATCTGCAGATACCTCTACCTCACTTTGATGAAATGGCGCCAGGGCAAACAGGTTGCGGGGCGACTCCGGTTTTCGATTTTTCATCGACTTCAGGACGGTTGCCGACGGTGCATATGTTACGTCTCTATCACGGACCAGGTAAGGCAGTTGATGGTACGGTTTATCACCTGCTGAATCAGTCAAGAGCATTTCAAACGGCAGATAGTGAAGCATCTGATCCGGAGCAATAACCAGAGACCTCCCTTCCGTAACCGGCTCCAGCGGTTCAAGCAATTTAAGATATAGTGAGCGCGCCGTAATTTTATACTGCTCTGTATCTCCGGTTACCACGCTTGTTCTCAGCTTTTCCACCTCGTTTGCCAGCCCATCGGTTTTATAAAGCTTATATAGCCCGTATTCTTCATTGCTCACAACAATTGCATATACAAACTCCTCTCCAACTACATAACTCAAAAAGATTTCGTCCCTGTTTAGCAGGCTGACAATTTGTTCCCGGTCAGCCAGTTCAGTTTCATATTTCAGGGTAAAATAAGCAGGATAATCATTTTCGAGAGTTTCGGTAAACTGCTCAAGATCTCTGCGGGCATAAAACAGTGAATCACGATATGCGCTTACAATTCTTTCATCCGAATCGAATCCTTTTTCCATTTCCGTATTGAGCCGCTGGAAGTAGTGATTTATTGTCGAGTTTAACTCTCTCTCCTTTTCAAGCACTTCTTCAGGAACACCACCAAACTCCCTCGCCTCAAGACCCTGAAGTAGTTCAAGGGCAATTTTAGCGCGGCTCATTTCTGAAAAGTATAATGCCTGGTCTAACCAGCTGGAATTTTCATCGTTTTCGTTTAAATAAAATAAAGCCTCCACACCATTGGCATAAATGGAGTAATTTTTATCTACAAGGCTTAATTTAGACGACTCACTTTGGTAACGGGTTTGAAGGTAGTCTATCGTATTTGTGGCAAGCTCGTAAAATTCAAGAGTTTCGTACAGGTAAAGTGCATCACCCTCTTCGTGATACTGTTTGAGCCGTACATCACCAAAAGCCTTGGCTACTTCTATAAACTCTACGGCATATGTAATATCCTCAATAGAGAAATCGCGATTTTGTAAAGCGTTTTCGCCTGCAAGCTGATTAAAAGAGATCGTATAGTGATAGTCCGCTCTCTCGAAATTCTTTTCTTTGAAATAAGAGTACCCTTTTCTCAGGTGTATATCTGATAAATTAGGGTGTACATCCCCAATTCGCTCTCTGATTATTGAAGACGCTGAAGCAAGATGCTCACGCCCTTTTTCATACTCATCCATTTTTATATACAAATCACCTATTTGCAGATAGGTATCAACCAGGTTGGGATGATTCTCACCATATACATTTATACTGACATCCAGCGATTTTTGATAATTTTCCATCGCTTCGGCATACTCTTCGTTTTCAACATTTATGGAGGCAAGGGTTCGATATCCAATAGCCGTTTGTTCATGTTCTTCACCAAAAATCTCCAGCCGGATTTGCAGCGATCTTTCCATCATATCGGTGGCCTGATCCAAATCTCCCATGTTTAGATATGATAATCCAGCATTGTTGAACGCAATTGCCGTTCGCGAATGGTTTTCGCCAAAATTCACAATCAAGATTTCTGCTGATCTTCGAAAATAATCACCGGCAGTACCGTAATCGCCAATTACATAATACACCGTTCCAATACTATTGTAGCTAAGGGCAAGCTCGGGATGATCACTTTCAAAAGCTTCTCGCACTAAAGAAAGATTTTTCTGGTAATGTTCCATTGCATTATTTAGCTGACCAAGCCTGCGATATGCAATTCCAATATTGTTATGAGCCTGGGTTAGCATCCGTGTAATTTCTAAATCCCGGCTAAGCGAACTAAGAGCTGTAATTCCTTCCTGGTATGCCTCAACTGCCCTGGAATAATTACCTTGAACATCTTCATTGTGCCCTAACGCCAAATATGCCCAGGCCCTTGGTTTTCCGGTCAGAAGTTCACTTTCAACAGTCTCAACTCCTTTTTTTGAATATTTTTCGGACATTTCAAAATCTGACTGATTGTACGCCAGGTAGCTTTTTTCAGAATAGACTTTTATCGTGAGCGGTTGTATATCTTCAAAATTTTCATTCAATATTGTGTAGGCTTGCTCCAGTAAATCGTAACTTTCTTCGTAGTCACTTTGGATTCTGCTGTAAGTAGATTGCAAAATTTTTGATTCAGCACACAAATCCATCCTGTCAGGATCATTGCATAAATGGTTTGATATCTCATTCAGAATAGAAATTGCTTCTTCTCTTTCATTTAAATGAAACAGCTCTGCCGCCTCGGCAAATTGTTGATCAATATCCGTTTGTGTTTGAGCTGTAACAATATCAGCCAGTAGAATTACCGGTATTAAAAGCAGAAACTTAAGAAAAGGCCGAATCGTACGTTTACCCGTTTGTACTGATTCGTGAGCAGGATTAAAACCAATCATAAGAGAATGGTTAACAATAAATTTATCGTAACTTCACCAACATACAATCGGATAGTAATGTAAAAACTTTATTTTAACAAGCACTCAAAACACTATTTTTATGTTTAATATCTGCAAAATCAAAGTTTCAGCAGCTTAACATTATCAACATTTGGGTTTGAAGTTAGTTCGAAGTAAGAAATTGAACCCAAAAGAAGGCTGTCCAAAAAGGGTGTTTAAAACTGGTACATATTTACATTACCGTCATACCGATATCGACTATAGGAGATCACGTCCCGAGCGATTTCAGGATACGAGATGACGTTCTTTTTGGAAGGCCTCGGGCACTCTTTAGTATACTCTTATTCCGAATTGACAATAATTATATCTGCCTAATGCTTCACGATCTAACATACTATATCACTTACATTCTGCTTTTTTCACTGTTTCTTACAGGATGTTCAGATCATAATTCTATCACTCCTGAAGATCGTGATTATGATGAGATATCACTTTTAGCCGTTCACCCCGTTGATTTCAGTGACCCTTCCGCACTTGCTTTAGATCCTTCCGGTGAATATTTATGGTCTGTCAGTGATGATCCCGGGGGAGGCATTTACCGAATCGATTTTCAGGGAAAAATTCTTGAGCACATCCCAATGGAGAGCAACGACCTTGAGGGCATCATTGTTGATCCCGGCGACAACACTCTCTGGGTGGTTGAAGAAAAATTAAGACAGCTCGTAAACATTTCACGAACGGGAAATGAATTGAGCAGGGTTCAGCTAAATATAGACGGCGATGGTTTAAATGACGGGCCGGAAGGAATTACGGTTGATCCAAAAACCGGTCACTTTTATGTTGTGAACAAGAAAAACCCACGGCAGCTTCATGAGCTAAACCCAAATATGGAGATCATAAATACTACAGATCTTAATTTTAGCGGCATTTTTGAGATAGAAGATATGTCGGGTATTACCTTTAACTCCGATGAAAACAACCTATGGATTGTAAGCGATTCTTCCGAAAAAGTTATTGTAATAGATATGAACAGAAAACCTGTAAAAGCTTACAACACGGGAGTTTTTGACGGTGAAGGTATAGCCATCGACCCATCACTGCGAATCCTCTACGTTGTATCAGATACCGATAAGCTGCTGTATGTTTTTAATTACTGACTCTTTAAAACAGCACGTTTTTCCTGACTATTATTCGCCAAACAGTGCTTTTACAAACTCTGCGCGATCGAACACCTGGAGGTCTTCAATCTGCTCTCCCACACCAATGTATTTTACAGGCACGCTTAGTTCATTCGAAACTCCAATTACAATTCCGCCTTTAGCGGTTCCGTCCAGCTTGGTGAGCACGAGCCCGGTTATATCCACAACCTCCGTAAATGCCCTGGCCTGCTGCATTGCATTCTGCCCGGTTGATGCATCCAGCACGAGCAGAATTTCGTGAGGTGCACCATCAACCACCTTACCCATAACGCGCTTAATTTTTTTCAGCTCTTCCATCAACGATTTTTTATTGTGAAGGCGTCCGGCTGTATCAATCAGTGCCACATCGGCCCCTTTTGATTTTGCGGAAGAAACCGCATCGTAAGCCACGGCGGCGGGATCGGCATTTTGTCCCTGCTGAATGATGGGAACTCCGGCCCTTTCACTCCAGATAATCAGCTGATCCACAGCCGCTGCACGGAACGTATCTGCAGCACCAAGCACCACATTTTTTCCGGCACGTTTATAAAGATGTGCAATTTTACCGATGGTTGTTGTTTTTCCAACTCCGTTAACGCCAACAACTAAAATAACGTGTGGTTTATGGGGAAAATCAGCATCAAATTCGGCCGGTTTATCGGGGTTGTTTTCAATCAGAAGGGCTGTAATTTCTTCACGAAGCATTCTTTGCAGCTCGCCCTGGGTCATGAACTTATCCCGAG
>LKMJ01002360.1_pt1 | contig 17306 bp, 30 predicted proteins | sample 643391 | NCBI WGS metagenome assembly LKMJ01 (sample SAMN04112250, study PRJNA286221) | soda lake metagenome | biome: soda lake; feature: Kulunda Steppe; material: water; isolation source: sample PL-Br10 brine of Picturesque Lake | place: Russia: Kulunda steppe | collected 2010-07
CATGTGTGTGTGTGTATGTGTGTGTGTGTGCGCGTGTGTGTGCGCGCGCGCATGTGTGTGCGTGCGTGTGCGTGTGTGTGCCTCTGTGTGTATGTGTGTGTGTGTGTCTCGTCTGTGCGCGCATATGCGTGTGCGTGTGCGTGTACAGTGTGTGTGTGTGTGTGTGTTTGCAAACACAATTGTGTGTGTATGTGTGCGTGTGTGTGTGTGTTTGTGTGCGTGTGTGAGCGCAAGCGCGCACGTGCATGCTCGTATCTGCACACGTGTTTGTGGTTTAGTTGTGGGAGTGGGAGTGAATGTGGACGTGTATGTGTTGGTGCCTGCGTGCCCTCTTGACAGACCGATCGACAGATATGCAGTACCTGTCAATGCCATCTTGACAACCTTGCTGTACTTACTTTCATACCATTTCCTGGACTTCTATCTTCCCCATGTTATTTGTTTTTGGGTTACGTGACGTAACCCAAGAACAAATAACCCGTAACTTACGTCCTGGCGTAACTTACGTCCTGGCTGGGGCTCTGAATGGGCTCAGCGACTACCACTGGGTAACCCTGCTGTGAGGTAGAAGCTGTACTCACCTGTGCAGGCTTAAAAAGCCATATTACAGCTAAGAGATTGCCCACTGGTATGCCAATGCTAGGCACGAAGTACTTCTGCAGGGAACTCATATGACCTCTTCACCTTAGATCGTGATATTTAGAAAATACTGATTCAAGCAAAAACAATTCTTAAGGTGAATGGTGCAGAAACCAAATGGAGACAGGCTAGCAGTCGCAATTCTTGACTGCTACAAGGCCTTATCCTTGTAAACCTTGTAAACCAACCAGGGTCATTAAAAAAAAGAATGGTGCAGAAACCAAATGGAGCCCCCCTTGTATTGGGAACCCTGGTGTTATTTTGTTCATCGCCCCAGTTGGGCCCATACCAGTTAGGATGAAGATGATCCCATTTACATGCTTCATCAAGTTTGTCAGTGTGATGTGTAAAAAAAAAACACTAGAAAATATGTTATGTTTTTACTGTCGCCTTCAGCGCGGAGCGATTGAAAACGGTTGACTTACCACCAGAGGTGCGCTCCACCTACAAACAGGGCCCTGGTAATATGTTCTCCTTACCCACTTCCCAAAAACATGTTCCTTGACCTCCCCCTGTCATTAGCAGCGTTACCCGATTCAGATTCCGTGTTCACACCCTTCGCTATGAGACAGCCACTTGCAAGTGGAGTCCACTTCACTAAGTTAGTGGACTTTAATTGGAACCACCTGTCTTTCACAACGTGCGACCGCTGTGAGGCTTATGATAGTATTCAGGATGAGCAACATGTCATCTTCCAGTGCAATCATCCTCACGTGCAATCACCCTCCGCAGAAAATTTGCTCCTCTATTCAGACAGGATCTCATGTTGTGTCTTCTTTCTTAAACCGGAACAACAATACACTTCCTTTTTCTCTCCATGAATCACTGCTTTTTATGAGCAGGCTAGCAGTCGCACTTCATGACTGAAGACCTTATTCTTGTAAACATTGTAAACCTTATCTTGCCTATTTGGCTGCCTAAAAAACACTCCTGGCTGCCGGAGAAAAACACTCCTTTGGGGATGTATAGGTTTCACGCCACAGCGAAACGGCCCACCCACCCAGCCCAGTCCAGCGTCCAGTCATATGGAGAGCACACGCAGTTACAACGATTGCTTCTGACAAGACTCATCAGGCTAGATGTTATGAGTCGGGCCGAGCTAAAAACTGAGTCAGCGTGAGGAGATCGGTACAGAGTCTTGCGTGCACCCTCTTGTCTGCTTGGTGCACGCTACCGCTGCGTGCAGCCAGAATGGAAGCCTTGTGGCTCAATTTGGTGGCCTTGTGCTTTGGTAATGTCTAATAGGTTTGTATTGGCCTGAAGGACTGCTTTAATCATAATTGGACCGTCTGCCATGTTGCACATGCCTGGCACCAAGCTGTTGGGCCACCCAAGCCACCAGCGGCGAATGGGCAGGGGACAACTTGCAGCATCGAATGTGCCTTTTTGCACTGTACATCACAGCATCACTGCCAGATCCTTGCCAGGACAACTCTGCGCACAACCATAGCTGCAATCCATGCGAGCACCTCATGAGGGGCGTGTGCCACGCTCCTAGATGGAACTGGGTGGGCATACCAGTTGGTTGTGTCGCGGTCATGCTTGTGCGCGGAGGTGCTTTGCACTGGGCGCCATCCGGACCTGCAGAGGCACAGGGAGGGAGGGGGGCTGGGCTGAAAAAAAAAACACGCCAGGGGCAGCCGGCAGCCTCCCTCACACAATCCTGGTTACTGCGCTTTTCACTCATGCAGGCTGAGTGCCCTGTGTGGGTCCACCAGGAGATTCCCATTGTGTGCTCATCCTGTGTGGGTCCACCAGGAGATCCCCATTGTGTGTGCTCATCCTGTGTGGGTCCACCAGGAGATTCCCATTGTGTGCTCATCCTGTGTGGGTCCACCAGGAGATCCCCATTTTGTGTGCTCATCCTGTGTGGGTCCACCAGGAGATTCCCATTGTGTGCTCATCCTGTGTGGGTCCACCAGGAGATTCCCATTGTGTGTGCTCATCCTGTGTGGGTCCACCAGGAGATCCCTATTTTGTGTGCTCATCCTGTGTGGGTCCACCAGGAGATCCCCATTGTGTGTGCTCATCCTGTGTGGGTCCACCAGGAGATCCCCATTTTGTGTGCTCATCCTGTGTGGGTCCACCAGGAGATCCCTATTTTGTGTGCTCATCCTGTGTGGGTCCACCAGGAGATTCCCATTGTGTGCTCATCCTGTGTGGGTCCACCAGGAGATCCCTATTTTGTGTGCTCATCCTGTGTGGGTCCACCAGGAGATTCCCATTTTGTGTGCTCATCCTGTGTGGGTCCACCAGGAGATTCCCATTTTGTGTGCTCATCCTGTGTGGGTCCACCAGGAGATTCCCATTGTGTGTGCTCATCCTGTGCGCTCATCCTGGCGAGGCCTGGATCTGCAGCATGCATGGTCCATACCCCATTTTGTGTGCTCATCCTGGCGAGGCCTGGATCTGCAGCATATGCATGGTCCATACCCCATTTTGTGTGCTCATCCTGTGCGCTCATCCTGGCGAGGCCTGGATCTGCAGCATATGCATGGTCTATACCCCATTTTGTGTGCTCATCCTGGCAAGGCGTGGATCTGCAGCATAGGCATGGTCCATACCCCATGGTTCACACCAACAAAGGCCCCACCGGAGCAGCACGCCACCCGCCCTCCACTCATTGTTGCCACCCCCCTGAGCCTGCGCACGTGCCCTCCCTCCTTACCTCTGCCACATCAAAAGGCTTGTGCAGGTACTCAAACCCAGCATGGGACAGCGGTTCAACCGGGTGCCTGGGGCCCTTCACCTTCTTCTTGTCCTCGTCCACTGTGTGGCAGAATTTCTGGATCAGCTTCAGGCGATGCTCCTGGGGGGCGCAGCGGCACACGCGGGGGGGCATGCGCAAAACTCAGCTACCGGACCCAGCCCTTCACCTGCGCCTTTCCCTTGTCCACTGTGTAGCAGAAGTATTAGATCAGCTTCAAACAGGGCTCCTGGGGGAGTGGGCAAAAGCGGCGGCGCAGCAGCACACGGGCCATGGGCAAATGCCAGCAAATGCACGGTGGCAGGCGAGACTTTACATAAGTGACTCCTAATGCAGCAGCACGGGTGTCAATAACTTGGTGGCCCAGGCGTGGGGTGTGTGGGCGGGGGGCGCGACCCAGGGCAGCATGTGTGGTGTGCGCATGGAGACGCAGGGTTTGGGGGCATGAGCAGGGTGCGCGACACAGGGCAGCAGCAGTGTCATGGTGGTGGGGGCCTTGAAGAGGGTTTCATGGGCAGGGGGTAGGCCAGGGGGCAAGGGGCCTGCCACACGGCAGCAGCGCCAAAAACAGGCAGGATGAGGACGGCGTGCTGCCTGCGCACACGCCTGACACTGTCCTCCACACCCCACCACATGACATGTCCAAATGTGACGCTGTGCTGCTGCCCCAGACTGCATGGCGTGAGCTCCCTGGTCTGCAACAAGAGGCCCCGACCCTTGTCACGTGCCTCGTATCAATTGCGTTCCAGGATGCTGGCCCGCCGTGGCCAAAACAGTCCATGTTCACATCCAGCGCATTTTGTGGGCATGCACACACACAACACAGACACCTCACAAACACCCACGCACCCCACAGACACACACAAACACGTACGCGACAAATGCACCCCTTCCCCTTCCTGCCCCCCCCCTGCATGCAAGCAGGGCATCCCAACCACACAAATATACGTCTGTCCACATCCATATGCACCAGACCCAAGGCCCGCGTACATGCACATGCACACATGTACACAAGGCGCAGTCCAGGGGCACATGCACGCATGCATCCATGTACCAGACCTAAAGCTCACATGCACACAAACACGGCGCAGTCCACAGGCTTGCATACGCACGCTGTTGTGTCCCCTGGGGTGCTTCTCACATGATATTCTGCAAAGTTGGCGATGTGGGGGGGCGGCAGCGTCTGGCAGTGTAGCAAGGGGCTGATGTCAGTCACGCAGCGGCGGAAGGCCTCCATCAGCGCCGGCAGGGAGGGGGGAACGGAGGGCGACATGCAGGTCTCCTGCACGGCGGCAGCGTTGGCGTGCACAGTATAGGTGAAGGTGGAGGATTTGGGTGCTGCAGTCATGGGCTGCGTGCGCGTGGGCGACCATCAGGGATGGGATGCGTGCGCGTGGGGACCATCAGGGATGGGATGCGTGCGCGTGGGGACCATCAGGGATGGGTGGAGGGGCAGGAAGGTGGCGGGCTGGTGAGGGGTGGAGGGTGGTTTGGTATGGTGCATGGGATAGGTACATAAGGGGTCAGCATTGTGAGGTGTGCACCTTTCTGCATGCTCTTTGTTGTTTCATGCTTGCCATGTGGGCAGGATCCCGAATGACGAGAACAACGGATAGAGTGCACAGAAGGTGCACATGGATGTTGGCGGAGGGTCTGGTGGTCCGGTTGAGTGGGAAGGTCTGGTGGCTGGGCACGATGAGGAGGGGTGTGAAGTCTGTGACAAGGTCTGTGATGCAAGTGGGCAGACGTGCTGGTAGGAGCTTGTTTGGGCTTTTTGTGTTCTTAAGGATGCGGCGGTGCGGCCAAGCGAAGAGGGGTGGTGCCTGCAGCAAAAGGGTCGATGCACATGTTCCAGGCTGCAGGGGAGTTCTGGGCTTCTTGAAAGACTGCTCAATTGGGGTGCACTTTATTGAAGGGGGATCACACATGGGAGTGTGTGGATGGCCTGCGCATTGGTCGCTGCTGGCCTGGAGCGTATATGGTCACTGCGCACGTGGTCGCTGCTGGCCTGGAGCGCATATGGTCACTGCGCATGTGGTCGCTGCTGGTCTGGAGCGCGCAAGCCACCAAAGGCTATGCATCCTTTGGTGGCAGGCGGCGCGCCCTGCCTGCAGGTACACACCACGCGCAACCTTGCGCAGCACAAGGGCTGAGCCTGCCATGCCCGTGCAGCACCTGCATGTTCCGCGGAGTTGCACAGTGTGCACAGTGTGCAGCGCCGTCCGCATCCACGCTGCACAGTTGGTGGTGGTGCCCCGCCCGAGACCTCCCTGCTCAGCTCATCCTACTCTGCTGCATGGCAAGCTGCACAATTCTTGGCGGCCTGGGAGCCGCAGCACAGCTCACCTTGGTGGAGACCAGCTTGGAGCACACCCTGTTCCACTTGAGCCTGAACTCGTTGAACAAGTCGGGGTCCGCCGCGATGCCCTCGAACGAGGCCAGCACCACATCCGACGCGGGCGCAAACACGCTGCGGGCAGGTAGGAGGGGGATGCTTGAGAGCTGGTGCTGGAGGCTGGCAATATGTCGGGCACGGGCGCAAACACGCTGCGGGCAGGCAGGAGGAGCATGGTAGAGAGCTGGAGCAGGTGGCCAGCACCACGTTGGGCACGGGCGCAAACACGCTGCGGGCAGGCAGGAGGGGCATGGTAGAGAGCTGGAGCAGGTGGCCAGCACCACGTTGGGCACGGGCGTAAACACCCTGCGGGCAGGCAGCAGCCAAGTGCAGGATCCTGGCTTGATCGAAGGCTGGTGCTGGCCTGGGGCGGCAGGGCAGGTGGTGCACTGAATACGAGCGCAGGCCCACCTGCAACGGCGGACGGGTAACTTGCAGCGCCAGGCACACTTGCGCTGGCAGGCGGCTGACTTGCGGCGCCAGGCACACGTGCACAGTGCAGGCCTACCTGTGCTGGCGGGCAACTTGCAGCGCCTGGCACATGTGCACAGCGCAGGCCCACCTGTGCTGGCGGGCGACTTGCAGCGCAAGGCACGCACGGTACAGGCCCAGCGCGTTTCCAGTGCTCTCCGTGGCAATCATGGTGGGCGGGTAGAACCTGCGGCAATCATGGTGGGCGGGTAGAACCTGTGGCAATCATGGTGGGCGGGTAGAACCTGCGGCAATCATGGTGGGCGGGTGGAACCTGCGGCAATCATGGTGGGCGGGTAGAACCTGTGGCAATCATGGTGGGCGGGTGGAGCCTGCGGCAATCATGGTGGGCGGGTAGAACCTGCGGCATCAGCAAAGGGCGTGGGCTGTCAACCCCTTTGTGCCATGTGTGGACGCTAGCCCAGCGGGCGTGCACTTTTCCGTCCCTGCCCCAAGCGTTGAACATTTTTTTAATGGGGACCTTGCGGGTACATCACCCAGGACCTGTGACGTCTTGGTGATGCCAAGACAGCCCAGGTCCAGACAACATCCATGTCAAGTCAATGTCTGGTCTTGGTGGGGGCTTCACCAAGACATGTGGGTATGCCACCAAGACATGTGGGTACGCCACCAAGACCTGCATGCTCGCAGCTGCACAATCCCCTGCGGCACCTTGGAGGGCCTTGGAGAGGCGGGCTCAGGCCCTTCCACGCACATCAACTGTCAACCCCTACGGCACGCCTGCGGTCGCGTCACCCCGCCCCGAGTGCCGCGCAGTCATCATGGACGCACTGTTGTGAGGAATGCCCATAATCCAGAGCAGCTTCCTACTTTTCTGAACTGAGCATGCCAGTGGGCGCAACTACCTAAATGCCACCAAGGGCGGCGGGTTGGCAGAGATGGGGAGTCCAGCATGCCAGCGGCTGCACCTTCCCAAACGCCACCAAGGGCGGTGAATTGGCAGGGATGGGGAGTCCAGCACGCCAGCGGCTGCACCTACCCGAATGGCACCAAGGGCGGTGGGTTGGCAGGGATTGGGCCTGCCCTGAACACCAGCTGGGGGTTGGGCTTGGGCTTCAGGGCCCCGCCAAAGATTTTTTCCTTCCGTGCCGCCTTGTACAGGTCATCCAGTTGCTGCAGCAGGCACACACAGCGTGGGCACGCGCAAGCGCAGATGGTGGCGGCGCAGGTGACGTCTTGCCTGCATGCACACTAAGGTCGCTACAGCCGGAACCGCGGAAGCTGCGCGCACGGCTTTATGCTTGTGGGTGTGATGCTATCCATGCCACTCAGCAGCATTGTTCACTTCCTTGTAGTATACTGTACAGGGCAACGCGGGCGTTGCCAGCGTTGACACCGGCGAACTTTGTTCTGTTCAGGCAGCAGTATTTAAGCAATTTGATAAACAGGTGAGCAGCGGGTTCGACTATCCAACCAAGCACATCACATGTGGCACAGACAAGTTCGCGTTTAAGTATGAGGAGGGGCGCGAGCTGGCAGAAGTCCCCTGCGTCCTCTGTTCAGCAGGCAAGAGGCACTCAAGATGCACAGGCCATGCTGCAGAATCAAACAATGTGCAAGCCATGATGCGGGCACCACACACCTGAGGCGCGTATATTGACCCGTAGTACAGCGGCACAGTGATCTCTGCTTCCTGCTTCATCTGCACCGTAAGTGTTAGGGGGGCACTGGCATCCATGACAGAGGGTACTGATGTTCTCACTGGAGGGTTCTGGGGTGTCATGGTAGGTCACTGGCGTTCATGATAGAGGACTTTGGGGGCAACAGGACACAAACACTCAGTTGCGCAAAACTTTTTACAAGACGTCAGTGGACTCTGCGCAACTGCGCTGTACACACGCCTGCACACCATCACAGCCTCTTGGTCCCCAAAGGCAGGTTGCCTGATCAAGCATCGTAAAAAGGCATTCTCTATTTCAAGCAGGTGACCAACCGCAGATCCATTTTGGCACAAGTTGGCTCTCTGAACGCATGGCTGAGGCTCCGATATGTATGCTTCCCCCACTTTGTCTTCCTTTGCATGCATGCCTCCTTGCACCTGGAAATGCTGATCATGGACCACGCACAGGTGATCTCATTCACCATTTGAGCACTTTGTCATCCTTTGCATACATACCTCCTTGCATCTGGAAAAGCTTATCATGGACCAGGCACAGGTGATCTCATTCACCATTTGAGATGCCTGCGGCCAGAGGTATGAGGGCTTCTCAGGCTCAGAGTGCCCCTTGCCATCAGAACTCCGGCATGGCAGGTCAAATAAACTTCAAGATGAGGCAGGTCAGTTGCGCGTCCAAAAGTTGCTGGCACTTCGGAGACTTGAAGCATTCCTAAAGACACAGCAAGTTCCGCTTCCTTGCCTTCTGCTCAGATGCCGGCATGTTCTGTGTGTCGGCAATGTCTAGGCGGTATGATGTGTTCAATTCAATGTACCTGCATACAAAGGTTGCAAACAAGCACTCACGATGGATGGCTGAGCTGGAAGCTTTTCATGATCCACCATCCTGCAAATCTGCACGCCTGTTAAGTCCACCACTAAGAGGAATGCAGGAGATCTAAGATTGTTTAAAGCGACCACAGTGTGGCCGACAAGCTTGAGACTAAAGTGTTCTGCGCTCGTATCATGCAAAAGAACATGAACAAGGAGGGCGGCGGCGTGCATCTTAGCTCGCCCTGGCGTTGAGAAGGTGCCAGTGTTTGGCAGACATGCTTAAGCATAATAACCAGAAAGTGCACAATGGGCAATTGCGAGGTGTAGCTCCATGATCCCTGCTGGCAATGCTCACTGCACGCACAGCAAAGGCATGGCGCCAACTTTGAGATTTGAGAGGTCCGTGCCCCAAGCCAAAGCTTGCAATCCCAGCCTCTGCCCCCATTCTGCATCACCCTATTCCCCTTGCTTTGCATTGGCCCTTGTCTGCGTCAGCCTGTTGCCCTCATTTTGCGAAAGCAGCCACTCTGCTTCCAAAGCTTCTCCACGCCACATGCGTGGAGTGGCACATACTAGCCGCTCTATGTGTGGCTATGTAAAAAATGTAAATATATGTAAAATGTATAACTTAAAATGCATGAAGCCACATACAGAGAGTGGCTACTCTACCACACCCTTTTTAGAGTGGGGGCACTCAAATGAACCACACTAAGTTGGACTGTGGTTTCTAGCAAGCCAACATGGAATTTGGCTTGTTCATAGTTTTTAGCAAGCCAGGAAACAAGGTTTCAGGCTTGTTGCCAGAACCCATCTGCCTGCTCCCCTCACTTTGTGCTAGCCCCCACCCTGCATAAGCCTTTTGCCCCCACTTTGTGCAGGCTCCCTCTCTGCTATGGCCAGCTGTATGCACCCACTCTGCCTCGGCCTGTCGCCCTTACTAGAGTGTGTAGACATCAGCCTGTCGCCCTTGCTCTACATCAGCCTGTTGCCCTCACTTTCCAAAACCCGTGCCTCTGCGATGGCCTGAGGTCTGCCCGCGCACACAGGGACGTGCAATAGTCCCCTTTCTGCTTCAGCGCATTGCCCCCACTCTGCAACAGAGCCCCCTGAGCTTGTTGCCCCTGCTCTGCAACAGAGCACCCTGGGCCTGTTGCCCTTACTTACAGGGACAAGCTGGCGTCGTCAATGATGCGGGTGCCGATGAGCGGGTCCTGCTGCATGCAGCTGCAGCGCACCATGATGTATTCCTGCGCAGGGACATGTCAGGCGTTGCTGTGGCCTGCACTATTGCTGGGGCATGCGCTGTGGTATGCCCTAACACTAAGGCATGCGCTGTGGCATGCCCTGACACTACGGCATGCGCTGTGGTATGCCCTAACACTAAGGCATGCGCTGTGCCATGCCCTAACACTACGGTATGCGCTGTGGTATGCCCTAACACTAAGGCATGCGCTGTGGCATGCGCTCCACAGTGGCATGCGCTGTGGCTGGGGCATGCGCAGTCATTGAGGAATGCGCTGCGGCGTGCTTTGACACTGGGGCATGAGCCATCATCGGGGCATGCACTACAGCATGCTTTGACACTGGGGCATGCGCCGTGGCGCGCTCTCTGCAATGGCATGCATTGACATTGGGGCGTCCACTGTCCCTGGGACATACAATGATGGTGGTGAGGGCCCTGCATGGAATGTACAATGATGGTGGTGAGGGCACTGCATGGGACATACAATGATGGTGGTGAGGAGGGTGTTGCATGGGACATACAATGATGGTGAGGAGGGCACTGCATGGGACATACAATGATATGATGGTGAGGAGGGCGTTGCATGGGACATACAATGATGGTGGTGAGGAGGGCGTTGCATGGGACATACAATGATGGTGGTGAGGAGGGCATTGCATGGGACATACAATGATGGTGAGGAGGGCACTGCATGGGACATACAATGATATGATGGTGAGGAGGGCGTTGCAAGGGACATACAATGATGGTGGTGAGGAGGGCGTTGCATGGGATGTACAATGATGGTGAGGAGGGCACTGCATGGGATGGTTGGTGCATGGAGGGCGCACATCGGATGGTGGTACACCAAAAGGGCGCTGCATGGGATGTGGTCACACATTCCGAGGCATGCAAAGGGTGGTCAAATATCGGCCACTCCTGTATGCAGAGAGCGTGTTTGCTTCGAGAGGAACGGCGCAAGCACTTGCAGCAAGGGGTGCAAAGTACTGCGTGTGCGCTTGCAGTGGCAGTGGCAGGGCTGGCTCGCATGGCCTGGGGCGATGGCCACGGGCACGCCAGTAGGCACAATGCCGCGGCGGGCCCTTGCGTGCAGGCGCAAGCTGCTGCAATGTAGTTCTGCGAGCATGCCTTGGCTTGCGCTGGCCTTGAATGCCTGCCCACGGCACACACAGCACATGAGAGCTCGGCCCTGATGCTGCCCTGACATGCACCATGAAGCTACAGCTCTCGCTCATCAAACAAGCGATCGAGGATGAGAGGCCAGCTAGGCACACCCTGCCCCCCACAGTGCAGTGCTGCTCACGCACGCACACGCACTCACTTTGTAGAACTCCCAGGCAGTGCCCCTAGTCTTGACGTGCGCCGGGGAGAAGCCCATGATGTTGCCCAGGAAGCGGTTGCAGGAGTTGTCAAAGATGCCCATGCGCGCGATGTGCAGGCAAGGGCTGCGGATGCCGCGCAGGCCTGCAGCGAATCACGGCCGCTGCTTTCCGTGAGTTGGAGGCCTTAGCTTGGGTGTGCTGCAAGCACAAGCGGCGCTGCAGGTGCTGTACGGGCTGTAGCGCGTCTGGGCACCAAAAACTGTACGCCACATGTCGTGCTTTGCATTGCTCGATGAATCGCATCAAGCCGGCCGGCCCCGCTTTGCCGGCCGGCCCTGCATTGCCATGCCACCAGCGCCCGTCCAAGCCGCATCACGCGCGCGCACAGCATCCGCACCCACACTGCCATCAATTGCTTCACCAAGCAGCCGCTCGTTTTGCTCAAGGCACAATACGTGCATGACGCTGGGTCAACACAGACATCGGGGTAGTGTGTGCTCATGTTCAAGGCTTTGCTTGACGGAGGAAAGGCATGCAGCGCTTGCAAGCACCCAGTGGCATGCACCAGCAAGTGGTCAAGCGCGCGCGCATACACACATGCACACTGGTGCGCACGTACACACACACATGCACACTGGTGCGGACGAGCGCAGAGCCCACGCACGCGCCGCGCCCACAACCAGCGCACCTGTTTTGCCCACGCCCTCCGCCCGGACAAGGCTCAGCCCAAACTGCCACACATGCGCCGCGTCCTCGATGAGCGCCCCATCCGCGGTGAATGCCAGGTCCAGAAATCCCTGCTGCCCAGGCTCCAAGGAGGGCTGCAGGATGTCGCACAGCCTGCGCCACGCGCACGCCACTCAGCTCTCAACACAGCCGCACACCACACGCCGCACGGCCTGCGCACCTGGGTCGGCGTGCGGGGGTGTTGCGCATCGTCACACAGAGCCTGCGCCTTTCAGCGTGCACCACAACAGGGCCTGCCCCTGCCTCCTCCTTGCCCTCCTCAGCGTGCAGCACAACAGGGCCTGCCCCTCCTCTTTGCCCTCCAGCCTGTGGCCCTTTGAGCCTCCGGATCTTCTGCACCCTGCAAAGAGCTCCACTAAGTGGGGGGACCTTCCGCACCTTGCAAAGAGCTCCACCCCGGGGGGACCTTCCACGCCCTGCAAGTTCCTCCACCCAGGGGCACTTTCAACACCATGCACATGCTCCACTCTGCAGGGCCTCTGCAGCCAATAAGGCGGGGCAGACGCGCGCCTGTCGTGCATGGGACCCCTGCTGTAGCCTTCGCCCACACCCAACCCTACAGCCATCCCAGCTTTCTGGAATGCCTTTAGCTGGCCAGACAACCTTGCGCACTGTGTTCTGCTGCCCAGCCCCACCTGTTCTTCTTGCTCTTGAGCTTGCTCTGCAGCAGGGAGGGCTTGGCGTTGTGCTTGAAGCGCTTGTTAGGCGTGGCCAGCTCCACTGAATGCACGTACGCCATTTGCTGCGCGCAAGCAGCCACACACGCACCATCTGCTGCACAGCCCCACAGAGAGCATGCACGCCATGTGTGGCATGCAAGCAGCCAACAAGCAGCCTGAATGACCAGAGCCGCGAAGCAGGGGCGTCGCGCAGTGCAGCTGAGCTCGGCCTCCTTTGCCGCCCACCATCGGGGTATCACGGACACCGCGGCCAACGCACCCGTCCATCCATCTTCAGCTGTGTGCACACCTCAAGGAGGGCGTTTGAGCCTCAGTGCAGCTGGGCGCCCAACCCAACAGCCCGGGCTGAAACCTAATCTAAGCATACCTCACCTCACCTCACCTCACCTTGCCTAATCTAGCCTAACCCAACCCAACCTAACCTATTCTAACCTAACCTGACCTAAACAATAGCTCGGGCTCAGGCTCAGTGCACCTGAGCTCAGCCCCCCTCCCCGCCAGTGCAGGAACCACACTGCCGCCGCGGCCGATGCTTCCATCCATCTCCAGCTGTATGCACCTCTTGGGCGTCCAGCCCCACCTCCACCTCCGTGGCTGCCCCCCACCACCCACCTTCACGCCCATGCTGTCCAGGAACCTGTTCTGTGCGTCCAGCAGGTCAACTGTCTTGGGAATGGGTGCGCCTCCCTGCAGCCACCAGCAACCCAGTGCGGGGCTTCAGACACTCATTGCGGCGTTCAGGGGCAGGACCCTGGCAGCAACACCCTGCTGGCATGCTAACACGGATAGTGCGTGGCTGAGGAAACAGCCCAGTCCACGATCAAAGCTCGAGCAGGAGAAGCCGTTTGTACGAGGTCAGCAGAACTACATGCGTGGGCGGCTGCAGGCTTGCAAAATGCTTCCATCCACAAACGTTCTTTGCAAGCTGGAGGCAATGGCGCACGCATGGATGGTGGCGTTGCTCCACGGGGAGCGGCACGCATGCGGGCAGTGCCCAACCGGGGACAGCAGGCAGCCTGCAATCACTGCAATCACTGCGGTGACTGCAATCACTGCAATCACTGCGGTGACTGCAATCACTGCAATCACTGCGGTGACTGCAATCACTGCAATCACTGCAGTGACTGCAATCACTGCAATCACTGCAATCATTGCATGGGGCATCACCAAGTGTCCTCCACCTGCTCAGTCGCACCCATGCGCAACTCCACGTAACGTTCCAAAAGTCCAATGGCAGAAGCCCACGCACGCACCGCACCTCCAGAGCCCCCTAAGCAGCTGCAAGGGCACACCTAGGACAGCCTGCCCCCTCAGCACCTACCCATGCCTGAATCAGCACAGCCTCAGCCCTGACAGCCTGCCCTTTCAGCACCTCCTCCACGCCCAAGAATAGGAGAGCCTTTGTCCAAACAGCCAGCCCCCAAACAGGTTCCCCTCATGCCTGCACACCCTGGCCACAGTTCCCCTCATGCCTGCACACCCTGGCCACAGTCACACACAAGCACGCACAGCCCGCGCAGCCCTGCCCCTCGCCTGGCTCCCTGATCTGCAGGTTGGATGCCACCCAGACGTGTTTTGTTCGGCACGGGTCCACAGGTCCCCCACGCCCACACAAGCGCCAGATGCTCACGCAGCCTGCGCAGCCCCATACAATCACGCAGGTGCGCCACTCGCACCCCTTCCCCCCTCCCGCTTCCATCAACGCTGGCGCGCGCCGCCTGCGCTGCCCCACCTGCGTCGCGAGCGCTTGCAACACGTCGTTGGCTTGCACGGGGGTGAGGGCCACCACGGGCTGGTCGGGCGGCAGCTGGTCCAGGGTGAACACGGGGGGGGCACCCACATATGAGGGCAGCACCCCCAGCTGCGCCTGCTGCTGCTGAAGCCACTGCGGCGTGTAGGGCTGCGTTGTTTGCATTAGCGGCAGCTGCTCCGTTGCGCTGGGGGGCAGTGCCACGCCCCAGGGCTGCTGCGCCTGAGGTGGGCCCTGCTGCGGCGGCTGCTGCAGCTGCGGCTGGAAACCGGCCTGGGCTTGCGAGTAGGACGCGGGCTGGGCAGGGGGGCGGAAAGGGGGAAGGCTCGGGTGCTGCCTCTGCTGTTGCTGCTGCTGCTGCTGCTGCTGCTGCTGCTGCTGCTGCGTGAGACTGAAATCCTGCTGGGCTTGTACTATGCCTGGCTGCTGCTGCTGCAGCTGCTGTGCAGGGGGTGCAGCCATGTCTAAGCCAACCTGCCGCTGCTGCTGTTGGGGTTGCTCGCTTTGCAGTCCGAACGGCTTCAGCTGCTGCTGTTGGGGTTGCTCGCTTTGCAGTCCGAACGGCTTCAGCTGCTGCTGTTGGCGTTGCTCGCTTTGCAGTCCGAAAGGCTTCAGCTGCTGCTGTTGGGGTGTTGCACTGTTCACATTAAGCCCTGGCTGTGGGTTTTGCTGAGGCGCCGTCACATGGAAACCAAACGGGCCTGGCTGCCGCTGTTGAGGCGGCAGCTGCACAGGTGTGAGGCTGCTCAGGCCAAACTGCTGCTGCTGCTGTTGAGGCGGCAGCTGCACAGGTGTGAGGCTGTTCAGGCCAAACTGCTGCTGCGGCGGCAGCGGCTGCGGGGGCACACCAGCAAACAGGCCAAACTGCTGCTGCTGCTGGGGTGCGTGCACAACTGGCACTTGTTCCTGAGGCGACAGCGTGACAGAGCAGGCACAGCAGCACACGGCAAATATTAGGTGGGTCCCCTCAAGGTGACAGAGCGGCCTGTGCGGCAGGGATATAAGCTGCACGCAAGCGTCACGGGGCGGGTTCAAGGCAAGCAGGGCGACCTAGCTTTTGGCTGCCACTCACGGGCTTTCCGTGCCTCACCAGGCTCAGAGCAGCCAGTGGAAATGCCTCATCAATGGAGCGATGAGCGTTGCACATCACAGGCAATGTGCACACATGGACCGCACAGTTTTGGCCTGTTGAATGGAAGTCAAGGAAGGCTCAGAGTCGCTGCTCCCATCAGGCAAGACACCTTTGGAACCCTCTGCCATTGCAAGAGTGCTGAATGAAGGCAAAGATCTGCACTGCAGGCGGGCGCACCATAGTCTGGGCTGCTGACGGGTATGAGGCGGGGCCAGGGAGCTTGCCAGCGGTCGACAAGGGAAGCTGAGGAAACGCATCTGCATCGCCACCGCCACCAGGCGGGAGCTGCTGGTGGTGCTGCTGCTCCAGAGGTGGCCTACCCCCGACCATAGCCTGGAAGCCAGATGCTGATGGGGCGGGGAGTGTAGGCACAGGTGCACCTCGCATGTCAGCCCCCTGCTGTCTGAGCCTTCGGCTCCGCAGGAACTTGCTCCACCACTGGTTAGAGTCCACGGGCCAGGGTCGGGTCTACCGTGTACCCTGCACAGTCAATCAAAGTGTTTGGACAAGCTCACGCAGGCTTGAATCCCAGCGTGCGCGCTAGCCATGCAAACACAGGGACTAACACGTGTTATATGCGCACGGACCTGTGCTGCAGCGCAGGTATTCATGCATGCGCGCAGGGATTGCACAACAGTTTCCACGTACACATGCAAATCTGTTGGTTTAAGTTGTGCACATGCACATAAATAGGCACACACAGGCACACACTTGCGCGTGTGCGCGCGAGCACCCATGGCTGTAACCCTAGCGCAGGCTTTGTTGCAGGTTATGCATAATGACACTCCCATTTTTCTCATTCTGCCTATAACGACAAGATTTTAATCTAGGAGCATACTTGGAGATGCAGTGCCTCAAGTGCGTGTTGTCTGAACATTGACTGCATCAATGCGCAACTTTAAAACAGCAAACATTGATAAGGCCCAGTGGGTAAGACTTGTGCACACCATTTTGAAAAGTTACAAGTATCTGTGCCAGGCACGTCACACAGCAAAAGTCAACACAAGTCAAACTCACCTTGGAAAACTTCATTACATCGGAAAACGACTTAGAATGTTTGTTAGAAATGTAACCATTTTATGCCTGTTCGCGTGAAAGCGATTTGCTGAGGTAATCAACCGCTGCGACGGTTCGTGTTGTAGGAACATTAAGCGGCGGTGGGGGCCTGTAAGTTGTAAAACACGATGCAGGGGCACATGATGGAGGGGCACGCGGAGGGGCACACGACGGATGGACACACTATGTTTTGGTGTAGGTGGCCAGCGCAGCAATGCGGCGAATGAGCTGTCGCTAGGCAGCAACGCTCACTCGAACGTACTCATAATTTCATGCGATGTTGTCCTGTTCCCAGGCAATGGAGATGTATGGCCCGGTGGAGCCGGGGGAGGTACGCGTTGGAGGCGAAGGGCCTCGAGGCACGACACACCAATCCAGCGCAAGGGGGCACCCCACCTGCTTCCATGCTGCTGATAAGCCTCCTATTCCGTACCTTTTACGTTTCCCATACCAAGAGGCAGAAGCGTTTGCTCAGGAAAGCCCCTTTCTCCAAATAAAGTGAAGTGCATTCCTTTGAAGAAACCAAGCTCTGAGGCCTTTTGATCCTTGCTATATGTTAATATTGCCATGCAGTCACATCTTGCACAACACCAAAGCAGGTGTTTCGGAATGGACGTACACAAGCATGTGCGCGCGCACGCGCGCGCACACACACACACACACACACACACACACACACACACACACACACACACACACACACACGCATACACAC
>LKMJ01002361.1_pt1 | contig 17298 bp, 19 predicted proteins | sample 643391 | NCBI WGS metagenome assembly LKMJ01 (sample SAMN04112250, study PRJNA286221) | soda lake metagenome | biome: soda lake; feature: Kulunda Steppe; material: water; isolation source: sample PL-Br10 brine of Picturesque Lake | place: Russia: Kulunda steppe | collected 2010-07
CGAGTTCAGTGCATGGTGTGCAGGAGGGCACTGCATGGCGCAGGCGAGTTCAGTGCATGGTGTGCAGGAGGGCACTGCATGGCGCAGGCGAGTTCAGTGCATGGTGTGCAGGAGGGCACTGCATGGCGCAGGCGAGTTCAGTGCATGGTGTGCAGGAGGGCACTGCACCGTCGGTCACGCACAAGGCCTGCACGAGTCCGTAGCATGGCGTGCACGAGGCCACTGCACCGTCTGCAGGAGCTCATTGCACAATCCGCAGGAGCTCATTGCACAATCCGCAGGAGCTCAATGCACTGTCTGCAGGAGCTCATTGCACTATCAGCAGGAGCTCATTGCCATGTTTGCAGGTGCCCATTGCACCAGCTGCAAGCAGGCAGGTATCACCACCAGCCGCACTCGGCGGCAGGTGCGGTCAGCAGCGATGGTGAACTGGGCATTGTCCTCCAAAGTGGTGTACCCGCGGCAGGTTCAGCGCAAGCATGCACCGAGCAACGCTGACACAAGGGTGCAACCGTGGTAAGTACAGAACAAGCATGTGCCAAACGACGCTGGCATGACGGTGCACCTATGGCAAACTCAGCACAAGCATGCACCGGACGACGCTGGCATGAGGGTGCATGCAAGGTGCGGATTCAAGGCAGCTGGAGGCTGCGTGTGACAAGGTTGGCAGAGGAAGGCAAGGGCAAGGCAGCAGGATGTGCGGGCATGGAAGGCGGAGCGGCTGCCGGGCACGCAGTAACATCAATAGCAGGGTTGACGGCCAAGCAGGAGGACTTGAGAGAAGAAGCGCGCAGTGAGTGTAAGAATAGACGTTCGCAGCACCAAGCGAGACGAGATCGAAGATGGAGCAGCTGGTGAGCACCAAAGAGGCGCCCTCCTTGCGGTCACCGTGGGAGGTTGGCCGCCGACTGTAGCCGCATGACATGGCATGCCGCGCAGCATGCCGTGCGATGACCAGCGTCTCAGCATGTGAGATGTCAAGAAGCACGGCAGGCAATAAAATGAAAACAGCCGGGCAAAACATGCCACGCGACAACCAGCGTCTTGGCGCGCGAGACATCAAGAAGCACAGCAGGCAAGGAAAAGAAGACAAGCAGGCAAGGAAAACGCTTCCTGCATTGATCAAGGCAATGGGGCCACCCAAAACAGCAGGCATGTGCATGCAAGGCCTTTGACCAGCGCATACAAGGCCTTTGACCACGAGATCCTTACGTGGCACGGGCCAGCATTGACCTTCTAGCACCAGGACGTGGATACATACCCATGCACGTGAGATAGGGCATGGCATGCATGAATGGGTGCAGCCACTTGGACTTCTTCCTCACCTCGGCTATTGCTGCTGCCCTGAGCTTTGCCTGCTTCTTTGCTCTGGCTTTGGCCCTGGAAACAGGCAGGACATGCAGAAGGAAGACAATTCAAGTCATACACACAAAAGTGCACATGCTGTCAAGCACGTAACGGCTCCTGTCATTGCTGATTTCCAGGTACTACCGTGGTGTTGTTTGGTGTGTGCGTGTTGACATTCCTTATCGCATTTGAAGGAAAGGTAGCGCACCTCTTGTGCCTGTTGCTGACAAATAAGAATGACCTTCCTGTTGACATTACACACCAATTGCTTCTTGGAGCCTCTCTGCAGCCTGTCCTCTCCCACCGTCTGCCCTTTTGACCAAACAGTCTTCTCAAGGGCACATGCTCCACCTTCACCTCCCTACCAAGTATTTAACCCATCAATCTGCCAAACCTCATACAAACTCCACAGCCCCCCTGTGCTCAGCCTCAGGCCTTTTGAACACTGTGAGCTCGTTAATTCAAAAGGTCAGCCGCTGCAGCATATGCTGACACTGTGTCACTGACACAAAATGATCATCATCGACGCTCCTTACAGAAAAGAACACAATACCCATGCCCCCCCTGATCCAGACAAGGGTCAAAGGTGCCTTAGATTATAAGGCCAGCTGAATGTAGGGCAGACCTCAACCCTGGGTTTAGCTGGCTCTAGGGATGAGTCGAGACCTAAGGGCCAGCGCACGGCACTCGCTGCCCAACCTTCTGCCAGCAGAAGCACCTCCTGCCAATCTATATCTGGCTGCGCACCATGCTCACAACCCAGAGTGCTTTTGCCATTCTATTCAACCCCTCCTTCCAGGGGCACCTTAGTCGCTTATGGACTCCCATACCGTTCAGCCACCCCCATCATCCATACAGCACTCACCCCCATCATCCAAACAGCACCCACTCCCATCAGCCAAACAGCACTGTGCCATGCGCTCCTCAATCTGGTCAGCCAGGGGCTTCCCAAATTGAACCCCCGCCAACGGCACCCTGTGCCTTGCACCCCCCCCGCACACACCCCTCACTTTGGCCAGCCAGCAGCTGCCATCTTTGGGTTTGTGAGCTCCGCACATGCAGCACTTCAGCGCTGAATAGACAGCAACCCGCGCCACGCACCTCGCTTTGGCCAGCCAGGAGCCGCCAAACTCAGGTTCCCCTCCGTCGGCGTGCCTGGCTGCAATGGTGCCGGCTTTGATGACGCGTGGTCCTGCAGCCTTCTCAGATGTCCTAGCCACAGCAGCGCGCGCCCGCCAGTTGTTCTTCTCATCACTGCCCAGGTCAGCACTGCCCACCGACACGTCCGCGCCTGCAGGTGCGCGCGCTTGTAAATGTTGGTGTGAGCAGCCTGCACAAGATCCGTGAGCACCTTTGTTTGCAGCGCTTGCCAACATGGCCATGCCTGTAAAGGCATGCGCATACTTGAACACAAGTTGCACGTGAGACATAAACGTGCTCCACAGACGCCAACTCACAGCGCCAGTAAGAAGACCTAGCCCGACCCTTGGCTGTGCGGAGATCAATGCATTCACAAGCTTAAACCCAAGGATAATCTATGGGATGTGCAGCAAGGCTGCTCTAAGCCCAGCCCATCCAACCAGCCATTCACAAGGGTTGCTTTGACCCATTGGGATCTGTGAAGTCCTAGACTGTGCAGGGCGGCTGCGCCTGCCATGAGGGGCATATTTAAATGAGAGGCAGGGACAGCCCCCCCACCACATAAATGCTGCAGGGGCAGAACAGCAGCTGCAGCGGGCCGCTGCAATGGGGCAGCTCAGTCGCCGCAATGGTGCCACTGCCCCAAGACTGATGGAAGTGGCTCAGGCAATCATGCAGGCCTGCAAGATGCAGTCCCTGACCAGGAAAATGCGGCTGGGGCAGTGATGCCATCACAGCACACACACTCGTGCGCACGCATACGCCACCACACACACACACATCACACATGCAGATACATGCGTGCAATTGACACACAGCACACACAAGAAGGCAAAAGCACAGCGGACATGCGGCCGCTGGCAGCTCACCCCATCCACCCACGCCCCCCAATGTCATGCTGTCCAAGCTCGCCCCAGCGTGCTCCTCCTCCATGCCCTCATCCCTGCGCAGCCGCTCCCGCTCCTTGCACGCGGCCATGCACTCCTCCATCTGTATGTCGAGCGCATACAGAGCGTGTAGGCATGGTAAGTGTGTGCAAGTGTGTGTGTGTGTGTGCGCATGTGTTTGTGTGTGTCACGTTCTTGCCACTTCCAGGGAGGGTATTGAACCAAACATCTGTGTTAATACAAAAACAAAGGGCATGGCCTGAGGTGTTTCCTGCTTGCGTCTCATGGCTGGCTGTCCCACGCGCGCCCACAGCTCAACCCTGAGCGTAAATCTGTCATACCTCCACTTATTGATGGAAGCAATGTGCAAATATGCTCACCCACTTGATTGCACCCAATCCTGCCTTTGCTCAGCCAACAAGCAGCATCACAAATTGTGTTACACTGTACAAAGGTGCTTGCACATGCGCGCATGCATGCAGAGACAAACACACACGCGTTCCCTCGCACCTCCAACTCTGTTTCCTCTTCACACTCGCCCTTGCAAAGCTTGTGCAGCCGTCGCTGCCGCTGCCACTGGTAAAAGCCTTCTGGGTGGTAGCCCATGGCATGCAGCACCTGCCTCGCCCTGCGGCAGCAAACACGCATGCACGTGTGTGGGCGAGCGTGTGCAAAGTCCCTCTGTCCTTCTGTTGTGGTGCAGGATCAGCAGGAATGGCGCCCGGCAGCTGCGAAGCAGGTAGAAGCACTTCCTGCAGCTCAGTTTGTTTGAGAGGCGTTGGAAGGAAAGGACAGCACACGCTGGAGCATGTGTGACAAGGCCATCGCCGGCTTGAATGTCACCGCCAACACCCTTGCAGCTCCTTCTTTAAGAAGCCGCTGAAGGGTGGGCCACTTCTAGGCGTCCTAGCTGGCATTCTTCCAGGATCTCCCCAGCTGTGGCACAAGGATGTTCCAGGGGGAGGCAGTGCAGCAGGGCATCCCCCAAAGAGCACAGGACAATGTGCGCAGCGGGGGGTACAGCTACCATTGAGCAGCGCGGAAGTACGGCAAGACTCTGGACCCCAAACCCCTGACCCCCGTCCCTGTTGCGCGCACCTCTCAGCTACATCTGTCAAATTGTTGGCAAAGGGCTCCACTGCCACCACGTCAAAGCCCGGGGGGAAGAGGTGCTCGTAATAACCTTGCCTGGCAGATGCTTGCTTAAGGATGGGGCGGGTGCTCATTTGGGAGAGCTGCAAGAACCTGTGGCGCAGGCGTTGAACGGCTTTAGTTGAGGGTGACACGGGTGCGGCATTTGGGGCAGCTGCCACAGCCTGCGGCGTAGGTGCGCCATGGTTGAATGGCATGTGGATCACATAATGTGATGCATGTGCACATGCAGTGGTTTCAAGACGTGATGCGTGATCGCTAGCTGCCGATCCTGAGGCAAGCACACGCACGCACGCGCCTAGACAACCACCTGTAATTGTCCACATCCACAACAAGTGCTTGGTATCACACAACAGACACACGACACACAAACCCTAGCATGCCTGCACGCGTGCACACAAACATGCCTGGAAGACCAGCTGTTGCCGTCCACGTCGACCACCAGCGCAAAGCGCTGGAATTCGTTCAGGCCCATCTGCCAGCGCCCGCCGCTCGCACTGGGCTGCCCCACCAGCTCCGCCAGGCCCTGGCTTTGGTGCTTGCACAGGCTGTCTACGTGCGGGTTGTCCTCGCAAAAGTAGAACAGGTCCGGGGTCTGGATGACCTGCGGAAACAGAGGGCAAAATATCAGCACGCCTGCTCTGCCAGGCCCTGGTGCTGTTGCTCGTGCACAGGCTGTCCTCGCGGAACAGGTCTGGGTTGTGGACAAATGTGCCAGCCAAGCATGTCCAAGCGAAGGAGCAAGGTGGTGCAAAACAGGCCCAGGGCCCAGGTGGCCTGCAGGGGCGTGGCATGCAGGTGCCTGCTGCGCGGAGGAGGGGAGGGAAAGGTGGGAAAGGGGCCGCCGCCTGAGCTCCCAGAACTGTCTGAAGTGCAAATTTGTGCACGTGGCCGGGCACAGCATACAGCCAACTCTGCGCTCCTGCATCTTATAAGTTGAGACTCTGGGGGGCAAGGGCAGTGGATGTGGCGGAGGTGGCAAATGCATGGGGACCAAAAAATTGTCCAGCTGTCGCCTCTTACCCACCCACCTACTTAATAAAATTAGGCTGCTGCCATGTCCCCACTTCTCTCCTTCCCGTCCAGGATATCAAGATCGCAGGCACTGGAAGGTCACTCAGCTGGCTTAAAAGGTTTTGCATGTAACATGGGGTAAGAAGGTACCACACATAAGGTGGGACACTTAGGTATTATGCATAAGGTGACTTGAACAGGTACCATGTGTAAGGTGGGTGAAGAAGGTTCCACGCCTTAGGTGGCATCAATGGGCTCCGCACCCCACCCCGGTGTCGCTGTGAAGCTGTGTGGGCGTTTGAGACACCAGGAGTAGGTCTCCCAAAACACACAGGAAACAGGCCGCAGAGGCACCGACCAGACGTGCGCGTGAGGCGCAGGCGCCGTGCGCCCACACCTTGGTGATGCGGGCGTCCAAGACATCTGGGTTGAGGGTGCTGAGCATGTGCAGCTTGAAGCGCACGGTGCGCGCAATACTGTCCAGGGATACCGCCCCGATGAGCGGGTCGGAGGTGGAGCCCCGCCACACTGCGCGCGGCACCGTGGGGTGCCCGGGGGGGTGCCTGCAGGCGGTAGGCGCGGCAGCAGTGGCGGCAGCCCTCTGTGTGTGTGTGTGTGTGTGTGTGCGCGCGTGTGTGTATGTGTGTGTGTGCGTACGTGCGCAAGCGCGCCAGGGGGCGTGCCCATTCATGGCTATCTGACGGCACGGCGGTACTCTGAGCGTGTCAGCTAACCATCCACAGCCTCTGTGCAGCCTACGCGCTGCCTGCCACAGCTTGCGTGCTGCCAGCCACAGCCTGCGTGTGGCCTAATAATTGCCAGCCACAGCCTGCGTGCGGACTGCATGCTGCCTGCCAGCCACAGCCTACATGCAGTTTCGTGCAGCCCACATGCTGCCAGCCACAGCCTGCGTGCAGCGTACGTGCTGCCAGCCTCAGCTTATGTGCAGCCTACATGCTGCCAGCCACAGCCTACGTGCAGCCTTCATGCAGCCTACGTGCTGCCAGCCACAGACTGCGTGCAGCCTATGTGCTGCCAGCCACAGCCTGCGTACAGCCCACATGCTGCCAGCCACAGCCTGCACGTAGCCTACGTGATGCCAGCCACAGCCTGCATGCGGACTTCATGCCTCCAGCCACAGCTTACATGCAGCCTACGTGCAGCCACCGCGCTGCCCTCCCGGTCCCAACAAAAGCTCGCTGCTCTGATCTGGTTGTTGCAAGTTGCACGCAGCGCGTGGCATGCCTGGCATGCCCTCCGCAACGACTGTAGTGGGTTGATCTGATGGGCACAATAGGTTGAGGTTTGGGTTGCAGGTCCTATCGTCTTCAGCCAAGCTGCCCCGGTTTGGCGGATCCAGCTGTGTGACCTCTCCTCACTTTATGGACCCGAGGGCAAAGGGTAGCCTGCAGGCAAGCTGCGCCTTGTATGCCGCACCTTGCAAGCTCGCAAGCAAGCCACACCTCGCAAGCCGCAGGCAAGCAAGCCGTACCTTGCGTGCTCGCAGTCCGCCCACGCCATGCTCTGCTGGAGGCTCAGCGCGTTCTGGTTCCAGTCGGTGATGTAAGGGATGGTGAAGCCGCCCTGCGGGTGGTCCCTGTGGATGTTTGTGGCCAACAGGGGCATGCCGGCCACGGCGCCATCACCCCTGCGTGCAGAGGAGGCACACGCGCACGCAACGAGGCGCTGGTCATACCAAGCGCACTGCGCGTGCGCTACGGGCGTTTTGTGGGTTGTTTTGGATCAAGCAAATGCTTTCCCAACAGGACCCCAGGCGCTCAAAATACTTTTCAAACGCTGAATATGATACTCATGCTAAAAGCCTTTTGCTTGCCATCCCTCCCTCCCACTTTTTCCTGTGCACCGGTGACGTGACCCCAGAGTGTACATGCAAAGCACCATAATGCATGTATGGCTACACAGGGCAGTGGCAGAGCATTCCAGTTATTCCGAGTGAGTCATCGATGGTGGCCAGCAGAGCCCCGCGCCTTTCTGCTGGCGATGACCTGCCCCAAACCACAGTCTCACAACCTGGCTGGCGCTTGATTCTCTGTGACTTATTGATTCTGATGGTGGCCAGCAGGGGAACCACCTTTCTATGGCCCAAACTGTGCTCATACACGATGCACGTTTACAGGCTGTGGCCCATGCAAGCAGCAAGCAGCATCCCTGCTGTGGGCGCAATGCAGTGCCATGTGGTAAAATGGACTCTGGCAATGCGGCCGCAAAACAGGTGGCGATGCAAGGCAGCTGTGACGCAGCTGCACGCAACGCTGGCGTCACACACTTCTTTGCCAGAGCCACCACCATTGCTCTCATGGGACGGCCATTGGCAACCCCACTCTCCTCTTTCCTCACAAATCAGCCCCTGTTTTGCTCATAGGTCACCACCAACTTCAAGGCTCCAGCGGTGGTTCAGCCCACAGGTCAAAGTCAATTCAGGGTTCCAGCGATGGTTCAGCCCACAGATCAAAGTCAGTTCAGGGCTCCTGCAGGCCTCCCTACGCACGTGTGCACGATGAAGTCCATGTCAGGGATGTCATACAGGTGCGCCGCCAGGATGAACATGTCCATGTACATGCGCATGGTCATGTCGTCCTCGTTGCTGCTCCGGGTGTACAGCCGGCCGTTCAGTATCTGCGGAGGCAGGCAGCAGTGGTCCATGTGCACCTCTCGCTGTTCAGCAGCGCTCTGTCCATGTATGGAAATGCCAGCGACGCTGTTCACACGCCAGGCATTGTTGCTTGGGCACCGGCTTGCCCCCCAAGGCAATGAGCAGCACGCAGCTGTGCCTCTGCTAGCCGCAATCGTTGCTGTCTTACGCACATCAGCGCTGCGAGGATGCTGCCTGTCTCATGCCCATCAGCGCCGAGAAGGCATTGCCGATCTGCAGCTTGAGGCCAGGCCCTGGATTGGGCACAGGGGAGGCACCAGAGCTGCCGCCTCGGGTTCACGTAGTTGCGCACCCACAGCTCACTTGGTTGCTCCTTCAATGAAGCGCCCAACAGGGGCGGCCACCACAACTTGGCATCTTCCTTTGCATCCCTCCCTCCTTGCACCTGCACCCCCACAAAAGCCCCCCACCTGGGGCATATCCGCCCGTTCGCCCCACCATGTTCAACTCACGCCTTGTTTGCAAGTCAAGTGTGCACGCACTTGCTCCAGCCCAATCTCCCGTGCATCTCTGGTGCATGACCTATGTTCAAGCCTCGACTTACGCGCAGCTCCAGTGCGCACGCCCAGGGACAACCCTCACCTTGCTTCCATTTCTGGTGCGCATGCCCATGCGTGAGCCCCACCTTGCGTGCAGCACAGGTGCGCCCAGCCACACACAGCCCCACCTTGAGCGCATCTGCCCAGGCATGCTGCCCGGAGTCCTCTAGGCAACCCTTGCGTGCAAAAGCGGCATCCCCTTGCGCGCACCACACACTGGGCCACACCTTGCGCGAACCACACGCTGGGCCTCACCTTGAATGCATTTGCCCGTGCACACTGCGCGCACGACCCCCCATTCCCTGTGCGCAGATTCTTGGGCACAGCCTCAAACTCCTCTCGTGTGATAACCCCAGAGTCCCACCGCCATGCTGCCAAGGGCACGCCTCCTGGAAGGTCGTCAGGCACCTTCAAGCCAGGAGCAAACATGGAGAAAGCCATCAGGCACCTTCAAGCCAGGAGCAAATGAGGAGTGGCCTGGCGCCTGGCCCCCCTTGCTTGCCAGCGAGCAATTTTGAGCTGTTGTGTGCATCTCAAGCTGGGTGCGCTCCTCATCACACACAGGCGTGTATGGCCAGGCTGGATGAGGTCCCATCTGACACATACTTGAGGGCGCACCTCGAGGCTTGCTGACACGCGCGAGGGCCCCCCACAGTAGGCGCTGAGGTACACAAGGCCCCAGAACACTTGCTGCAGCACACAGGGCCCTGAAACAGCTTGGGCAAGGCTGGCTGGGGAGGAAGCTGTGCGCGTGCCTCCGACAGCGCAGGCGCAAGTCCCCCCGGCTGGTGTGGATCTGCCTTGAGTGCTTCTGGCCCCATGCACGCTGCAGCAGGTGCCTCTGACGGTTGACATGCCAGGCATGCCTCTGCTGGGTGGGTGTGTCAAGGAATTGGCCTGCTAGGTGTGTGCTAAGCATGCCGGATGGAGGCAATCCAGGCAGGCATCCAGCAGAGCACATGCACATCCCGCATGCCAGCTATTTAGGCCGCTCCCTGCAACCTTACCTTTCTATTGCGCCTGAGCATGGACGGGTGGAACGGCTCATCCAGCGTGTACTTGGCCGCGTCTAGACATGTCATGTATTCCCTGCGTCGCAGGTCAGGCTGATGCTTTCTGTATTGCAGGCACAAGCGGGTCAGGTTGATGCTTTCTGTGTTGTAGGCACGAGCGGGTCAGGCTGATGCTTTCCGTGTTGCAGGCACGAGCAGGTCAGGCTTATGCCTTCTGTGTTGTAGGCACAAGCGGGTCAGGCTGATCCTTTCTGTGTTGCAGGCATGAGCAAACCAAGCATGGCACCAAAAGCCCCCCAAGGCCCTGCAGGCACAGATCAATGCATCAATGCACACGGCGCATTTCGGGGAGCAGGGCATCAATGCACACACAGCGCGTTTTGGGGAGCAGGGCATCAATGCACACTCAGCGCAGGCACAGACCACTGCATCAATGCACACACAGCGCGTTTTGGGGAGCAGGGCATCAATGCACACACAGCGCAGGCACAGATTTCTGCATCAATGCACACACAGCGCGTTTAGGGTGGTTGGGCATCAATGCACACACAGCACAGGCACAGATCACTGCATCAATGCACACACAGCGCGCTTTGGGGAGCAGGGCCACGGCAGCGCGGCCGTTGGCACAGTCATTCCTGCATAGGCAGCAATTCTATGACTGCGGGCAGGTGTGCAGGCAGGCCAATATGCTGATGGGCAAGAGCGTGGATAAGCACACGCTCCGAGGGCAAGCAGGCATATTCGCATGGGCCATCGGCAGCCCTGCAGCAGGCAAGCTGCCTAGACACCCATGCTACAGACGCATATGCCTGATGTCAAGCTTATTGCACACACACACACACATTCACACACACACAAATCACGCGCACGCACACATGCCGCGTGCGCCCCATTCATTGCAGGCGCCTGTGTGCAGGACTTTGCCTTGAGTGTGGCTTGGCTGACCCTTTCTAGGCTTAAGCACTATGTCAACCCTGGCCTGCCACATCATAGAGCCCTACTGTTGTGCCTATGAACAAACAGGGAAGCACTGCGGTGTCCCTCGACAGGGGATGGATGACAGACGGGCAAAGGCGCCTGGCAGCACACTGACTGGCAACAGCAGCTGCTCTCCGACCCACCCTGCCTCCAGTTTTGGGTGCGGATCGAAGCCTGCATCTTCGAGGTATTGGCGAATACCCTGCCTATCCGCATAGGCAGCCCAGTACTGCGCGCGCGGGCCATCAAGGGTAGCATTAGCTGCGTGTCAGATGCAAGCCATCGCCCGGAAATCAGCAGGAGTGAGCCACAGCAGGGGTTCAGATGTCTTCTATGGACCGCGAGGCTCAAACTGAGCCCTACACAGCACAGGTCCTTGCTGCAAGCGCACAGGAACTGGCGTAAGCCAGCCACGCATGCGCTGAGCCGCAGCACCATCTCAGTGTGGAGACAGCAGCTCTCCCTGCAGGCTTCCCAGGGCGTGTCAAGGACGCAGGTCACAGTTGGGCAGGCGCACAAGTAGTGGTGCGGGCCGCGCCACGTGCTAGCACATGCAAGCAACTATTGTCGGCACTTAAAAACAGAGGTTCGTCATGCACCATCTACATGATGCTGCAAACCATGCAATGGGCCACAATCTGCATGATGCTGCAAACCACGCCATGGGTCACGATCCACATGAAGCTGCGGACCATGCCATGGGCCACAATTTGCACGATGCTCCAGACCATGCCATGTGTTCCAGGGCTGCAAATGACTTTACTTGCGAGCATGACGGCCAGATGGCGAGATTGGGAGGATGAGCCTTAGTCAACCCTATGGTACGATTGTGATATCCAAGTGAAGCTAGCGGGGAGCGGGGTGATCCAGTTGTGACAGAGTGATCATGGCTTGTGGCCGCTTGATGCCTGATGGATGCATTTCTGGCTCAGCAATGCACACACGCACAAGCATATGCAAGCCCAGATGCTCAGAGAGCGAAGTCCATGGAAATCAGGAAACAGGCGCCTGAGCGTTAAGGAGAGCATAAACCAATGCACCTTTTGAGGCACCATCCTCAGTACACAGTAACAACATTTGACCATTGGTTGGGAAGGCGCCATCGATGAAACAAAGCCGCATGCTCGTTACTCCTTCGAAAAGCAACTCTCCAGCAAAGCGTCCGCCCACGTACCTGGACGGAGGGCAGATAGGGGGAGTTCAGAGGCCTAGGCTCAACACGTAGAAGCTTGTGCAGCATCCCCTGTTGATAGTAGGGTCCCTTGTCTACTGCCTCATGCCGACTGCCAAATAGGGCCCCCCTTGCCCCATTGGAATGCCTCTCTGGGTCCCCCCACTCATCTCTGCTGCTGAAGCCCCTGCCCCCCCGTCTGGATACCCGGAATTGCCGGCTATCCCAATCATCGTCGTCCTCCATAGCATCCTCCATTGGAATGGTGAGCAGGAATAATAGCAGCAGTGCTGCGCATGCGACAAACATGACCTGCAGTCAATGTTCCAAGTAGCTCTCAGTCTTTGCCTGCGAGCAATCAAGCTTGTTGATCAATTGATATAAAGATCTGGCCTGCAAACCAGGATCTCCACCTTGGTCAGTGATGGTTGCTGGAGTGCATGTACGAAGCGCCCAGCCAAGCTGGGTTTCCTTGGCGGCACAAACTTGCTGCTGCCTGCACTAACAGGTGCGCGGTCCCAGGAGAAGCTCATTGTGACAAGGGTTTCAAGTCAAATGTTAGCAACTGTTGGGACGTGGGAGGCTTCGAGGCCCAGGCCTCAGCACACTTGTGTGTGTGTCATGCTTGCATCAGTTGTGCTTCAGGTCCACCTGCCAAGACGTCAAATCATAGCTAATCATATAATTTAATTTCGATCGTTCGTTTGCCTGGTTTGCAAAGCGACTTGCTCGATCATATACGTTGGTCAAGAGCGAAGTACTCCATCTGATGTCGTTCAGTTTGATACAATTGGATCCCTGACCTTCAAACCCAAAGCTAAAGCGCTCCGCAAAATTGTCTCCTCCACACCTGTCGTCAAACTCAAATTTTTGAGCACTGAACAGTGTTGAACTTGTCAAAGACAAAATGTTGGCTTCCAAGAGGTGTGCTGCTCTCCCCTCCACCAGCTATGCACAGCGAGCGGTGCCCTCCCGGGCGAGGCTATCCGCCAAGCGGGCTGCCCCCTCGGTCGCGTGCAAGGTGGCCGTCATCGACGTCACTGATAAAACCTTCCAGACGGATGTTATCCAACACCCGGGGGTGGGTTGGTGCGGGAGCAGAGTTGCTGTGAAGAAGAACCACGCTTGCACAGGGCAACTATCCTGAGCGCCGAGCCCCCTCGCCCAGCGCCCTTGCACACGCTACCACACACCTACACTTCGTACTTCTGCATGTCCCTGCACAGGTGCCGGTGCTGGTTGACTTCTGGGCCCCTTGTGAGTGCGCGCGCATGCACGCGATGCTTCCGGGTGCTCCGACGCAGCAGCAGCAGCAGCAGCCGTGCCCTTGGCCCGCAGCATTTGTGCGGATGGGATGATGCCGTGCTTGTTAGCGTCAGATGAACAGGGTGGGGGAAGCGAGGGGCAGCTCAAGAAAATATCCCTTGAGGGAGCAACCGTGATGTTTGTTGCCGGGGCTAGCCCGCTGTTGGAGCAAATCCCACCCCAGCCGGCTGCACAGCCCCGACGCTGAAGCTCCCTGCGTGGTGTGCGTGCGCTTGCAGGGTGCGGGCCGTGCCAGATGATTGCACCCATGCTAGACGAGATCCAGGCGGAGTACAAGGAGAAGGTCAGATGCGTCAAGCTGAACACGGATGAGAGCCCACAGGTGGCCACTGACTACGGGATCCGCTCCATCCCCACCGTAAGTGTCTGCTCCAGAAGCTGCTGCCGCTGCTGCTGGGAGGGGGGGGATGTACATGTGCCTGCGCCTGTCTGTGGATGGGGTCATTGCAAGAAAGCAAGAGGTCACCCCACCATCACCTCGCCCCACCATTCAGTGCTACAGGTGTCATGCTTCATTCAGCAACTGTGCTCTACATTGCTGTGGGTGCTGATTGCAAGCTCGAGTTTAATACGCGTACTGACTGTATGACCTCAACTCCCTCATCAATTCCTTGAAGAACATGGCTTAAGCCAGACAAGGCATACCTTTCAGTTCATGATGAGGGAGTTGATGGCATCCGAATCCCTATGCCTCATCTGGTGTGTGGATGTGCATGCGCAGACCAAGCCCTGCTAACACTTCTGCCCATGCGAGAGAGAGGTCTTGCTTATTGTGCCCTTGTCTAATGCGCGCAACATGATAGGTGATGATCTTCAAGGATGGCAAGAAGATGGACACCATCATCGGCGCTGTGCCCAAGGCCTCCCTAATCAAGGCCATGGAGAAGTACATGTAGTTTTGGAGCTGGTTCAAGTTTGTTTTTGGAGGGGGTATGCTATGGGAAGGGGTCTTCCCCAGCAAGGAAGGCGGCTGGTCTTTAGTCGGCTTCAGCTGCTTTGAGAGAGAATTGACTTAGCCTGCTGGATGCTTCTGTTAGAGCCTTCACTAGTTGTTTCTGTGTTTTTGCTCCACTAGAGCATCAATAGCCTAGGGTAACCATTTTGAGGGATGCGTGTTTGGTCCGTACACCTGGGATGCACCCAAGCAGCCGCTAGTGCATGGGTGATTAAGCTTATAAGTTGCCTGAACATGGAGGACAACAAAGGCGGTGGGGTACATCACACTGTCCTTCCGTTCAAGCTTGCAACAGATCAGCTGGTGTTGCACACCGATTGATACTGTAATTAGACATAGAATTGCTTCCAGGCTTATTAAAATCTTGAGCATAGGTAATCTGGAGGAAATCCGACCTTCACAAGTATTGGAAGTCAGACTTGGCACAATCTGGCTTTGAGATCAGACCAGCATCAAGACCAGGAATGGGTACTGCCAGTCACCCCCCTGATCCCCACCGACTTCTGTTTTCTTTGCGGTTTGAGTCATACAAGATAAGGGTTAACCGCCAGCCAGATCGGTAGGCTGATTGGTTTGTTGCTGGTCTTCGCCAGCCAGAAAATGGTCCACAATGTCCGAAATGAAATGGCAGAGTCTATTGTGACGGACAGAAGGGGAAAGAAAGGAAAGAGTACTTTCTTCTGAGACAGCACACAAGTCTTGACAGTGAAAAAGAACATGCACCTCATTTTGAACAGCAGCACAGGAACACTTGGCACAGTGGCCATTTCCACCACGCCAGATGGAGGATTCAAGTTTGCAAGTTTAAGTTGGAGGATTCCACCGCGAGAGTATGAGCTCGCAAGCGGAACCTGCTCACATTCCTCATAACATGCTCAGGGAGATCAAGGTGCAGATAGCGAGGAGGCATCAGGGGGGCACCCCCATTCCGCACCCGTGTGCGTGAATCAGCTTGAAGATCCAAGAGGGGTGTCACGCCAGATTTATGCAGTGCCAGATTTATGCTGCATTGTGAGCCGGAGGTTGGTTGAGTTAGTTGGAGGAGTATTTGATCCCTTGCTCAGTCCAGCTATGGCTGTATTTGAGCAAGATGGGTGTGTGCACACTGTGTGGACTGGCTGCGGACAGCGACAGTGTACACCAAGCAGACAACAGGTTGCCCGCGATGAGACTGAGGAGCCTCTGTTATGGCCATACCGCGTGTCTAATTTGGATGCAGCAGTCTCTCGGCGTGACAGGGGGCAGGCAAACCAAGAATGATAAGTCACCAGTTTGTTGGAGTCATACAAGGGTTACATTGGTTGCAAGAAAAAGGCCTTCAAAGTTAACAAGTTCAGCCAGGTAGAAAAAGGCCTTCAGTCTAGAAGTGCGACTGCTCATAAAAGCCTGCTCATTAAAAACTACCAGTGCATGAAGGAGGAAGTAAAGCTTATTGTTTTCCTGGCCCAGAAAAGCAGAAACATTGTTGAAGCCTGCGAAAGGAAACAGGGAAGCATTAGTCCTTCGGAGAGAGACCACGTGTGGATGCAGTGAAAAAGGACGTGTTGCTCATCTTGGAGGAGTCATACAGTGCTTGGCCCTAGTAGGTGACTCCTGTTTCTTAGTTCCAAGTTAGGGTTAACCGCCTGCCTGGTCGTTGGGCCTGATTGGTTAAGGTAACAATGGGTTAGACCTCAGGAAGGCTTCAGCCAAATGGGTTGACTGCTGGTCTTGCTGGACACTGCCAGCTAGACAAAAAACATCCATAGTCTCAAAAGAAATGATTTCAATGTCTGCTTCCTTAATTGATGTAGGGAGTGCTTCACTACCTACGCAGTTTTCTTTTCTTTTCTTTTGGTTCAAGAGAAACAAAAAAAGAAAAAAGAAATGCTACGCAAGCAGCGAAAAAGCCCCTCACATCAATTAAGGAAAAGGGGCCACTTGGGAAGAAAAGCCCCTTCACCAGAAAAGAAGAATGCAGTCAGTGAGGATCAGGAGGGTTGCGGGCAGTCAGGCCAGCAGACCTCTCCTGATAAGTTTGAAGGTGAGGAAAATGCTCAAGAGAACGCCCCTTGTTCGTACGGGTTGTTGTCCTCTAATAGTGCCACTCTTAAGCTGGCATTCATGCAGACCTGAAGCTGGTGCCTCGGGCTAAAACATCTTGGGCTTCGGATATTTGCGCGCCTTTGAGGGATTGCGAGGCTGCGACACTTATACACGAGCTTTCTTGCAGGGGCTCCCTATTTGTTACTCGGATTTCACTGCTGACCTGTTTAGGATGAGAAAAGTGTGGAGGGACATTGCTTACATGAACCCTCTGGAAAGCGACAACAAACTGGAGACTTATCATTCTTGGTTTGCCTGCCCCCTCTTAGATCTTCAAGCGGATTCATGCACTCGGTTGCGGAATAGGGGTGCCCCCCTGATGCCTCCTCGCTATCTGCACCTTGATCTCCCTAAGCATGTCATGAGGATTGTGAGCAGGTTTCGCTTGCTAGCACATACTCACGCGGTGGAATCCTCCACCTGGCGCAGTGGAAATGGCCACTGTTCAAAATGAGGTGCATGTTCTTTTTCACTGTCAAGACTTGCTTGAGTGCTCTCTCAGAAGAAAGCACTCTTTCCTTTTCTCTCCTTTCTGCCAATCCTTTTCTATGGAGACCCCTTAAAAAACCTCATGGCTCACCTAGGTTGCACGCAGCATTTATTGACTTCAAGCAGGCATATGACTCCATTCCTAGGTGTGCCCTTTGGGAGCACCTCCAACGCAATTGCATGCCCACCTGCCTCTTGAAGATCATTCAAAATCTGGATGATGCAGACGAGTATGTGCTGGTGGATGGAACTAAGCAAGCAAGGGTTCGGCCTACTCGTGGTGTCAAACAAGGATGCCCTCTTTCACCTTTGCTTTTCTCTCTGTACACCAATGATGTTGGTTACATAGCTCGGGACGTAAGTGGGGCGGTGACAGGAATAGCTGATGTTTGCGTGAAACACATGTTGTATGCAGATGATCTGAGCTTAACTGCAAATGAGCCAGGTCAACTGCAGATGATGTTGGATAGGCTGAGCGCCTACGCTCTAAGGAAGGGACTGATTGTGAACACATCAAAATCAAAG
>LKMJ01002362.1_pt1 | contig 17294 bp, 28 predicted proteins | sample 643391 | NCBI WGS metagenome assembly LKMJ01 (sample SAMN04112250, study PRJNA286221) | soda lake metagenome | biome: soda lake; feature: Kulunda Steppe; material: water; isolation source: sample PL-Br10 brine of Picturesque Lake | place: Russia: Kulunda steppe | collected 2010-07
CACCAATTAGGTGTCTTTAAAAGGACGGGCTGTGTCTGTGTGTGGGTGCCTGAAAGGCAGTGCCTGCGCAGGCCTAGTATGCTAGGCACCTTAAAGAGATTAAGGACACCTCCTTCCTTTTTTAGCCTGCCGCATTCCCTAGCCTGTTCGTCCGCTTTTGGGTGGTTGCCCAATATGACCCCCAGCTCTGGATCCTTGACCATTTTATTTGACATAGGCACTGTTGCTTCGCCTTCTGGCATCCTCCTATGCCAGTGGTGTGAACTTGAGCAGGTATTTCTCCCCATTCCCACACCCCAGGCACATAGGTAAAAGCATCAAGCCTACTGTGCTGTGGCAGAGCCTGGGGTTCTGTGCCCATAAATGTTTCATGCTGTGCATGCACACAAATACCAGCAGTAACTGCCAAACATTGAGGTGGCCTACCTTCACCGAGGGATCTGGTCCATACATGGTGGTGGTGGTGGTCATGATCTTGGCGCGCCTGCGCTGCCATCCACACGAAGTCCCGCTGTGCGAAGTGTCCCTTGCGTTTGTTGGTCTGGTTCACAGGCTCGTGCGAGTTGACAAGCAGTGGGAGCGGAACTCTAGTGCCTTTGTGTGTTTGATCTGATGAGCTGTGCTGCACAGGTTCAGTGTATGCAGCATGCGACTCTCCACAGGCGGCATGATTGCAATACGTGCTGACGTTGCACAAGAATACACCAGCTGCTGCCCTATCCTTCCATGATCTGTTTGAAGTGACTAGCAGAGGGACTGCCGCATGCGCACGTGTGCAGGCCACCCTTTGCCATGAAAGGCCTGAATTCAATCAGCTTGGTAATGGGGTCAGGGCGCGCACTCCAATCTTGCGCACAGTGTGTGGAAACGAGCACGTTGTACATGTGCTCCACCCCTTTCACTACTAGATTAGGTTAGGTTACATAGCTGTATCCGCCAAACGAGGGCAGCTTAGCTGAAGCCTTAAAGGCCTGCAACCCAAACCAAAACTAAAAGCGCCCATAGCAGAAGACAGGTAGTGCCTGGAAGCCAGATCGTTTGGTGAAAAGCAAAACTGAAATATGGAACACGCTCGAAGGCAGTTCACGAGCACGCAAGGGCAAGATCACAGCAAAGGATGACAACTGGAGGGATCAAAAAAAGCAAGGCTCGCTGACTAGTTACTTCAACCAACCAGCCGCCAGAGCGCACGTTTGCAAGCCAGTCCAAAAGCACGCTCTTGGAGGTTGTCTGGTCTTGATGGATCTCCATGGTCCTGTGTCGGGGAAGTCCCGGTCGCCTTCCTCTTTGTCTCCGCCAATGCTGTCAGCCTGCGGCGTTGTTGCTCTTGCTGCTTCTGCTCTTGTTGCGGTTGCCCCTGCTGCTGCTGCTGCTGCTGCTGCTGCTGCTGCTGCTGCTGCTCCCTATGTATCTGTTGCTGCTGCTGCTGCTGCTCCCTTGGTTGCTGTCGCTGCTGCTGTTGCTCTCTTGGTTGCACTTCACTACCAGGAACTGTGTAGCTGGTGTGCTGCGTGTCTTTGCCTCTACTGATGCGTTGGCATTAAGCACGCAACGGACAGGTGCATCCACTATGCCTACCACGCTACCTACGCCCCCCAGGGAGGTGGCGATCTGGGTGGCACATGCATTGTACTTTTGAACCCTTGGGTATCAGCGTAGGATTGAGACATTACTCCTATCTCCAAACCTGTATTGTACAGCACTTTACTGCAGTCACCATAACCTTGGCCCTTGTACTCTATGAGAAGCCATACGCAAGCCGGTACAGGCTGGCAGTCTCTGTTGAGCCAGTGGATTGGCTTGTACGTGCAGGCACATTACCTGCACCATTAGGTGGGCTAGGTGGGGCAGCAGATGCTGCAACTGGTGCCCCAGATGCAAACAAATCATTCCTGTCAAGGAGTGCTACAGCCGTTTTTGCATCGAGTTGCACCTTAATCAGGGTGTTAGGCTGCTCTTTCACAATTTCTGGAGCCTCTTTTCACCCGAATCCCCCAATGTCAGCTGCAACGTAGCGTTACCTCCCTCTCTTTGCTCAGCTGTAATCTTAATTCCTGCTTGAGTGGGTGTGGAGTGTGCCCTAGCAGGACTAGACAGGTCCATACTGGTTGCATCAAACGGCACCAGGGCTGCAGCAGCTACAAATGTTTCAGTGCTTGGCAAGCTTGTCATCAGCGTGTGCACGGGTGGCCATTGTAAGTCCTCATTTGAGGTTAAGGTGGTGGTGGCATGGGATTATGCATTGCCATGCTGCTCAGGCCTAACATTAGTCCCATACCTCTCGTGATTTCTGCCAAAGCAGATAGAAGCTGGATTGTGAATCCTCCCAGACTCCCCACACCGCGGGAAGCGTGAACCTGGCCTCGTAGCCGGTCTATCCCTGACCATGTTGCGCTGATCTGGCCGTGCCGTAGTTGCACCTGTGCTTGTAGCGTGTGCATGATACTGCTGCACAGGTGTTGCGTAGGTAAAAGGCATGGACGATCGGTGGTATGAGTGCGGTGGTGGAACATGTCCAGTGTGCCTTGGTGGTGGTGGTGGTGGCGCCATGCATTGGGTGTGCAAAACAATTTGCAGCTGCGCGCTCAGCTCTGCCACCTGCCTATGCAGATCTGATTCAGCTGCAGTCACATGGGCACGAGCCGGTGGCCTGCGCTCAACGCGGCTGCTAGATTGCTCCGCAACGTGCTTGAGAAGGGTGCGGCACTCATGCATGCTGTCCAACATGGCCAGGAATGGGGCAAGGCCTGTCTACATGAATCATTCTTGGGGATGCATCCCATTTGGATGGTGATTGGGTGGGGTTCGTGAGCTTGGTGTGTCCCATGTAGGCTTGGTGCTTGCCGAACTTCTGGGCAAGTCTAACCATGTCTGCCAGGCAGGCTTTGTTGCGCATAAAATCAGTCTCCATTTCCTGAGCTAGCTTAGGCACTGCCCTATTCTCACAGCCTTAGCTAAGCGCCTTGCTGCCTTCTCATCCTTGACATCGCCATCCTCAGCCACAGTTTGTAACTTCAAAGCAAAACTGACTACATCCTCACCGGACCATAGTTCCATAGCAAGATGCTCTGCTTTCAGCCCTTATGCAGGCCTTGAGGATGGAGTTTGAATACATCTCGGGCGACAGAGAGCAGGACAAGTGTCTGGACAAGACTAGGGAGGCTACCATTAGAAAGATGCAGAGCTTCTCCTGCATGGAGGAGTAGAAGCTTGACTCTGAAGGGGGCAAACGGCGTGGCAGCCAAACTATCGAGGGAGAGGAGCATTGGGTAGAGTAGAATCAGTGTTGTGTAGAGCTTTGTAAGATTGCTCTTACTTGTGTACACGAGGAAGAGAAAGCATCTGCAGATTTGACTGAAGGCACTAGCCAGCTTTTCATCCTTTGTGTTTGTCCTCTGCTGGAGAGAGACTCCACCTTGGATGTAAAATATTCCATTTACCGAAAGTGAGTACCTCAGTTGTTGCTCAGCCAGAAATACAAGCAACTGACTAACCAACTTCAGTTTGACTACGATTCATCACTGACTATGAATCGTCGTGACAAGCTCCTACCTAGCTGTCATACAAACCAGCACAAACTACATTTGTTGTAGCTAGCCACAGATCAAAAAAGCCTGTAGCAAAGGGTAGTGTCCCATGCAAAAGCACGCACACGATAAGCTGCTGCAAGCATGGGTCTGGCTGCATGCTCAGACAATGCTGTCATGTTCAGTGTCTGGTGGAAAGTCACGCCAAGGTACCTGAACAAGTCAGAGCACTTTCAAGCATCAATAGCTACATTCAAATGGGCACCTCAGCATCACGCCTTTAGCTGAGGTAGATCACCTCTGACTTTGCAGTATTTATGATAAGGTGTTTGGAGCGTGCATAGACGCAAGCCTGTCAAGTATGGTTTGCAAGGCACCCGGAGCATTAGCTTGCAGAATTAGGTCGTTTGCGCACAACATACACATGACATGCAAAGCCTGTGACCTGGTGACTGCACCTTGCACTCCCTCAGTATCGTACCATTGGCATTAATGTGCAAGTAAAAAAGCAATGGAGACAAACGACACACTTTCACAACCACAGATGGCTCAACCTTGGCGGATCAATGCCCGTCCTGTATGAGGTGCTCAGTACCAGGCTGGTCTCCAGCATACAGGCTTTGAAGGGCAGAGGGGAGTTATACAGGTACAGGCATGCCTATGCAACAGAAGTAAAACCTTCCTGGGGATGGCGTTGCAGGCCTGTTTGAATTCAATCAACGCGGTATGCAGGCTGGAAGACTTGTTGGGCTTCTTGGTGCGGACAGCCTGCTGCAAGTGCCTAAGGATGGACATGGGCTGCATTGTGTTTGGCCTAGGTATAAACAAACTATGTGTGGTATCTTGTCTTGAGAGACGCACCATGTAATGAGCAGAAAGCGAATGACGTTTGCATACAGCCTGCACAAGTAGCCACTGACAGCTAGCATGCGATAGCTGTTGGGGTCACGCTGGGGGCCCTTCATGTACAAAAGTGTAATCTAAGCCACTTTTCAATCAGCTGGAGTACTCAAACAAAGGAGGAGGAGCTGGACTAGAATGGACATAAGAACATGCCCCCTATCAAAACCGCAACCCTCAGACCTAGGCAAGCAGTGCATTGCTTACTTCAGATAAGGTGTGGCTACCACATCTACACCAGAGGAAGTGCTACCCTTCAACCACTTCAGGTGTTTGGCAAGGAGAGTGCAAATTGTCTCCAGATCTGGCATGGAGCCAGTTAGGGGGGGTCCAGCCCGTTGCTGCACCGTTTGCAAGCAGCTCAGCCGGAGGCGGGTGGCCTAGGCCATGGGGGACAGCCACGTCACTAGGAGAGGGGTGTGTTTCAAGCACCTCCCCTGGGGGATGAAATTGGTCATTTAAGCCAGTCTGTCACGCTTGATCAGCGATGGGGGTGGTGGTTGCATGATCCCTTGGGGCAGCGCAACATGGAGTGCGGGTCTGCATTCTCGCTTGCAATTTGTCCAGAAGCGCTGCCTTTTAGTCCTTCCAACGGCATGCCCAGATCACTGCACAGTGGCCCTGTAGAGCTTGTGAACCTCCTTGCAAACATGAACTGCCTACCCACTGCCCACTACCTCGCTGAATTGGTGGCAAAGCATAGCACACTCTTCACATTACCATGGAGTGCCCCTTGCCGCCCCCTGACTGCGCCAAGAGTGCAAGCAAAAATTATGATTGGTCATGTCCACCCCAGGCTCACCAGCAGCATGCACAACCAAAGAGCACAGCATACAACAAGCCTTTTTAAGGTCCTTCTCAGCATTAGCTTGCTCAAACTGGCCCTGGAAGTCTGAATTTGCTAGTGCTGCCAAGCAAGCCCTGTTCAGCCGCCAGCAGAGAGTTGAGCGCTCACCACAGCCACAGGGGGCATACCTGCGCCCAGCACTTGGAGACCAGTCTGCAAGCACACCAGCATCCTCAACCACAAAGTGTAAGCTCATTGTGCAGCGATCACTGATGTGTTTCAAGGGCGAGATCTGCACACTTGCTAGCCGGAAAAAGGCACTGGACATGAGTACATGGTCAGGCCGGCCAGCTCCCTTCTGCGCAGGCAACCCCACAAAGCTGGCCTGCCCATTATCTCCGTGCAGCCTGCCCATGCCCAGACTGCCATCCAGGGAGCCAGCCAGACCAGCGAACAGCCTGCCAGCTGCATTTATGGCCTGGCATTCACACTGGCGTGCCAGCTGGAAGGCAGGGTGCGCCACGAAAAGGGCCCTGCAGGCATGGGTGACCTCAATGAGCCCGCCAACCTTGGCGTTCAGGTCGCCACACAGCAGGAAGAGGGGGGGCACATAGGAGACCATCCTGTGACATGCTACAACTCGTAAGCTAGAGCAAGGAAGGAGTCAGTAACTTGTGCAAATCAAGCATCAGCCTGTCCATGCCATCAGTGCATATTTCAATTAGCACCACAATGTGTGAACACCAGATGATGTCAATCAGGGCAGCTGTCTTGTTGGCTGCAGCAGAAGGATCAACACAGGGGGCAGGGAGACCACTGATGTTATGGATCAGCAATTTGAAATTGTGAGCGCCTGGACAGTTAAACCTAACCCCCTATCTGGCCGTGGCACTCCCAGCTGGAGTGGCATGTCTCCAAACCTGCTGAACTGAGCGAGAGGCACCTTTACACGGGCGACCCTCCTGGCCACATTCGTGCAGCATAGATTGATTGAGGATTGCAATTTTTGCTCCCAATCACTGATCTAAATGGTTTTCCTTTCAAAAGACATATGTAGGCAGTCTTTAATGGGCATGTAGACTCTGCCCCCTTAAAGAATTATCTCTGGTCAAATAAGGTATCTGCATACACTTTTCTGGTAACCGGGTATGTGCCTGCTGATCACGGGCAGCTTTTAGCTGAAGCCTATCAAGCCTGCAACCTGATGTCATGCTGAGATTCTGCTGCATGCAGAACAGTCTCTAGGCTACCACAACAGATAGATAATTGTCTTTAAACTAGCTGCAGACCGCGGGCAGTGTATACAACGCGCAAGCGCGGCGTACTTGCAGACAGGACAATCACAGAACCTGTGGCCCTGCTGGACCCTCTCTTCCACTCCTCAACGGCTAAGCTCAGATTCTCAGGAACGTGTTTTATTCAGCTAGTAGTACTTACACAATTGTAATCTTGCAAGATTTGGACCACACACTTGTAATGTTGCACTGCCATGCCATGTTTCCCAAAGCTTGGGGTACTCAATAGGGGGCATCATTACAAGTGTGCTTTGAGACTCAACATGGAACTACTGCAAGTTTGTCGTCAGATACAGAAAGGCATGACATGTGCTCTAAATAAAGTGATAGCTGTATTGTCAATCACTTGTACCACACTTGAAGTACTCAGCCAACCAGCTCCAACTGAGGTATTGAGCAATGAAAAGACAATCCATTTGTCCCACGGCACAAGCAAAACCTTGGCAATCAATGTGCATCTATAGCAATTTCATGACCTTTCCACTTTGCTGTTGCTGCATCATGTAAAGTGTCAAGCACACGCTATACGCGGAAGATTGCCCATGCACCTCCTTCCTGCTTTATCACACGTGGCTTGGTGCCCAGCAACTTCTCAATTTGCAGGGCCAATTTATCCCGAAACAATGCCCTTTCCTGCTCCGCGTTGGCGTTAGAGCTGGTTTGCTCAAAGTAGTAGCATTCATTACTCAGCACAAATCCCCAATCTCGAATGAAGTTACCCAGCACATTACGCACCACAGATGTGCTATCATACTGATTATGTCCGTAGCAGTAGTTATTGCTGGGTTTAGTGTTGTACTTGAAGCTGAAGATGTCGGCGTTGGTGATTGCCCATTGAATCGTTTGTCTCACGGCTACCTGTTTTGAGGCAAAGGTTTCCCAACAAAACAGGGCAAACATGAGATAAGTATGCACGTATGCGCACATGCCGTACAGATGCATCACTTGATATCGTGAGAGATAAATCACCTTGTCAGCTGAATCAGCCGCTAGTAGAAGGCGATCCAGCTTTTTGCTGATGTCTGCTGCACAGCCAGAGATTGGATCCAGCTTCTTGCTGATGTTCACCGCACAGTCTGAAACTGATTGGCTAAGCCTTGCAATCTGCTTTATGTCATCACCAGCCTCTGCAGATAGCTTCAACGACAGAGACTGGGCATCACTGAGCGCAGCCGCCACCTGCAGGAGAGATGGCAAGGCCCACGTTACATAGAGACTCGCACAGAGCCTGGGCCGCCTGGCTTGCATGTGCATGCATGCGTAAAACTTCAGATATAGCGAAAGGAACGGAGGCAGGTTCAGAGGCGCGCACCAGCGCTCGAGCTGCCTCATCCACTTTCGAGGGTGTTTTGTTTGTGCCCGTCGACATCGAGGACAATTTGTAAAAGTAAAATACCTTTTTGCCGTGTTCGAAAATTGTCTGTGCGTCTAGCGTCTGTCCGTGAAAATTTCACGGGTTACAGGACATCATCCGAGCGCGATCGGACGGTAGATGGTTTCATTTTACCTGGCCTTTCGAATCTTCTCTCAGTGTGCCCCGTACATAAATTCATTTGGGCATACCTCATAGCAAGTCGTCCCCACAACCCCTGCTTTCAAAAGGGAGGTTAGTTCGCGAACCGATCATAAATTCTTGCTGGGACTCCTTCTCTTGATTCAGGAGGTAGATAGCTACCAACAAGCTAAGCTGTTTTCTGCTGTCATGCTAGTCACAGCTAGGCTACACATTCACAACCCTGTGTCTTCTTGGCCTCTGGTGCAACACTGCAGCTGGCAGGCACTGTTATGTGGCATCCAGTATCAGTTGCACAATTGATTGGATGCTCGAAAGGCAAATTACAGCCCATTTGTCTATTCAATCAAGCTGTCCAACAGGGGCCAAGAGGCTCTGAACCATATGATTCTCCTGGATTGGATTGGGTCTGGACCTACTGGCTCTCACAACAATCATGATGGCTTTCACGCCAATGGCTAATCATAGGATTGAATGATTAACCCCATGCCTGGTCGGGCTGAGCTATTCTCACCAACAGGTACGGACAGCTGGGCAGCCCACCTCAACCCATCCCCCATCCCATTCATCTGCCCAGCGCCCCCCTGCGGCCCTCTCGTCGCTGCTGCACTGTCTGCTGTGCATTCCGTAGCATCTCTGCTTGCTCCTGGAATCGCGCCGCCGCGGTGGTGAGGCCGCCATCCTCGCAGGCCAAGGACAGGCTGTGCAGCGCGCGTGCATCCGGGGGCACGCGCGCGCGCACGGCCTCCGTCAGCACGCGCTGCATTGACGCCAAGCTGCCGGCCTGTGCATACGCATGTGCATGCGTGAGTGCATGCTAGAAAGAAGAGAAGCGGGCAGGCAGGTTGGCATGCTGGTTGGAGGGAGAGGGGTCACTCACGCCCTGGCCAACACCTCTGCTTTGGGCTAGGGCCTGAGAAGAGAAGGGAAAGATGCCGAATCAAGTCTGTGACATCTATGCGCTGAGATGACGATGCAGGGTAGGCGACCAGCCACACCAATTAGCTGAGAGGCTGACAGCTGGGCACTGCACCCTGGAGCGCGCCGGCGCACACTATGGCTGGCAGCTCATGGTCAGGCTGTGCGCGTCCGTTCTGATCCCTCCCTGCCTGCTCAACACCCAGCCCCTACAGGGCCTCTGCGGCTAGGCGTGAAGCCCACCCTCAGGGCGGCTGTTTGCATGAAAGCATAAGGTCAAGGTCCTTGCGATCAGGGGCCCAGCAAGGCAGCCGGCATGCGCTTAGGGCACTTTGGCTGGGGCATGGAGGCGCCGAGGGGCAGTGTGCCCGGCCCCGACCTGCACAGACCCACATCACCCTCCGTGCCCATAGAGCAGAGTAGCTGAGGGCCCTGCTCCCCCTCAGTGCCCACACACATCGCTCAGCTGCTGGCATCCCCGCTGCCAGGCACACGCCCCGCACCTGCGCATGCACTGCAGCCGCAAGCGCATAGGTCTGCGAGTTGGCATGGCCCTGGGCCACCAGCAGCGGCAGCAGGTCATCCGCGCGCGTCACCAGGGCTTGGCTGGTGGCAGGGGCGCCCATGGTGGGCACGCGCTTGTACGCATTCAGCAGAGCGGTGCCCAGCTGCGTGTTCAGCTGCATGCATGAGCGCGCGAGTGGGCGGGCCAGTGAGGTGAAAGGCTATGTGTGCGTGTGCATGTGTGTGTCAGTGTGCGTGCATTCAGATGCAGCATTCCAATGGGAGGATGAGAGACCCCTTCCCCCCCAAAAGGCTGCCCAACCAGCTTTTTTTGCTCTGCTTGTGAACGCCGTCCTCCTCTACTAGCTTCCCACCAATATGAACCATATGACCCCGTCTCCACGCCCTATATGCACCAATTCATACCCGCGACCACACATATGTACAGATACACACTTGCATTTGTGCAAACGATCTAGTTCACAGCCAGTGCATCCATTCCCCCTGCAGCAACACCATGCGCACCCTCCATCGCGCAATTATATGCTTACACACACACCTTGACCCCCATTGCCCGCATCTCCACCGCCAGCGCGTCCACCTCCTCAAGCGTGCTCCCTGCTTTGGCCAGTGCCCCAAACAAAGCCACAAAGGTGTACGCGTCCGGCGCCAAGCCCAGGGCCAGCATGTCTCGGTACACGCCCATGACCTGTGTGGGGCAAGGCCACAGCACGCACGGCCATGCTTGTGGGCTTGGAAGGGAGGGTGGCCAAGACCTTTCACGGGCAAGGACACAGCATGCATTACCTCGGGGGCTGGGGCGCGCACTGCAAAGGGTTCGTGGGGCATGCATGCAGCGCACATACAGCATGGCCCCATGGGTCCGCGGATGTGGCTTAATAGTTTCCCAGGCAAGGGTGGCACATGCTTTTCTAGGCAAGGAGCTGCAGCGCACACATCACATTGCCCCTTGGGTCTGTGGACGTGGCAAATCAAACGCCGTGTATGCCTTCCCAGGCAAGGGTGGCATATGCCTTCATAGGCCAGGAGTGCACATCCAGCGCACGCATCACATGATGTGTGATTCACATCGCCCCTTGGGTCAGTGGATGTGTGCCTGCAACTTTTCCTAGGCAAGGGTGCTGCGAGCCCCATGTCTTGGACAGTAGACGCAGCATGCACCAGCACATGGGCATGAGTGAGTGGTGTGCATGCATGGCTAGGCATGAGTGAATGGTGTGCATGCATGGCTAGGCATGAGTGAGTGGTGTGCATGCATGGCTAGGCATGAGTGAGTGGTGTGCATGCATGGCTTGGCATGAGTGAGTGGTGTGCATGCAAGGCTAGGCATGAGTGAGTGGTGTGCATGCATGGCTAGGCATGAGTGAGTGGTGTGCATGCATGGCTAGGCATGAGTGAGTGGTGTGCATCCATGGCTTGGCATGAATGCAGGGTAGGAATAAGGGTGAGTCGTTGCTGTGTTGTGTTGTCTTAGGCATGTAGGCATGCCGTTTCATGCAGGCGTGCAGACATGCATCCTGCTGCTGCTGCTGCTGCTGCTGCTGCTACCGCCGCCGCTGCTGCTGCTGCTGTTGCTGCTGCTGCTGCTGCTGCTGCTGCTTCTACTGCTGCCGCTGCTGCTGCTGCTGCTGCTGCTTTATGGAGCGGCTCACCCAACTGCCCACACTTACCTGTGCAAGGTCTGCGCCGACCCGCGCCATCGTGGCCAGCATGGCATTGTGCACGTGCGCGGTGGGCGGCGCGCGGCTGCCGGCCTGCGCCGCCCGGAAGTACGCAGCTGCAAGGTCCAGCCGGTTTGCGCGGCCGGCCAAGGCCACCAGCTGAGCCCACACCTCTGCGTCAGGCTCCACCTGCGTGCGCGCACGCGAGGACGGATTATAGGAGCCTGCCGGAGGTGTGTGGGGCGTGAGCGTAGGGTGGGGTGTGCGTGCGTGCGAGCGCACTGGAGGGTGCAAGAGGGAGAGGTGGGGCCGGAACAAAATTTGACGCCTTGACATAAATGACAGGAGGCTGAGCCGCCGGCAGCAGTGCAAGCAGAGTACGGCCCTGGGGCCCTCCAGAGCTGCAGCTGCCCAGGCCCAAGGCCTGCTTTGCACGCACGGCCTGGTCGACGCAAGGGTGGCGGTGGGCTGCAACATATGAGCGGCCCTTCCTCATGCAGGACAGGTCCGAGCCCTGACACACACATCTTGCATGACCGACGAGTTCCACACGCAACTGCCTCCAACAGCTGACGAGGCAGGTTCTCATGGTGCGCACACCATGCATGCGCGCATTCAAACAGCCATGCGGCCATGCGTTGCCGCCAAGACAGGCAGGTGCTGCAGCGAGTCACACCACCTGCACCCGTGTGCAAGGCTGAGTTGAAGCAGACCCCTTCACATCAGCCCCCCTTGCATCAGCCCCCACCGCAGCGTCAACGCGGCCCCTTTCACTCCTTCACCTTTCCACATCAGCCCCCACCGCATCAGCCGGTCTCCCCCACCAGCCATGCTGCGCACGATGTACAGGAGCTGTGCATGAGCAAAGGCCTACATCAGCCAGACTTCCCACTCATACACTCCCAGTTCTCTCGGCTCCCTCATCCACACACCCACACTCTTCCAGCGCCCCCAATCCTCCCATCTCCGCACCCAACCCAACAACCCTCAATTATGTTTCTTCTCATCTCCACAACAACTGAGCAAATGCCTCGCTGCCAGCGTCCCACCTTGTCACGCATCATTTGCTTGAACACCAAGGGCAGCAGCTCCCACTTCTTGGACACTGCGACGGCCTTCAGCAGCGCGCTGCAGGACAGGCGTGCAAGGAAGCGCACAACAGCATGGATGCAGCTGCACAGGCGCGAGGGCATGAATGTGAGAGAGGCATGGAGCTACTAAGGGCGGGAGGTGTTGGCGCGCTGCATAGGCGCGGGGGGAACAGCAAGGGGGGAAAGGAAAGAGGCGGGGCCAACTCATGGATCATATGTGTCAAGTAGGTAGAGCAGTCATGCTCTCACTGTCTCCAGGGGATGCAGGCGCTGCTGCTCAAAGCTGGAGCAGGTGGCCCCGCAGGTGGTGGACAGCCACCACAGGGGGGGAAGCCTGGGGTGAGGGGCAAGGAAGGTTGCTGCCAGGGCAAAGTGCCTGCCAAGGCAGAGTGCTTGCGCGACGTACCAAAGCGCCAGGGCAAAGTGCCTACCAGGGTTCAATACCAAAGTGCCAGGGCAAAGTGTCTGCCAGGGTTAAGTGCCACCTGGCCAAGAACGGCTGTGCCAAGGACGAGTGCCAGGGGGTGGTGGTCAGTGTCATACCCAAGTTGTGATAAATTGAGCATGTCATCAACGCTTACATTGCCTTTGTGTAAAGCAGACACTAGAGGCATTGCTTGCATGGTCAAGCTCCAGCCAGCAAAGAAGGGAGCCTTGCCCTGGACAAGGACCTGATGCCGGTGCCTGCTCCCTACAGACAAAGGACACACATGCACGCACACAAACACACACATACAAACAAGGTTGAAGCTAAGCGCACGCACAAACCGTGCGCGTGGAGCCTTGCCTGTACGTGTAATTGTCGGGCGTGCAGTCCTGCAGGATGGCCCCGTCCGTGCGCATTGCCGCCAGCAGGTCCAGGCCATCGTACACGCGGCCGTGCGTGCCGCACAGGTGCAGCAAGCAGTTGTACACGTATCTGGGGGGCAGCAGCAAAAGATATTCCTGGCGTGACCCAACACAGGCGCAGTGCGTGCATAGGTGGAGGCAGTGCGCACGCTCGTGAAGCAGAGCGTGTTGGTGTGGAACGGCAACGTGGCGTGCCCGGCCGCGCAACGGCCACGCACATGCCAGGCTGTGCTGGAGCCGGGGCATACCTGCATGGGCCACACGCTGCTGTGCACTGCGTCCTGTGGGCAGCAGTGTGTGCGCGGGCATGTGTGTGCGCGGGCATGTATGTGTGCGGGCATGTATGTGCGCATGCAAGTGTGCACCAGGGGAATCCGAGCAGTCTGGAGGCTCGTGAGATTTGTCGAAGGCTATTTGAATCTTGGGAAATCTTGGGAAGGCAAGGGGGGCGATATCTGTGAGAGCGAGCAGGGAAACATGGCGCTCTTCTAAAGCTTTCCTCAGGCCCAAGTTGCCAGGGACTTGCTGGTGGAAAACTCCAGTCAAACGGAGAAAACCATAAGGATCATGAACTTCTTTACTGTGCACAATGATCAAAAAAAGATCAAGGTCCTGATCAAGAGAGCAAAAGATAAAGACCCCAGAATGGAAATCTGCCCTGTCCATCTCACACCTGCTTTCAGAAGTGCATCTCACAATCCCTAGTTATGCGTGTCACCTTTCAAGCCCATTGTCCAAAGTCATGCATGCATGATCAAACGCACAGACACATGCATCAACATGCACAAACCTGTTGAATGTAGTGCGCAGGCTGGTCATCTTGTAGAACAGCTCCAGCCCCAGCTCCAGGTCATCCTGGCTCGCGCACAGCTTCATCAGGGCCGAGGCGCCCATGGGCCCAATGTCAGCGCCCTGCACCGCCCACGCGTTTGTGCGCAACAGTCCAGCTCACCCCGCAGGCTTGCACGACCGCTGGGCCCCATGCACCTTTGAGGCAACGTCCTGCACTGTGGCTTGTAGGCTAGCGCAACAGCTCGCAACAGCTCACGACAGCTTGCTGGTTCATGCGCGGGGAGGGCAGGCACGCACCTCTGCACACCAGCTTGGCAAGCATGCATGTTCCCCTGCGCGTAACACGCTGCTGCGCGAGTGCGGATGGGCGGCATGCCCATCTCATTGGCCCCAGGCCGCAGGTGGCAGGAGGCAGCACAGCAAGGCAGCGTGGTGGCGGGTTTGGGATCCTCCGCCGCTGTCCAGCCTGCTGCATTGCTCATCAGGCTCAAGTGCCCCCTCCCCATAGGGTCTCTGCGCTCTTGGTGACTGTGCAGGGGCGCACTGAGGGGCGCTGTGCTCGGTCTGTGCCCAGGCCTTGCAGGGCACTGCTCAATCTGTGTTCAGGGGCTCAATGCTCAGTTTGTGCGCAGGATTGAGCTCAGTTTGTGCGCAGGCGCCCCACCCACCTTGCATGCCTGCAAGCACCCTACCCACTTTGCATGCCTGCAAGCACCCCACCCACCTTGCATGCCTGCAGGCACCCCACCCACCTTGCACGCCTGCAAGCACCGCACCCCGCAGCAGGCTCGCAAAGCAAGCAACCAACCTGGCGGCCGGCCTTCTGGAATAACTGGACCGCGAGGTCGGGCCGGCCAGCGTCCGCGTACGCCCCGAACACGGCGGCCCAGGTGTGCGAGTTGTGCTTGCCAGACCCGAGCACGGCAGCCAGCAGGGCCTCCAGGGCCGGCACCCGCTGCGCTGCGCCGAGCGCCGCAAGCGCGCTGTTCAGCACCACCACGTGCGCCTGCAGGGCGGCAGCGGCAAGGCTGGACCTGGGGTAGGGGGTTGCGTGAGCAGCACAGCGCCAGGGGCGGCGCATGCGCGGCTGCCCATGCGCTGCAGCACGCAGCCGGGGGTGGCACATGTATGGGGCTGCGCTCAGGCTGCAGCACGCCGCGCCGCCTCTGACGGGTGTGTGCCCATGCAGGAGGCTGAGGCTTCCCAGGCATCGCACATGCGCCTGAGGCTCTTGGACCAGATCAGAACAGACACACCTCTCCCCATCGTTCCCTGCTGGCTCCCTACTCGGCGCCCCTGCACCCAGCAAACTCTGCCCTACCCCACCCACACCCTGCACTGTACGCAGGTAGGTACTCAAAGATCCGTACACATGCTCCCGCCCAGAACCCTCACGCGCCCCACAGCACCCACCTTAGCCACCATACCCTCCAGGCCCAGAGGTGTACCCTGCTTGCCTGCAGGCGCCGCCTGCGCTGCCTGCCCCCGGGCATCCCGCCCTGCAGCCTCCCCCCCTCCCACAGCCGCACCCGCGTCCCCTGGCTGCCTGCCCTGCACTCCGCGTACCGGTCCTGCCCCGCCGCCGCCAACACCTTGTTGTCCGCCTGTGCCTCCACCAAAGGTCTGCTGCTCACGCGCGTCCAAGACCCCCTGGACCGCCTCCAGCAGGTCCTTCACGGACGGCGAGCCCTGGCTGCGGCCGTGGCGGCGGCGGCTCGTGCGTGCTGGTGCGCGCGGGGCGGCAGGCCCCACGCTCTGGGGCTGCGTGAAGGTGTGCAGGGACTGCACGGCGAATCCAGAGGAGCAGCCGAAAGGTGGGCACACCATATGGCAGAGTGCAGGCCAGGGGGAGGGGGAGGGCTACGTGCGAGCATGCAGTGTGTGCATGCATGCTCGTGTGCGGCTTGCATTGGGTGGATCAGCAAGAATTGGGAGATGAGTGCCGTGATGGCGTCGACCGTGCAGCAGCAAACAGTGTTGTGATGCAGGCACCTTTGGGCTCAATCATTGCCAAACACGAGCCTTTCAGGCTACAAGCCATAAAAATGAACTGAACTTGCGGCTTTGAAAGCCCCCACATGCACATAGACATGGACAGATGAACACACTTTGGTGGGATCCATGCGCAGACATGGACGGATGAACACACTTTGATGGGATCCATGCACAGGCAGCAACCAATCACTGATTGCTGAAATGTACCACATGTACGCAGTCGCACTGCAGAGGGAGAAGAGGTCGAGAGCGCTCACCTGTAAAAGCTCCAAACCAGGGGGCGCAGAATGTCCCAAGGGTATGCTGCCTGGGAATGGGGAGTTCCTCTCAGCAGCCCATATGCGCGGCTGGGGCCAGGGGCGGGGCAATGCCAGACGCTTTGCCTGCTTTTTTGGCCTTCTTTTGCTTCTTCTGTGGTCCTTACTGTGGCTGTGAGTCCAGGTCTGGCTGTCTGTTTGGCTTCCTGAAGTGCTGCTGCTGCTGCCGCTGGAGACGCTAGGGACTGACCCCTGTGCTTCCGCTGCACCGCTTGGCGCAATGCAATTTAAAAACCGGCGAAGCCTTCTAGCCCTGAATTTTGAATGAAGACCATAGAGCTTGCATGGTGTCCTGCCCGTGAAGAATGGAGGAGCGCATTCTGATGAAGTGGTGGCGAGGCATGTGGGGACGTGCAGGGAGCTGCCGCGGCATTCATGAGGTTGGGGGAGAAACACATCAACTCCTCCATGGTAATGAGCTGCTGAAACTGTCTTATGCACACGTGAAAGAGAGCTCAGGATTGGGCTATGGGTTATACGGAATGGCAAGGGCTGATAATAGAGCAGCATCGTGTTCATGCTGAGTTCATGCTGCTTAAGTACTTGTAACTCTGTTATTGAACTGTTTAACTCATTAGGGTGAGGCTGTCGGAAACGTCAACTCCAAGCCATGATTTTTGACAAATCTGAAAGTAATAGAAGATGCAGACTTCCTTCTTGAACTGTTTAGTCAGACAAGCGTGCAGCCAAGGCTCCCGGCGATCGCAGCAGCTGATCCCATCAGCTCTGGCACGCTTGTACTCCCAGCAGCCAAACTTTGAGGAGACCATCGACTTTGGGTTTCGGAACGTGCTGCGGGGGGAAAAGGCATCGCTTGTGGCCAATGTGTTCAGCAGCGTGGCCTCTTCTTACGATGTCATGAACGATCTCATGAGCGGTGGCCTACATAGATGCTGGAAGGAGCAGTAAGTGTGAGCCTGCTTTGTACTGCTGTTGCATACACGCATTTGCATGGTCAAGGAAAAACTTGACGTAATTACATGCCTTGCGTGAGTGCGTTAATGCGTGAGTGCGTGCGTACATGAATCCCTGCGTGCAGGCTCATGCCCAAGCTCGCACACGCAAACACACATTACTGCACACACACACACACACACACACACACACACACACACACACACACA
>LKMJ01002363.1_pt1 | contig 17293 bp, 35 predicted proteins | sample 643391 | NCBI WGS metagenome assembly LKMJ01 (sample SAMN04112250, study PRJNA286221) | soda lake metagenome | biome: soda lake; feature: Kulunda Steppe; material: water; isolation source: sample PL-Br10 brine of Picturesque Lake | place: Russia: Kulunda steppe | collected 2010-07
AAAAAAAAAAAGATTATCGTTCTTCGATGATAACCGCATACTGGTCTTCAACTAAATCCGCATCATCTCGTTTTACGGAATCTGGAAGACTAGTAACAAACACATCATCACCATAGGAGAGTCCGTGCTTGTCGAAGACAATCGATTCGACAGTCGGCTTTGCTCCCTGACTAGAGATAGAAGGGTTAAACATTACTGTGACACCAGACCCTTCCACTTTCACAAACTCTACTTCACTATGCGACTCAAAGTCGGACGCAATTGATTCGATTGCCATACTCGAAACTATGGTATAGTGGAACTATAGGTGTTATGGTTTTGAAATTGGGGATGTTGCCAAGTCTGGTCGAAGGCGCTGGTCTCATGAGCCAGTTATCGACGGTTCAAATCCGTCCATCCCTATCCATACCGAAATCCTTATATGTATAAGGCGTGTAGGTATAGGTACCCACAACACGACAAGATGAAGTTTGTGTAAAGCAAATGGATTGCTCTTGTGTTGAATCCTCATCGGGGCCTTCGGGATAATACCCCAATCGGTGAGACAAAATCCACAGTCGTATAACAGGTAATGCACGGGGTTTAGGCGTACACCGCCATGGCGTACCTACGGTTCAAATCCGTCCCTGTCCTTCGATTAAAACGAAGGAAACAATATCAGGTTGTCGCCCCGGAATGCGGGTTCGAGTCCTTGCCTGTGGTTCGAGCGGGAGTAGTGTAGTCTGGTAACACTCTGGCCTTCCAAGCCAGCACCGAGGATTCAAATTCCTCCTCCTGCACTCTGGGAGAATGGTCTAGTCTGGCTAGGACGCCGCCCTTACATGGCGGAGGTCGTCGGTTCAAATCCGATTTCTCCCATCCTGTTACTCAGAATTCACAAGATTTATACTCCATACACCGTACTTCTATGTATGAGTCACTTTGACGAATACCAACTAAAACAACTCGGAGAACTATTCAATCACGAACTGATTGATGAAACACTTGAGACTTATACAACTCTCACCGCACAACAGGAAGCCGTTCTCCAATTCATCGCTGAGAACCCTGATGAACAATTCATCGAACTACAGAAAACCTTCAAGATGCCAGATGTATTAGTTGTTAATCTTGTTGAACAATACGGTGCGTCAAGTGACGAATACAATGACCTCCGAGAACTGAAATCCGAGATGAGACCCTGATATGACTACATACACTCATACAGGGACTCATTCAACAGAACACACACTTCTCCAAGTGTGTATCGGAATTTGCGCTCTTGTACTATGCGTGTTCGCACTCCTGAATGTTGTCACGGTAACAACTCTCGGATTCTTCCTTGGTACTGTCTTGTTCGGTGATTCTGTTGGAGCAGTACTTGTGTGGTTCATAGCTGCTCTTGGGTCGATACTCCTCTTAACGATAGGAGGCTATTGAGCGAGATAAATCGCAACAATTAAGTTATATCCTCTCGTATATACAGTTGAGAAACGAGGTGGGTGCGTTGGCAAAGTGAGTGCGAGGCTCACCATACCCCTAAACGGGGTGAACTACATATAGTCACCAGCGCACCAAGAGTTCGAATCTCTTTTTTCTCACTGCTCATAAAAGGAACTGGATACCCTTTGACCAAGACAACTGGAGTACGAAGTAATTACCGTACACCAACACTCTGCAATAAGAGATGCTCTGTCTTGAGACCTCTGCCAAGTGCGAGGATTTAGTGGTTCGAATCCACTTGTGGGCGTCTCGGGTGTGTGGTCTAGTCAGGGCGGATGATGAGTAATTTGGGGAAGCAGAGTAGCTACCTGTGGACTCTGATGAAATGACTCCGCTTAAAAAACTGTTCGGTCTAGGACACTGTGTTCACATCACAGAGGTCGGTGGTTCGAATCCATCCACACCCATTTCTGTATAGAAACTATTAAGGTCTATACTGACCTACTAGAAAATATGGGCGGGTAGCCGAGTCAGGTACGGCACATCACTGCGAGTGTTCAAGTCCTCGCCATCATATGTTCAAAATGATGACACGAACGGAGACGAGATGAGTCCGATGGTTCAAATCCATCTCCACCCATACTTGCGGGCGTAGTGTAGTCTGGCATATCACGCATCCTTGCCATGGATGAGACGAGGATTCAAATTCCTCCGCCCGCATCAGAAACACACTTCTCTTGGGTATCCCTGACATAGTATAAAATGCTATAGGGGTATAATGCATACTATCATCTATGTGCCTCAAAACCTTCGGGAACCAAGCAGAAGAAATCAGAGGAGTCAAAGATGTTTCAATCTCTGAGGGTGTTGTTCGGTTATCGTTTAAATTTAATCCGTCACAGTACTATGAACAATTAGACTCTCTATGTGAAGAACATAATGTTCAGTTATGCGATACGAACGACCATAATGGTTCTCTGGATACATTCATTTATACTGACTGATTTAAGTTAGAATCAGTATATTTTTAACCCTTCTTAGCAAAGTATAGTGTATGTCACTCAAGTCATTTGCCGATGAAATCGCAGATGCAGGCGGTGTAAAGCATACTTCAATTGATGGTGGACGACTCCGAGTAAAATACTTTGCCAATCCATCAAATTACAGTACTGTTCGAGGTGAAATCCGAAGAGAGTATCCGAATATTGTTCATGTGGATACAGAAACAGATGCTTCAGGGCATAGTACACTAATTTACGAAGAAGAGTAACACGACTCAGTTCGTATTTTGTGAGTACATAGTTCAGTCAGGACAGAACGCTTCCCTGCGGAGGAAGAGGTCGGGAGTTCGAATCTCTCTGTACTCGTTTTTGGGCAATTGGGGTAGTTTGGAAAAGCGAGAGCGAATCCTACACCGCTTCTAACGGTGTGACACCGGTTCAAATCCGGTATTGCCTATTTTCACTTGTCCAGAAGAGGTGGATAAGTGAGGAATTTCCAACTCTCAGGTCTTGTTGCGAACTCTTCATTCGAGGGGTTGGCTACAAGAACACAACGGATTGCTTCTGACGGGAACACAACTCTCTCATCATTAAGTTCCATCCAGTCCTCATAATCATCACAAATCTCTAATCCATGCTCATCGGTGATACTCCAAATTCGAGGTTGAAACTTAAACACAGGATTAGAATTAATCCGACCGACTTCTTTCATAACAACCATATCTGGTTCGGCGTGTCGGTCTAAATTCCCAAGAACATACAGCGTGGGCATATCATCAGTTCGATGCGCTCCTGCTTCATCAAGCAGTTCAGGCAGTGTGCTAATCATACAGATACTACGCAGTCAGTTCACATAAGGGTTCTGGATTTCGGTAGATATACATATGTTCATATAGTATATGAGGGTATGAAACGATTCACGAACAACAGTCAATTAGTTCGGTACCTTTCAACGACAACCGAGCTATCTGAAGATGAGATTTGGAATCGTCTTGAGAATGAGTCCAAAAGGTATAAGTAGAAGACGCTCGTAGTATAGAGTCCAGGGTTGGTGGTCTAGTCTGGTTGTGACGCCTCCTTGACATGGAGGAGTACGGTGGTTCGAATCCTCCCCAACCCATTAGGGAAGTAGCTCAGTCTGATACGAGCGCCCGTTTCAAAGACGGGAGGTCCTGTACGGTTATGTGAGGTGGTTCCTCATTCCGTACTCAGCCTCGAACTAACCAGTTTGAGGTCAAGTGTCTACGCTGGTTTGAATCCAGTCTTCCCTTTCAACACAAGCCGAGTTGGTGTAGTGGCTTATCATAGACCCCTGTCACGGGTCTGACACGGGTTCAAATCCCGTACTCGGCGTACAACTTATGGTACAACAGATAGTTATTAGTTCATCCCCGTACACATCAACGAAGATTAAAGATGAGGGCTTACAGTACCTTCAGGATAATGGATATACTGACCTCTCTGAGGAACTCATTGAAAACGACACCCGACTGACTTCAGAGTGTCGAACACATCCTGGATTGATTGAAGCAGTAGAAGAATTACCACAGGATTCTGTTGGGTTCCTTCAGATTGTTGAAATCCCTGATGATGTAGACTGGTATCTTGGGAGTAAATTATCACAGGAAATTATTGTGGAAGAACATCGGACATGGCCGTGATTGCCTATGTGTGTACCATATTTGGAAGAGGGGATTGCTGTTGTGGAGACAGAGGTTCAGCCAGCATTTGAAGGGATATGGGAGTCTGTTACTGGTACAGAGACTCCAGAGTATCGAATCTATATATGGGGTAGTACAGTACAAGAGAAAGACCGTATCCCCAATGATGTAGATATTATCATCGAGTGTGATGAAACGGTAGCAAACGGGCAAATTAGGTCTATAGAGGGGTGGTTGAAGGATGAAGTCACACCAGAGGGATTCCCAGAAAGAATCGACCCCATTATTAGTACACCAGAAAAGACAGCGGACTTAGTTGCGAATAGTCGTGTGAGTCGGATATATGAGGTTGGTTGTGGATGGAAAACCTTTGAGTGAATCAATCGACACTCTTTAGTGAGTCCCACACATACTGTAGTGTATGGTTGAACATCCAAACTGGGTTGAGTCGATTTTTTACGATGACGAACTGGAAGAAGTCCAGAACAATGATGGATGGTCCATCGGGATTGTTGTTGATGGAGACACGGGAGATGAACATCGAGCATTAGTAGAACACTTTGATTCTCGATTCCCTGGTGAAGTAAAAGTGTATTTGTTTGATAAAGAGTTTGAATCGTATGCTCACGAGACTGAAGAGGAGTATCCAGGTGATACCTCGTTCTATGTCTCGGAGTACACAGACGGGTATCTTGCGTGATGTACGCCACGGCTAAAGCCGTGAGCTTCCTGCTTCAGCGACGACACTTAATGAAACAAGTGTTCCACCAGCGGTGTCTGTCTCCACAGGCGTCAATTCGGATGCACCCCATCCTATCACTGTTTGCCAAGAGTTTACTACTCTTACTAGAATCGGATTAAACCGCTATGAACCAGCGTGTTACGCTTTGTTCGGGATGTTGTCTCCGATTCTATCTTCAGAGTTTCAAACAACTAATGACCGTACTCTATTAGTATATGAGGATACAGTTAAATGTTTCGATTTATCTTTTTGTGAACGGCATTCACCCCACGGCTAAAGCCGTGGGCTTTCTGCCTCACCTTGTGTAACTAAACAGTTAGTGCCGATGGTGGATGTGGAGGGTTTCTCCACACCCGCATTTGTATCGTTCTTGTTCTCCGTGCTGACCATCTTGGATTACATTTTTGAACGACATTCTGCTTTGGTATCCCCGCCCACAATCGCAGATAATAGCTTGGAAGGTTGAACTACATTCAGGACAATCATATTTTTTGAAATCACTCCCAGAACGACTCGCACTATAATTTATACTGAACTCATCAGACGGTTCATCAGGAGCATACCCGCAATCTGGACATTCAAATGTATCAATAGTGAATACACCTTTGATTGTTTCTAATAATTTCATACAGTACTATCTAATTGTAGTTCTTAAAAGCTCTTTCATCACTCAGACGATTCCAAACGGTTTATGTTAGTAGAGAGTGAACAGTATAGTATGAGTACCGACTATTCAGCGGCAAATCCGACAGTATGCCCGTTCTGTAATACAGACCAAGAGTTTGAGGAATCTCTATCTCATGATTCAACGAGAGACGGGGACTTAGAGTTTCGATGGGAATGTGAGGAGTGTGAAAATATCTTCACTACAATTAAGCAATTAGATACTTCTGGACCTGAAGGACATACGCTGTTCTGGAATGAAACAGACGAGGGTGAGGTTATTGAAGCAAAGATTGTGGAGGGTGATGAGGATTCAGTAGGTGTCAAAATGGAACGAGCAAACCGTAAGATGATTGGAGCTGTCTTTTATGAAGTCTCAGACCGACCGTGGGCTATTGAACGACTCTTTGATATTCTCCGTGAGCAGTATGACTTAGAAGATGTTGAGGAGGGGTATGTTTCTGTTCCGTGGATGGACTGATAGTAATACTTTTAAATATACTTATCAAACCTATGTAGTATGAGTGGGAACTGGACATACCGTATTGATTTAGACCCAGATGAATTACAAGCCGTTGGAATGACGCAAAGTGAATTAGAACAGACATTTGCGGGGACGCCAAGTCGGTCGGTAGATGGATACCATATTTATCTTGAAATGCCTGATATGGATGTTTCATCAGGGGCAAAAGCCGCTGAAATGATAGTTCTTGAAGAGATTTCAAAGCAAATTGATGGGTACTCTCCAGGTGAATTAACCATTCTTGTATCCGGGAGACGGACATTTTAAATAGGGAAACTGTCAAATAATAGCACCAAAAACTAACAACTATGAATAGGCGAGCATTTCTAGGATGTGCGGCACTAATCCCAACTGCGGGGTGTCTTGACAGGATAACAGGGAATAGTTCTTCAGAACAGCCCGATGTTGATGCTGAAGGCGGTTCCTTTGGAGATTTCACAGTGACCGCTAATTCAGAAGATGCTGCTCCATTAGAATATACAGTATCTATTCCAAATCATTCCGCATATAATGATGAACCACTACAAATTCAACTTGAAGTAGAAAACACTTCATCAAGTACAGATATTGAAATTGGAGATTATCGGGATGCGTTTTTCTGGTTTTACTCTTCAGAGGGATTTGCCTTATATCCTGTAGATAAAATCGAAGATACTCCGAATACCGAAACTGCCCAAGATGTTGCGACTGGGACTTGGTATCTTGATGGGTCATTAATATGGGAGGATATATACCAGACAACAGTAATTGAAAGTGGTGACACGATGACAGAGACTCTAACTGTGTTATACACTTCAGAATCCGACTTCCCTGACTCACTACCACCAGAATTAGAATTTACAGCTACTTTTAATTCTATCGCAGCAAGTGAAGGAGATGTTGAGACTGACGGCTGGAAAACCGAGGTTACATTTCAAGTGTCCTCTTAGAAATCAACCTCTTCAACTTCCGACTTCATCTCGAAAGACTCAATCGTTATGGCACCATTTGCGATATCATCTGCTACCATACGCTCTGCGAGCGACTGTGCGGACTCTTCAGGATTATCAAATTCATCCTCTTCTCGTTCAATCTCGATTTCTTCTCTGTACTCCAGCTCAACAGTGACATTGAATATTCCCATAATACAAGAATAAGTACGCTTCAGAGAGATATAAACCTTACTATATCCTCCGAATACACTCGTTCTCAGAAACAGTAGTAGTAGCAGGGAATTCCACAATATACTGCCCAGAACCAGAAACACCACTATATGAATACCAACGAATCACAGGTATATTGGATGATTCACCAGTATTCACAGAGTGGACTTGAAAGGACTCATCTAAATATACGATTGTTAAATCATATGACATTCCTCGCATTATGATGCCACGCTCACTGACTTCATCATATTCAAATAACATTACTTGTTCCTGTGGGAATGGACTTAATCCAAACCGTTGTTTTAGTGGTGTATCTGCGATAAGAGCGGTTTCTGTTTGTGTGACAACACCAGTATCACAATCGTATAGTTCAATGGTCTGTGTTTCATACACCACCTCTGGGAATAGTACGATACCTCCAAGTACAAGGATGATGAATACACCGATAACTGTGATTATAACTCGTACTGGAGTCATTATTGTGTCCAAAGCAGGATATTGTATTAGTAGTTTGGGAGATACCAAAAACTTAAGCCGCTATATAGATTCATAGGTAAGTATGGACAGTTCAGGTTCCTTAATCCGATTAGAGTTTTTCGCAACGATGATGTATGTACGATATACGGATGACACTCTCACTTACTTCCAACCCGCATTTGGCGGGTATTATTCACAACAGATTACTGAAGATGAATATATGCAGTTAGTAAATGACTCAATCTCATTCACACAAGTAGATTCAACTGAGTTTACTCAAGAGTCAACGAGTATTGCTCGGTCTCTAAAGAAACAGCTGGATTTAGATGACTAAGTGTAGAAATCCTTGAATACGGATAATCTTTATAAGAGTGTTTCATTAAGTCCAAAGTATCTAAAATGAATAGAGTGATGGATACTGTATATACAGTTCACAAGTTATATATTGAGCCTCGTGTATCTATTGATGATAGGTCATTAGCTCTATTCCGAATTATTATGGGTATACTGATTATTGCTGATGTTATTCTTCGATTCCGAAATCTCCATTTCTTTTATACTGATGAAGGACCAGTACCCGCTGAGTTCATAGTTTCTGAATATAATCTATACTCCATTTTTACTGTTTTTACAGACCCATTCTCAGCCAGTGTGATATTTATACTCCAAATTATACTGGCTATGTTGCTTATTGTTGGATTTAAAACACGGACAGTAATGTTACTTTCAGCATTATTAGTGATATCTGTTGATGTTCGAAACCCATTTGTCACCAGTTATGCTGATGTATTATTCCGCTTTTTACTAGCGTGGGCTGTATTTCTTCCATTACAGAATGCGTGGTCAGTTGATGCGATACAGCGAGAGGCACTTACACAAGATTGGTCAATTGTGAATAAAGTGGCAGGATTCTTTATACTGTTTCAGATGCTTGCTATGTATATCGTTAATGGGTCGTTTAAGTTCGCTAGCTATGAAGAATGGATGAGTGGGTGGGCATTCCATACAATCCTCCATTATGACCGCATTACATGGTTATTAGGCTCATATGTTAGAGAAGCTCCTGAATGGTTTATTCAGATAGGCAGTATTTATTGGTTTGTACTGATGTTAATTGCTCCACTACTGTTAGTGTTCCTTGGTCGATTCAGATATCTCCTTGCTGGAGCATTAATGGTTGGACATTTGAATATCGCACTCACTACACGAGTTGGGGCATTCAGTTTTGTAGCCATCGGCGGGTTGTGTTTATTCCTTCCACAAAAATTCTGGTCTGACATAGCCCATTTGAAAAACTATTATTCCTTAGACACTATCAGAGATTTCGCAATACAAGTTGGTGAGGAGTTCCCGTCCTTCACAGTTATTCCACAGAATCAAACTGTAAACAAGAGTTTTATCGTTGTTGTATTATTCTGTTTATTACTTGTCGGATTCAGTATGGGTGTGATGACTGCGTATAACTCTGCATATATTGTAAGCCCAGATGAAGATGAAGACTCACACTCGATAGATATTATATATGAGGGAAGTAGTTATATCAATAACTCTTTGTCACCACTTAGATTAGACCAACCTGAGTGGAATTTCTACACACGAAGTAGAGTAACCGATACACATTATGTTTTCGCTGCTGAAACACAGTCGGGAGAAGTAATAGATTTGTTTAATGATACTGATGAAGTTTCATTTGACCGAGCATATGGACATGACTTACAGAAACAGTTTAGAACATACCGATACAGATTCTATTATTCCTCTGTTGAACGGTCTGACTCGCCACATGGTTCTGCGGCTTCACATCTCGCTGAGTATCATTGTGAAAACTGGTCAGATAATGGAGATTCATTAGAATATATTTCTATGTATCAAATTGTAGAACGATGGGATAAAGAAACAATAGGGGATATAGATAATTATGAACAAGTCCGTATTGAACTAATCCATGCTCATTCGTGTTCAGGAGAAACTCCAAAGCTTATTTCGGAACCTGACGGGTTAGCAGAGAGTTCAATCCCTGACTGGGTTGAAAGAGATGGCGACACATCGGAGGATTTTTAGTGTGGAGTTAATCAAAACATACTTAGTCACGGGGTTCCTGAATTAAAGTATGGTAGAACCAAAATACTCTGAAGGAGATGAGTTTCATTTAGGTGCTGATGGTAGAGTTCGAATTGAAGAAGTTTTCCGAGTTGATACTGAGGGCGCACGATATACAGTCACATATCTAGACCAGCCAGGAGAACCAAAAAGTCCGATTAGTGAAGCAGAACTTGAAGAAGTAAATTAAATCCATGAGTTTTTCACTTATCACAGACGGGTTAGATGTATCTGATACGGTAGTTCAAACAGCGGAGTCATTGGTGGATGATGATGTTCAAGAACTCCGTGAAACATATCCTGATAACCAGTTCCAAGCAGGACTCATATATGTTGCTGTTGTGTTAGATAATGATTCAATTTCTGAGAAGGAGGTTGCGGATTATTATGGTGTTTCACGGGCTGATTTGACACGAGCATATAACGATATTGTTGACAAAATGTAGCGTTGTTGAGAACATAATTCTTTTAGGCATGTAAACCTGAGTAAGTAGTATGGATAAGTATGAACTCCAGCAGGGATTAGAAGCAGAGCTTTCATTCATCGGTGAGGAAAGACAAGTGAATAATGCTCAAGCGATGATTGAGATTACGATTGACGAGTATGAATTTACAAACCAGGATGAGGCGGCTGTTGAGTCAGTAATTGCTGATTCAAATTGGGAGTTGGAAGGCATCCAGTTCGACGGCAATACTCAGAAGCATTACCTGTATTTCGAGCGGTAATCGGAACCTTTTTGATTGTAAATCGTGTAGTGTGTAGTATGAATAATGACGACCCTGTTCAGGTGTGCCGTGGAACGCTAACTGTTACTGGAACGAACCCTAATTTTGTGTTTGGTGAGTCGAATGACGGAGAAGAGTTCACAATTGAAAAAGACCATTGTGACCATGACTCTGAAATGACTCGTAAACTTGAAAACACAGAGGAAGGAATGCGGTTAGATATGACTTTCGCTATGAATGATGCGGGTGATTATTGGAATGTCGTGTTTATGCATCGGTTCGACTTCTAAACGCAACACTTAAAGAACTACAACGCAGTTGTGTATATATGGCAACAACAACAGCCCATGACTGTCTCGATTGTTCAGCAGCACTATTAACAGATGAACCGCTTATCGAAGGTAATGAAGTTACACTAACATGTGAATCGTGTGAATCAGAATTTGAAGCGGTCTATGAAGACCACGCTCTTGTAATCAAGGGTTAAAAAGTAAACTCTCCGTTTTCTGTATAGTTTGCACATAAATCAGCGATGCCTAACTTGACTGATTCAGTTCGAGTTGACCCATTAACAGTAAATGTGTATGGGACGCCATCGTGTTCAATAAACACTTTTGAGGCAGACTTTGCCTTACTGACTCGGACAGAATCAGTCCCGTCTGAGAGAACAACACCATCTGGAGAGACATAAGTCTCGATTGATAATGCTGTTCCAGCAACTACTTGTTCAAACTCCTCCATCTCATCTTCCGTGTAATCTAAGGACATATAGAAGTCCTATGTCTCCGAAGCGTAAAAGAGTTGTTATCAGAGAGCGTATATAAGTGAGTTTGGTGTGTGATTAACTTTCCAATTATGGTCATCTAAATGAGGGATTAACTCGGATTCTGGTATCGCATCTGATTCAGAGTAAATAAACTCGAATGGTAGTTCAGAATGAGTGACCAACACACCAGACTCAAATCGGGTATATTCAATATATGTTGAATCAGGAAAGTTCGGTGGACTTGATTGAAATTGTAACTCAACCGAAGTCGTAGGGTCGTATGATTCAACTTGATAATGATGTAACGATTGTTGGTATCCGATAGAACTCTTCGTTGTTTCTAACGCACGAGACGCATTTGCTACCAGATAATTGAACACAGTCAGATAATCGACAACTTCGTCTCGAATATTCCGACAAAACTCGCAAATATCCAACACATCAACAACATCTGGATGGCGAGAATCTATGTCTTCTAAATTCTTTATTGTTACTGTATCATGTGTATTGAACATATAATCAACAGATTCATCTAAACATCCAGGACAAACATCTTCAGAATCACAATACTGCCCGTACCATTTATCCTCCATATCTGTAGTTATAGATTATATTCTTGCTCTACTTCTTGGACAAACTTCTCTCCAATCACCATCGCTTCTTCTAATGTGTGGGTCGTATCATCATACCCTGCACTAAGTAAGTCACCACCACCTCCATGAAACATCACATCAATTGATACTCTATACTCATCATTTGCTTTCTTTGCGATTGTAAGTGCGAATCCATCCCATCTATCCCCACCTACGGAATCAGGAATTTCTCGCTCCCAATAACAGATATTCCGTCCATCATAATCCTGATTCCAGCCATTAATACTTCGGAGTTTTGTTGTATCCATAGCCAATAGTATGTCAGCTACTGGTTAATAGCTTACGATTATGAGTTTCACTTAGATAGGAAAATGTTTATGTGTATATACGAGGTACTTTAGAACGAATGATTGAACTCTCTGGACCTGTTCTTGGATTTATAGTTGCTGTTTCAGCTCTTGGAGTCTCTATTGGATTGCACTTGTTTGAAGAAAAACTACCGGCTATACTACAGAACTAACTTATGAACGAGAAATAATTCGAATCTCATATCCATCTTCTTCAACATCATACGATGAGTTCCGAAGAGTCTCACGGACATAATCCTTGAAGTCAGGGTCAGCATCATCTGTGAATTCAAACACATGTTCTGTCGGTCGAGTTGAAACACCGATATATAAATCCGTGTCAACTACTTTAAGCCCTGAATTTGGTTCATCTGCTGTCGCCACGAGTTTTGTATACGCATCAGCCATACATCTACATTCACAGACTATGACTTTATACCTTGCGACTGAAAATGGAGAGTCAAAAGATATTAGTCCTCTGCCCCCCGATATCTATGATATGAATTCCTGTACACTTAGAGAAGGTGAAAATATCCTAGTCGTTGAGACGGGAACACTCCGCTATACATTCCGTATCTGTGAGGATAACATCGTTGAACCCCACCGAAGCTTTACTGTTCCAGACCCTGTTGCGATTGCTGTTGAAGAAGAAGGATATACACTCAGATGGGAGGATTACCCATTCGAAACAAATGAACACACCCGAGATTGAAGTATCAGACTCTGACCGAGTTATTGGCGAATTGGTATTTCTGTATGTCGCATCCATATGGATTATTACAGGCGTTGCTTTTGGAATCACTTGGATTATCTTACAGGAGACCTCACTTACCCTGCTTCAGATTATTGGTGGGATTGTCTCAATCCAGTTTGTATTAGGGTTAGTAGTACTTGCTGGTTTTATATGGATTATAATTAATTTATATTCTGGAGACGAAATATAAAGGTTTATATAGTCGAACAACATTTTATTAGTTGATATGTTTAATGTAACTACTCGTAAGACCGTTGCGTCGTATAGTGCTAAATTCGCTGCTGTAGGAGCCTTTGCTGGGAGCCTCCTCTTTGGTCGAAAGGGAGCTGTTGGTGGAGCTGCGGTTGGTGGGTTTGTTGGGAACGGTGTCGGTCAGTTCAAGGCAGACCGTCTCACTAACGAGGATGTAGAGGAATCCACAACTGAACTCGAAGATGTCGTTCCGACCGAGTGAACAGTATATAGCGTGACTACAATCGGAACTATTTTACCAAGTTACACCGTATAGATAGATAGATAGATATGGATTGTGAATCAGAACTCCGTGAATCTGTAATTTTACTGACAGTTGACGATATTGAACTATTTATGGTTGGTGAAAGAGAAGATGTGGGTGTAGTGATATTTGAGGCAGGGCTATTTACAGACAACCCACATACTGTAACTTCCGAACTTCGTGACATCCTTGACAATCAATGGGAAGTTTATAACTATGGTCATGAAGGTGGAAAGCCATTCAAATGGGACTCTGAAACGCAGACAGAAACCCGCTCTAATGTTCGAGTAGTTAAAGAACTCCGAGAAGTAAATCACCAATCTTAACTGTATTGAAGTCCAATACAGAGTATGTCCACGGCTGAACATGAAGTTACAATTACGGAACTAGAAGACACGCTAGTAAATGACAAAGCAACGGAAACTATTTCAGAAGACTATATAGGTGATGTCTGGACAGCCACTATTGTTGACTTCATTAAACCCGAAACCGATGATATATACCTCCAAGTTCAAGTTCAATTAGACGCAACAGGAGAAGAACTTGTTTTCAAATTCAAAGACAGTACACAAGCTGAACAATTCCTTGAAGTTGTAGGAGCGTCGATATCTGACCTGTCTGGAGGGTATTATGAACCTGTACAGTGTGTCAAAACAAAATACGGTGGGTGGAGGTTTCTCCCAAAGACACAGGGTGAGAAATACAGCAGAGTAAACGATAATTGGTTCCGAACTGTTGCGGCCCTTGACGGTTCAGTCGAAAGTTCAGAGAAATGGTTCACTATCAAAGCAGGAATCCTCCCAACAGTAGGTGTGTTAGCCTTACTGTTGTTTAATCTCTGGAGCCTGTTAGCATTTAGTGTGATTCTGTATGTCGTTGATGTACTGTACCTCTGGAAGAAATACGGAATCGTTGACTCACCAAGATATACAGTTGAGACAGAATCGGAAGCTTAATTAGTTTTTACACTCATACTTATTGTATGGCGAGTCAGACGATTTCACTTCGAGAGTTCAGGTCAGTAGTATTTGACGATATACCGTTTTATTTTGAGGAAACTACAATCGGTGGTGAACGGGCGTTTACTTCTGACATTGGAAGTGGGTATACTGTTGCGATTATCACGAGTATCCCAACTGATAAAACCTATTCTCGGGGTAAAGGAGAGGATGCTATCAGAGTGATTGTTCGAGATGAGAATAACGAACTTGTCGATTCTGCCTCACACACAAAGCGAACTGAAGGGTTTGGTGAACGAGTCAAAGAGAAAGTCTTAGCGTTTATGACTTGCCCATACACGGACTGTGATGGAGCGATTAAAGTCGCTGACGGCCCGCACGGAGCCTACTACTTCTGTACGGACGACGACTGTCCGCATACGGAGAGCATATAATCCAATATTTTTATATAACTGGGTTTCTAAAGAATAGTATATGGAGACACGAAACCTTGAGCCAATCCTTGATGACCCCACGATAAAAACAACTGAAGTTATGATTGGTCTATCTGAATCAGGATTGGAGTCAAAACTAGAAGCATATATGGGTGATGATGGCAGAATCCTGAAAGCAACAGGATTTGACATTTGCCGAGTCCGACTCACCCGTGACTGTTTAGAATCGTTTGTTGTTGGAGAACCTCCATGGGTTGATTTTGTTGAACATAGCGGGGATGATGGAGTTGTCCCAGTATATAATACCGAAAACATTGACCTCAACGAATAATGAACACGGAAACTACACAAGTTGAATCAGATTATTGACAATACCGAGATGAGATTGATGGAGCAGAATTAGCATATACATCGATGAAAAATGGGATTGGAGTTTCACTATTGTTACTCATCCCAATTTTGATAGTTCTATACTACACAGTCTCTTCAACAGCAGAATTCTTCATACTTCAACTCCTTGTATCCTTCTTAATTATGGGTCCTGTAATCTTTTACTTTGCTGGACAGGAACGAACAAAGATGAATATGGGATTCAAAGGATATGATGTTCGAATGATGTCACCTGAGAATCGCACAGTCTTTGGTTCTGATGAGTATGAGATACTCCGTGCCGACCCTGGGAATTTCCAAGGTTCAACAATCGGAATAAACCAGAACCCCTTTACTGTGTCTAAGCACACGCTTGACAGAATAGAGAATAAACAACGAGACGGGGCAAAGTGCGAGTTATGCCAATCAGCGTTGTTCGGGCATTCAACTATTGAGTCTGAGGGAGGATATTTTGTTGAAAAACGAAAACGGTACTGGATTTTCGGACTCCCGATTCGAGAAAATATTCTTGGATGGGAGTCATACTGTTCTGAGCATAAACCTCATTCAATGTAAGTTCAGTCTTCGTCTTCAAGTGTGAGGTAGAGTGTGGCTTCAATTGTGAATGGAATCGCAACATCGACAATCTCATTAGATGTATTGACTTCGGTGTCTTCGTCTGTTATCTCATACATTGTGTCAAATTCAAGCCAAGAGGGGCTGTGGTCGGCGTCTCTGGATTGAGCCAATAACAGTAATCTAACGGTTCTAGATTCTCCACTCTCTAAGGATTCAAATTGTACATCAGCCGTTCGTTCGACTGGTGACTCTAACACCCACATAGATTCATCCTCATCATAGGTGTATACATCCTGAGATAGTTCATCAGAGTATAGCCCATAGCCTGAATCAGTATTCATGTAAAATACAGCATCTCGTTGGTCATAGTACTGGAGTTCAGAGTCACTAATATTTGTCATCGTAAGCTCGATAGTAACAGGTGAATTAGAGTTACTATATTCTCCTTGTACTACTTCAACTGAATACTCGATAAACTCCTCTGGTTGGTCTACTCCAACCCTGTATTCATCAGTAACAGTAGTCTCTGAGGTTCTGTTTGAACACCCAGCTATAGCGATACTCCCCGCCCCAATAAGAATAGCTCTTCGTGTTGTCATATACTATCGAATTAACTTCAGAAATAAAAAACTTGTTATTTTCCATCACCTCTTTCAGAAACGGTTCGTTGTGGGAACGGAATCGTGATACCTTCTTGTCTAAATCGTGTATGTATCGCACTATAGACTTCTGTCTGTACTTGATTAATTGTTGTTGGACTCGGATGCTTTATCCACACTTTAACAGCTAATGTAATCTCTGAATTGCCGAACTCTCGAACAGAAGTTGGTTTATACGAAATGACTTTTGACTCAGGTTCTTTTTCTAATGAGTCAAGAACATCATCACATACATCAATCGCCTCTTCAATATCTGAGGAATAGTCAATTCCAATCATGAGGTCTTTACGGTATCTACTTTGACTAATGTTCGTGATGTCATTAGATGTTATCCTATCATTAGGGATGATATGTTTCTCTCCTTGTGGACTCTGAATCTTTGTATTAAAAAAGGTAATCGATTGAATCCGCCCAAATTTATCACTAAATTTAACCCAATCACCAACCCGATAAATATCCGTGGCCATAATAATTATTCCTGAAAAGACAGAACTCAGTATTTTCTGTGCGGCAAACCCGATAATGACACCAAGAACACCAGCCCCAATCAGAATATTCCCAAGGTTAACCTCCCAGACATATGAAATCAATAATATACACAGCCCAACATATACAGATATCTGGATGAATCGATATGAAATCTCTTTCTGGTGCGGAGTAAGTGAGTCTTTATCTTCTAATCTATTCAAAAACCAATGGCAAACATATACTGTCCCAAAGGAGAGTCCTACAAGTAATAGCGTGATAAGCACTCGTGTAATTCGTTCGGGAAACAGTTCAGAAAGAGCAACTTGAGAGATATACCATACGGTAACTAATAGCGCAAGAATCGCTACCGTCCCACCAACAAGTTTTCCGGTTAGCTCTTTAATTTCCC
>LKMJ01002365.1_pt1 | contig 17290 bp, 19 predicted proteins | sample 643391 | NCBI WGS metagenome assembly LKMJ01 (sample SAMN04112250, study PRJNA286221) | soda lake metagenome | biome: soda lake; feature: Kulunda Steppe; material: water; isolation source: sample PL-Br10 brine of Picturesque Lake | place: Russia: Kulunda steppe | collected 2010-07
AAACATGCCGCAACGTCTCGAGTCCTGGTACCACTTGCATGCAACACACTCAGGGCAAGTTTGGGGACAAACATGCCGCAACGTCTCGAGTCCTGGTGCCACAACAGGCTTTGGGACCTATCTCAAGCGAATCCTGGCACCTGGCTCATGCCCAGCTAATGCACCCCCCCATGCCAGTGCAACCCTCATGCCAGTGCACCCCTCACGCCAGTGCACCCCCCATGCCAGTGCATACCTCATGCCAGTGCACCCCCCATGCCAGTGCACCTGGCTCACGCCCGGCTAATGCAGCCCCCCATGCCAGTGCACCCCTCATGCCATTGCACTGCCCCATGCCATGCTATCAGATGAGATGAGACGTGCCATGCAGGGGCGTGTGAGGTTAACAGAGTCTGTGTGTGTTTGTCTGCGTTTGCACGCGTGCCTCTGTGTGCAAGCGCGACTTTTGAGTCACCCACCCTGCAGCCCCTTTTGCGTCACCCACCCTGCAGCCCCTTTTGCGTCACCCACCCTGCAGCCCCACGCCCGCCCCTGCCTCTTGCTGCTGCTGGAGGCACTTGAGCTGCTTGGTCTGGCGTTTAATTGCCTTGGCCAGGGCTCTGTGCGCAGCCAGAACATGCCCGCCCCCACGGAGCTGCTGCAGCGCCGCCAGCAGCCGCCCGGTGCCTGCGTGCGCACGTCGTCATCAACAGCTTGTGTGTTCACATGAGCAGCAGCGTGCATGGACAGCTACATGTGGAATGCACATTGCGCGCGCACACAGACGGCAGGTGCATGCGCGAACAGTGTGTATGCACCCATGGGAAGCATGCATGAACAGTATGTGTGCAAACGCGGAGCGCGTGCACGAATGCACCCACTCACTCGCTCGCTCACTCACTCACTCTCTCTCTCTCTCTCTCACTCATACGCACATCCCCACCTTGACGTTGAGGCACACTGATCACGCATTCACACCCTGGCACACACAAAAAGGCATTGGCGCGCTTAACCTGTACAAGCTGACTAGTAAAGAGCAATTCACTGGAGGTATTTTCAGGCGATCAACAGTGACGCTTGAGCGCAAACACCCACATAAAATGGCACGCACACAAAGGGAGGGACATAATAGGTGCAACCTCACACACAAGCATGTGTGTGCGGGTTATATGTGTGTATTTGCAGATTTACATAGCACAAGCACATGGTCAATGCTCCATACTAAGCTCTTGCGCTACGCGCACAGGCACACTGCAGCTTGCCCCCTCCCCTCCTGCCTGCACCCCCAGATAAGAAAGGAAGGAGGGAATAAGAAGAGTACAAAGGCAACAAAGTATTCCCAAAGTCAAGTAAGTGATAGAGGACACCAGGGACCAAAGTATTTTGAGTCCACTCCGCGCCCCGGTTTCTCTTTCTGAGACCCTTTGCCTGCACACCAGCCATGCCTGGTAAGAAGCACTAACAAATTGTTGGTAACAGTGCCTGATTAGGGGAGCCCGGCACATCCATGCATGTTACCGGGTCATCTTACCGCGATCCTTTGCCTGCACATCAGAGCCGCCAGCCTGGCCAGCAGCAGCAGGAGCTTGGCCGCCACCGCTGCTGTCGCCGCTGTCCATCAAGCGCCTTGCCAAGGCTGCTAGCTGCTCTGAGCAAAGCTCCATGAACGCGTGGGGGAGGCTGTAGGCCAACTGCAATGGCAAAGGGAGTGCAGCTGCCTGTGGTCATGCCTGCCGGTCCATGTCCTGCCAGCTAATCCATGCACGCCCTGCATGCCACAGCACAGCAGCACACCCTGCAGCAGGAAACCTTCCCCCCAAGCAGAAACACGAGCTGCCTCTGACGCCATTGGAAACTCAACAGGTGCGAGCGGCTGCACACACATGCGAACACACATGCACGCAAACATACATGTATGCACATATACACGCATGCACACACACAAACACACACACTCACACACCTCCGGCAGCGCCTGCGTCTCCACCAGCTCCAGCAGTCGCCCCCCTGCCTCCCACATCTGGCCCAGTGCCGCATGTCCGCCGCACACGTCTCTGTCCTTGCTTTCCCTGCCCTCACCCCCTCTCCCGCTGCTGAGACAAGCGCCCTCAACGCCTCTGCTGCAACCAGCAGCGCCGCCGCCGCCGCTGCTGCTGCCCCTGCCGCTGTTGCCTGGAGGTGGTGGGGCTGCCAACTGCAGCAGCTGCGCCTCCACACACCCAGCCAGCAGCAGCTGCAGCGCGTGCGTGAGGTCGCTGGGCTCCGCCCACGCCGCCCAAGCGGTCATGCACTGCAGAGTGCCAGACCACGCCAGCGGCAGCAGCGAGGGGGGGCCTGGGGGAGGGGCAGCAGCGGGAATGGGTGTGGCACGGCCTGTTGTGTGTGCGGGCACATTCGACTGAGGCCCTGTCTTTGCTGCTGGTGCTGCTGCTGGTGCTGCTGCAGCAGCGGCGGCTGACAGGGCAGCGGCAGAGGCATGGCTGCAGCACTCCCCGTGCGCCGCAGCCGTGTTGCAGCCACGCAGCAGGGCGCGCAGCAAAGCCATGGGCGCAGCTGCCTCTGCGGGTGCCTGCTCCTCAGCTTCTACAGCTGCTGCGCCGTTGCCGCTTGGCTGCCCCCCTCTCAGCGCTGCGCTGGTGGCGGAGGTCAGGGCAGGCAACAGGAAGCAAATAAGCGCTTGCAGCTCCGCTTCACAGCGCGCAAGCCCTACGCTATAGATACTGCTGCTGCTGCTGCTGTTGCCGGGGTTGCCTCCTGCCATCCAAAACTCACTCGGCTGCTCATCGCCGCCCTTGGGCTGCCCCAACACGCGCTGCGGTGCTGCAGCTTCCGGCTGGGCATGGTGCTGGCTGTGGGTGCCTTGCTTCTCATGCCCCGTGCCGCCACCTGATGGCCCGTGTTCCCTCTGTAAAGGGGCCCTGCCCCCACATGCATGCCGCGCGCGCACCGCCTGCTCCCGGAGCACACAGCCGCGCTGCAGTGCGCAGCGGTGCAGGGACGCGGCCAGGGCGCCGCGCACGACATACATGGTGCCACCTTCACTTACAATGTTAGCTGCTCCAGTGGAATTGCTGTTTGGGCTAGGACTTGTGCTGCCACTACCGCCACTGCTGCTGCTGCTGCTGCTGCTGCTGCTGCTGCTGCTACTGCTGCTGTCTCTGAGCTCTGCCTGCAAGGCAGGCCCAAAGAATCGCCTCCCCAGGGCTGGCAGCAGCAAGGTGCAAGGCTCCGCCTTGCCCTGCAGGGCGCGCAAGGCTGCACTCTGTGGCGCAGCAGCGTGTGCAGACACATATTTCTTCAGGGCCTTGTGCGCGGCATGGCTGGCTGCGCCCCCATCTCCTGCGGGGGCGCGTGAGGTGAGAAAGAGAGGGAGCGATGGTGTGAGCTCAATAAACGGGAAGTGGACACAATGGATGGTGTGTGAGCATAGTAGAGAAATGGATGGAGTGAATTGGAACAAACTGGAGCAAATTGGAGTGAGCAAATGAAACAATGGATGGAGTGTGAGCAGATCGGAACAAGGTGTTCTTGTGTGTGCTCATGGATGGGAAGAGGGCACTGCCATGCTTTTGCTGCCATGCTTGAGCTTACCTTGTGTGCTTCCCTTCATTCCCTGCTTGCCCCTGGCACCTACTCATGTGCGTGTCTCAGCTGTGCTTCCTGCAGGCCTGCATTGCCACATCTCTGACCTTACGAATTGGACTTCTAGCATGCCTCGCAGCTGAGCTCATGCGGTCCCAACTTGCATGTACCCATCAATAAGACTTTTACCCTCCTTTGAGGCAGCTGAACCATGACTTGGCTTGAGATCCCAAAAAGCCCTGGCCTGCCTGCAAGGCGCTCCATCTAGACACCCGACCCAGCATCGTCTCACTCTTTTGCGCAAGCTCTCTTTTGCGCAAGCTCGTCCGACTCCTGTTGCTGCCAGCATGCCCTTGAGCGCACCACACCATTGTAGCAAGCTGCAAATGCGCCGCCTACCTGCCGCAGAAAACACTAGCTGGAAGTAGCCCCAGGAGCGTGCCTCGCGTCCATGCCCGTCCGCGCCGCCGCCCTCATCACCGCCCTGCAGGCTCCCCAGCTGCTCCTCTGCGCCCGGCAGCGGCGCCACACCCGGGTGCATAGCCGCACACACCGCATGCAAGCGCACGCACGCCGCATACACGTCCAGCAGCATTGCCAGCTGAGCCATGTCAGAAGAGCCCATGGCTGCGCTGCGCTTGCTGCTGGTGAGCCTGCGCATGTGCACATTTGTGAGGCTGTCACGCAAGGTTATGGGTGCATGTGGGGCACAGTGTGGGTACACACGCACGCAGCACGCACGTGTTCACGTACATTCAAACGCTCACATGCATGCAGCATTTGTTGGGCATGCAGGCAGATGTGTGCCACTGCTTGAAGGGAGCGCACGGCACACACGCTTACACACAAGTTCAAAGCTACAGCAGTGCAGGGCAGGCGCATCTTGTGTGCCTGTAGGACCTGGAAAACATGTAGGAACCATCAACAGCATGACCATCAGAAGGGGAGGTAAATGTGAAGCACTTCCTTCTGGACAGCCCCATTCAGACACAAGGCCCTTGATAGGCCACTAGTAAACAGCATGGCCATCAACGGCATAGGTGAGTAGGCAAAAATCGTGAGGCTCTACACCTTGAAATGCATGGCCATCAACAGCATGACCATCAGAAGGGGTAGCAAATGTAAAGCTCTACCCCTTGGGCTGCCACTTTTAGACACGAGGCCCTAGATAGGCCTGGAGCAGGAGAACAGGGGGCCAACAACAGCAATTGAGCAGGCACATTATGCGCAGCATGGGAGCGGCTGCAGCGGCTGATTACAACTCACCCCTTGCAGGCACAAGCCAGGAGGGGCGCCAAGGCAGGGGCCAGGGTGTGGTTGATCAGGCCCTGTGCGGCTTCAGCTATCTGGAGGGAAGTGGTCAGGTCCACACGCAGCGCTGCAGGGCACGCCCAAAATAGCATGGAATGGAGGTCATTCTTGGGGACGGCAGACGCGAGAGGGGTACTGCAGCAGGCTTCACAACATATCAATTGTGTGCAGCTTGATGGTCTGTGGGCAGTGTCCACCTAAGGCTGGGCAGCTATCAGCCTCACGTCAGTTCTGTCACACAGGTTGGTACTGTAACACTGGGGGCTGTGCGCTGGAGAGGTTTTGAAGCAGAGCAGAGGCACAAGGTGGCATAGTCCCAATCAAGGCCGCGATTGAGAGAGCGCACAGGGAAGGGGTAACAAGATGAGGTTGGGGGCCTTTGCCAGACATCATGACCAAGCTTGACGGCTTGAATTAAGGCAAGCCTGTAAATTGGTGTAGAGGTCTCCACTTTGCGTGCCTTGCATTGGCACATGGACTGAAACATGGCAAAACTTGCTAAAGACTACCCACCATTTACAACCCAGCGGCTGTTGCTTCTTGTGAATCAAGAGCATGCAGAATTGCTATCAAAACTGCTCACTTCAAATTTATGGCACTCTTGCTGTTCTGGCTGGAATTTCCATGCCTGCACCCATTGCACGCGCGCAGGAACACATGCGTACGCGCACAGATGCATGCGCGTGCACACATGCAGACAAACACTTGGACAGAGCGTGCGCACGCACACACAGGTACACACCTGACAGGCAGCAAGAGAGCAGGTGACCCAGCGCCAGAGCAGTGAAGGGTGCCATGCCGGCCTGCCCAAGGCGGCCCGGCGAGCTGACGGAGCCGCCCAGCCTAATCAGGCCATCTTTGTTTGCGCCACCCGTGTCATTCATGTCAATGTCCATGTCTGCTGCACCCGCTCTCGGCTCCTCCGCTGTCAGGTAGCCCCTGAGCTGAAGGGATAGGGAGCGCACCAAGGGCGCGCACTGGCCTGCGGCAGCAGCACAAAGATTATCAAAGGGGAGCAGGAGTATGTGCTTGGCAAGGGGCGCGCACTGGCCTGCGGCAGCAGCACAAGGATTATCAAAGGGGAGCAGGAGTATGTACTTGGCAAGGGGCGCGCACTGGCCTGCGGCAGCAGCACAAGGATTATCAAAGGGGAGCAGGAGTATGTGCTTGGCAAGGGGCGCGCACTGGCCTGCAGCATCAGCACAATGATTATCAAAGGGGAGCAGGAGTATGTACTTGCGCGCACTGGTCTGCGGTAGCAGCAGCAGCATTAAGAGGATATGGACAGAGAGCAGGCATGGATGCCAATCTGATGGTCTCGCAGTGATTTCATTCCATTTGGAGGTGCAGGCTGGCATGTTGGTGCAAAGTCCTTTATAGTTGACATCTACACGGAGTACACGTATTCCACACATGTGCAGAGCATAATGAGCTAGCCAGCACCGGAGGGCAAAGACATAGAACCTGCAGGTCGTGCTTGGGGTCCACAGCCTCTGCACACACTTAAGCTCACGCACACACGTATGATGCACAAGCTTTGCTCACGCAGTTGGGCATACGCTTGCACAAATGCTGCACAAGCCTTGCTCACACGCTTGAGCATACATACTCATGAGTTCTGCACAAGCCTTGCACACAGGCTTAAGCATACGCGTGCACTAATGCTGCACAAGCCTCGCTCTCATGCGGCCTCAACCACACAAGCAGGAGTGCGCATGCACATGCACATGCACAAAATGCATGACCCACTTTAGTGGCAGCTTTGGCAGGGGGGCATTCAGGCCCAAAGGCTGTGTAAGGCTTACATTGTTAGCACAACCAAATTGGCATGCATGCTTATGCTGCATCTGTGTACCTGGAGGCAGCTTGTGAAGAGCGGTAGACAGCGCTGAGAGCACCGTGGGTTGTGTGACCACAGCTGCGCCCGCTGCGCCAGCCAGCCATGGGGGAGTCACAGGCGCTGTTTTGGCTGCAGGGCTTGGGGCAGCTGCAGGCTCTGCTGGCGGCTCATTCTGGGGTGCGGCCAAGGAGGCAATGAGCGTGGCCAGCAAGGCGTCCAGTTGGCGCAGCTCTGCGTACGCGCACACCTGTGCAGGCGGCGCACATGAGCACAGGGTACCAGGTACACCATGTGATGAAGTTGAGTCAGGCTCTGCGCACGCCGGGTCAATGGCAGCCCCGCATTTGCATGCATGGGCGCGTCCGCAGTACACTAGCGTTGCCTTGTACGGATGTATGCCCAGCTGCATAGGTTTTCCCTCTGTAAGTTTCGTGCAAAGAAGGCAGGCCTAATTACCTGACCGACCCACGTACGAAGTCAGTCTGCTACCCATCTATCAGCCTGCTTGCCCTGCAGGAGGCCTGCGTGCCCTAAGGCCCTGCATGAGCTGCGCACACCTGGTGTGCTGGGCATGAACCACTTTCACTCAAGCACGCGTCCGAGAGCAGAGCCCTGGAGGACCGCGGTGCAATCAGACCTCCCCCCATGAACCCAACAGGCAGGGCAGAGGCATCCTGCAGGCAGTGTGCGCACCAGGCGCTGCGTGCCGGAAACTGCCACCAGCAGCGGCGGGACGGCGGCCCCGGTCGCCTGGCTTCCGCCCGCTGGCGCTGCCTCCCGTGCAGCTGCTGTGGCTGGGACCACTGCAGCCTGAGCTCCAGGGCGTGCCTGTGCCTGGGTTTGCTGAGGGTGGGCTCGGGGCTGAGCTGCAGGCGGTATCGGGACTGAGGGCTGAGGGAGGGAGGCGGCGGCAGTGGCCCACAGGAGAAGCCACAGCTGGTCCAGGGACTGCGTGATGGCCCTGAGGGCGCAAGCACACACGTTTTGAGGGTGCACAGGGTTTGGTCACTGTGGTGCTGTGGTCACTGTGGTGCTGTGGTCACTGTGGGTGCACAGTTTGGTCACTGTGGTTGAGGGTGCACAGGGTTTGGTCACTGTGGTGCTGTGGTCACTGTGGGTGCACAGTTTGGTCACTGTGGTTGAGGGTGCACAGGGTTTGGTCACTGTGGTGCTGCTGAAGAGGAGGGAGGGAGGCAGGGGCAGTGATCTGTTAAAAGTGCCACAGCTGTGGGAGTCAACGGACCCACGTGATGATGGCCGTTGGGGCGCGAGCGAGCGCACAGGAGTGTCAGGGGTGCACAGGTTGGAGAGGAGAGAGGCTGACGGCAACGGACTAGGTGATGGTCCATGGAGGAAGCGCTTATGCACAATGGGTATCTTGAGTCCTTATTTGAGAGGAAGGGGGGGGGGTGGAGATCTATCTAGAGGGGGATGGAGAGGAAATTTGCTTGCAGGCATACTTGACATTTTCCCTAGACTAGTAAGTGCACCCAACAGGCAAAGCTTTGTGGTTGGCGCCGACATTGTGCAAGGTCTGTAATCCCATCCAACATTTGCTCAGACATACACCAGGCACTAATCAAGCAGCAGCAACGAGTTGTGCTATGGACAGCAGCAATACGAGCGAGCAGGTAGCAGACTCCTGCACTGCCCAGCAATGAGACAGCATGCCCATCACCATCATCTTCATCATCATTATCATCATCATCATCATCTTCATCATCATCATTATCACCTGTAATCCAGCTCCAGCATCGCGCACAGCGCCGCAGACGTAGCCACTTGGAGTTGACTCAGATCAACGGCCGCACGTAGAGGGCTCAGATCATTGGCCACAAATACTCCATTGCTCCCCCCCACCTGCCCCTCTGCCGCCCCCGTATTTTCCCTGCCGCCTGCGGACTTATCAGCCTCGCGCCGCCGCTTACGCTTTTTGCCAGCGTCCTCAGCGCCTGCATCAATGTTGCCACCGTCCCCGGCGCCTGCGACCTTGTGCCCGTGCATCGTGCCTGCAGCGCTATCTGCAGCCGCGGCTGCCGCCCGCGCAGCATCATACTGGGCCAGAATGTCAGTTGCCAGGCGCTGCAGGTAGCCGCACTGCAGTCTGGCCAGGTCGCGCATGGGCTGGTAGGCACCGATGGCCTGCAAGGTGACAGGCGGCTTGCTGCCTTACCAAAGAATAATGAAAGAAAGCATGCAAACACAGACGAACACACCCATACACTTACAGCATGTGCACTAACAATCACAATAAAGCCTACACCACTGATGCACTAAGCAGAAACCTTATCCACTCAATACACTGCCTTTGCAGCTGCCTGTAAGGCTTCTTAGCCTTGTGTGCCCTTTCTCCAACACTTCCTGCCCCCCTTCCCCTCCCCTGGTGCTCAGTCATCTTTCAGCCACCCCCTGTGCACAGCCATGCTCTTTGCAAAGCAGGACAGCCTGAAGCACAGCTAAAACCTCCCTCCTTTCTTAAATGCAAACCTGGGCCTTCACCCGCAAACCTCAACAGGGCGCAGATGATACCATACAGCCCACCTGTGCTGCTGCCAACAGGGCAGCCAGGCCGTGCACCACCGACGACGGCGGAGGCCTACCCCCAAGCAGTGTGCTCCCATCACGTTCCGCCCCTCCTGTTCCCTGACTATCCCTCCGCCGCTTCTTCCTACCCAACTCCATGGCCCCTTCTGTCTGCAGCCCTCCCCCTCTCGTTCCCCCAGCCTGCTGGCCAGAAGGCAGTTGCCCGCAGCCCTCCAGGCTGCGCCTCAGGCTGCACGCCAGCGTGTTTGACAGGACCACCAGCATGTTGAACTCTGCGTTAGCCAGTGCTACCGCACTGCCTGACTCCCCACCCTCAGCAGCCCCTCCCCCCCCTGCACCTCCTCCATCGCCACCTGAGCCTGCTTTGGTGCGAGCAGGCAATCCGGCCTCTGCAGCAGCAGCAACAACACATAACACACTGGTGGATCACGAAGACAATCACAAAGTCTAATTTCATAGAGGTTGCCCAACAAGAACTCAATAGCGGCAGAAGGGGCAGCAGCGGCGGCAGCAGCAGCACGTGTTTGCTTTAGTCCTTGCCAGATGTCCAGCAGGCTCCAGCATACCCATTTGTCACAAAGGTGCATAAGGGCTATGCAAGTCTCCAGCCTTGCAAGAGGATCAGCAGCTACCTTTTGCAGTTGTGAGCCTAGTATGCTGCACATAAGAACACTTGCACGCGCTTCAAGAGTGCACTTTGCCTCGAATAAGCTCATAATACAAAACATGTGATGCAAGCCACATCCAGTTTGTCCTGTGTAGTTCATGATAGCAAACAGACCAGGGCACACCCCACCAGAAAGCCCACGTTGGGGCACACACCTGCAGCCACCAGGCGACGCTGCCGGGCAGCCGCGCCGGCAAAGGCTGTAAGAAGCCAAGGCGCAAAGCACAGGGCGGCCTCCTTGACGTCCCGCCTACCGTCTCTGAGGCCCGCCTCCAGCAGCTAACCATGCACACAAGCATGTGCACCGGATGCACGTGAGGAAGGACCAGATGCAGGAGAAGTGTGCACCCTCAAGTGGCTCAGAATGCTCACTAGAGCCTGGTCGTTTTGTGCATTTGAGCTTGCTTTTTGCACAGGCCTGCGCTTGGGCTGCACTTGAGTGGTGATGCTCCAGGCCTCTGAAGGAGCCAGCTGCCTTTACCTTCACTGCGACCTGGCATATGCACAAACATTGACCAGCTGTACATTCGTGCACGCCAACGCAAGGATCCCTCTGTGAGCAGACTCTGTACCGTGCTTACTTTTCAAGGTCAGGACCATTGAGGCTTTGCACAAAGCAAGTGAAGCACGCTTGTATGAGCACCCACACACAGGAGCTTCATTGAACCGCACACAGCATCCCCTTCAGAGCCCAGCGGCACACACACTAGCACATCAGAGCATGCAAACACACCTGAAAGTGCAAGCACAGGGGGCGCATTTCCTATGTCAAAGCATCAAGAGACGCACGCACCCCTCCACGGACATGCAACCCACCTGCAGCACAAGCGTGTGGTAGCTGCCCTTGCCAGCCTTCTCTTCCATAGAACGCCGTCCCCCCTCATTCTTTCCTACTTTATCCCCCTTATCCGCCTCAGGCCCTGCATCCCCCTCCACCTCCCCCTCTCCCTCTCCTTCAGCCTCCCCACCCCTGGCTCTTGGCCCTTGCGCTGCGCCAGCACCGGGCGCAGCATGCAGTAGAGGCACCGCCCCGCGCGCACAGAGCTCCAGCAGGCCGCCCATGTGGGCCTCGTGCAGCAGAACCACGCGCAGCAGCGCCTGCCCTGCCTCGCGCACGCGCCACGCGCACAGCGCCGCGGCCGGCCCTGCCGCCGGCGCATCCACAGACAGAGTCGCCGCACTGCCGCTGGTGTGCGAGGGGGGCGCTGCAAGTTCCTGATCTGGCCAGCCGCCAGCAAGGTAATCCTCAAAAGTATCCTGGCCAGGCGAGGCTGCAGTCCTGCTTGTGTGTGCGTGTGCAGACCCCTTGTCTGCGCCAGCACCGCCACCGCTCCAGCCAAGCGCCGCACGCAGCGCAACGTCTTGCACCTGCAGCAGTGATGGGCAGAGATTTTGGTGATCGCGAGGTCATGAATGAGCCCAGGCAGGGTGACTTGATTGGGCTAGCCTGCTGAACTGACGGTTGGCTGTGTAGTGAGCGCTTGGCTGCCGAGCTGATGGTTGGCTGTTTGAAATGCACTTGCATGCTGAGCTGATGCTTGAATGTAATGGGAAAGGTGCGCTTGTTAGCTTAGAGCCTGGCGTATCAAATATTCGGCCCATCACAGGTCCGCTTGCCTACAAGCCCGTGGACCATGGGACTTGCTCGTGCATACCTGCTACCTAGCCCATGGAGCATGAAAAATGTCAACGTGGAGAAAGTGTAACACATTGGCATCCTTACTAGCGGGACGTTGGTTTACATAATTCACGCCAGCGGAGCCCCTCGCTTGCTATGCACACCCATAGAACTAAGGAGCACAAGGCCCATTTTGCGCACGCCCACAGACTCTTGAAGCATGGGACCTGCATACGCAGGCTCAGCCTGTCAAAGCGACGGCGTGCCTGTGACAGATGCGTACGGCATGCCCGTGACAGATGTGTACAGCCAGGCTGTCCTTGTGTGACAAGCAGTTAGATCCCTGTCAATGAGTCACCCATGCAGTGGCATACAGATTCTTTGGATCTGGATTTGTTGAGGCACCCAGGCCATTGGAGTGCTCACGACTCAAGACAACAAGAGTGGTCTTTTTGTTGCAAGATTGTGGCCTAAAAAAACGCGGCTTGTAGCGAGTGGGAGGCCTGCTCTTGAGGTAACAGCTGAAAAGGATGACGCACATACTGTTTGATCCACACATACTGTTTGATCCACACATACTGTTTGGTCCACACATACTGTTTGGTCCACACATCCGATGCGCACCGGGTGAGGGAAAGACAGGCGCAGCAGGGCCAAGCCTGTGGGGGGCGCGGCCAGGTGCTGCAGCACCCTCTTGGGCACTGGGTGCTGCACCACCACCGCATGGAGCAGCTGCAGCGCCAGCAGCACCAGCTCCAGCCACAGCTGCTGACAGCTGTGCAGTGCCCCGAGCTGCTGAGGTTCCCTGTGTGCACCTTGCACGTCCTCCCCAGGGCAAAGGGTGATGGCCGCGCCGCCCCCATCTGATTGTGTACGCCCCTGATCTGTAAAATCACGTTGCCCCCCATCTTCCGCCAAGCACTGATCTGCAATTCGGTCCAAGGCCTCCACTAGGGCCGCGCACTGATCCAGGCTTGGGCGGAAGCCCGCTGCCGCCCTGCAGCATGTGTGCACCACGAAATGAAGTTAAGTGTGCACCAGGGAAATGCGCCCGCCAGAGTGCAACAAACGAAGGGGCGCCTATTGAGATGCACACAGGACTCTTGTCGTGCCTGAGGAGCATGGGAATTGCCCTGCACGCTTTCGTGTTCTCGTGCGCAGGCAGACTAAGGCCAGGATCTCAGGTTGAGGCTCAGGTCTTGGTTTCAGGGCGGAAATCGTTTCAAGAGCCCGCCCGGCCTTGAGCACCACGTGCACGCGCCCTGTTGGTGCATGCACGGACACGTCTTCTTGTCACTGACATGATATCAGGCACACACATGTTGGTGCATGCACGGACACGTCTTCATGTCACTAATATGATATCAGGCACACACATGTTGGTGCATGCACGGACACGTCTTCTTGTCACTGATATGATATCAGGCACACGCACCCTGTCGCTGCTCGCACAAATACTCTGTCATATCAGGCGCGCACCCTGCTGCATGCACAAACACGCTGTCATATTGGGTGCGCACCCTGTCGCTGCTTGCGCGCCGCCAGCTCCAGAGCTGGCCTGGACCACCACAGAGGCCAAGGGCTGCAGCACAGCCAGTAGGGCCTGCAAGAGCTGCTGTGGCTGCTGGTGCTGCTGCTGGCGGTGCGCTCCACTGGGGCTGCCCTCAAGACCTGCAACAATCACGCACATGTGCGGCAGCCCATAGATGAGAGACAGGCAGTGAGTCAGCCGCAGCAGCAACAAAGCAGGCCGGCATGGGTGCGTGCGTGTGCAATTGTGCATAGGCCCAAGTATCACACTTGGTCAAGCCTCTACGACCCCTTAAGGCAGGTGCTTGGACCAGAGGAATGAACAGATGCAGTTCAAAATTTGGCTAGGCGCAGCAATGTCCACGCGCTCTGCTTGCGTGCGTGCATGCTTTCTTAGATCTGGGAATCCAGGACCTTGAAGATGGTGCAGCTGGGCAACCTGGCGCCAACTGTGCCATAACCGAGGGCCATCTCCTTCAGGTCCCAGGAGAAGATGTTCAGCCACAGGCTTTGACAGCAAGAAGCCTCAAAGGGCAAGGCTCTCAACACCGCCCCACAAGGTGCTGCTATCATTTGTGAGCGGTGTGTGCAGCGGGAAGTAGTTCCTTGCATCGTGGTCTTGCAGCCCTTAACTTGTGACAAAACATGCAGACTGGGAGGCTTCACAGTACACCTGTCACAGAAGGCAGAAGATCAGGAGCATCATGCTTGGGTACAGGAGGCTTCCAGAGGTAGCGCAGCCTCTCAGAGAGCTGCACTACTGCGGGTTATCATCAGCTGGGAGGCTTTGCCGATTGTGCTTGCAGCAAGTGCTCTCATATAAGCAGGTGCAGATTGCAGGCACTGGATGTTATCACCTACTTGTGCCTCTTGAAGACAATCCCACAACACCAAAGACTCCGGTGCACGCGAACGCGGCGGCTGTGATGATGGTGGTGGGGATTGTGGAGGGGTGGGCAAATGGGCTGCAGAGCAGCGTGCCTAGCAGTGACCACAGGCGTGCATCATTCAGGCAGCTGGTATTGCTGGCGCTGGATCCTGCACTGCCTGGCTTGACCTTGCTGCCTGCACGCAAGAGTGAGCGAGGACGATGAACAGTCAGAAGGTGAACAGCAGAAAGCGGGAGGCAGGCACCCCTTGCAGGGTGTGGGTTGTATTGTGCAGCAAGGGTGCTGGAATGGTACAGGCCTAAGTATTTTGCCTAGCATCAAAAAAGGCAATGACAGCAAGACCCACCCTTGAGCAGCACACTCAAAGTCCATTCCACGAGGCAGCGCACGTGATGGCCAAGCACCAGTGGGGGCAGAGGTGCAGCTGCTGTGTCTAATGATCTTCCATGTCCATTGAAAACTCCTCTGACGAGGGAGCTTGCCAGGCTCTCCGCCAGAGGCAGCTTGCTGAGCGCATCGTGAAGCAGTGACAGGACAGGAGACAGCAAACTTCATCAATGACAAACACCAGGGCAATTTGAAGCCTGCATCTAAGTTACAGATATCAAATTAAACGAAGCACGAGATGCAGGGCCTCATCCTGTACTAAATGGGTGGAATGGGCACCAAAACAGGCAAAACATGGCCGGCGCCCAGCCAGCACGTTCCTGAGAAGCAAGAGACGTACATACAAGGGTAATGTTACCTCTGTAAGTCTCCAGGCCCATGTAGGGCCCTAAACTGTGCGATGGCAGACATATTCCAGGCTGCATGCCGTTCGTCACATTGATTTGTTTAAGCTTGCATTATAACATTGAAATTTCATTTTTAAATAGCACAAGCACGACTGATGCTTCACGTCTTGCATGTGTCAGACTTGAAGCTTTCGGGTTATCAAGTAAACCATTCAAAGTCTGAATTTTTTTCATTAGACTAATGCCCAAGCATGGGCAAGCCAGAGTACATCCCTCAGACGGCCATTTCAAGACAGATCGCCACTGGTGTTGTACTGGTAGGCTATACAAGAAGGGAAAACTTTGAGTCATGTAACACTGGCCAGTACGAATTTGTGTCACAGCAGAGCAGCGGAAAGCGTAACCGTGCGGTTATGCCCCGAAACCCCTGACTTTCTTTAGGTGAACCTGGCGACGCTGACTCTGGAATCCTGTGACAGCCTTTTCATCAAGCTGAAGAAAGGTGCCCGGGGCATTCGAGTCCTTAAGCTCTTTGGCCAAGCAAGGTAGGTATAAGAAAGAAAACCGAGGCACCCCTTCTGAGCTTGCCCCTGACTATCCAGGTAGATACCTGCAAACCTAGCCGATCAAATGAGAAGCCTATGTTTATGAATTCACCCAACTGTAGTCAAAATACAGGCCGCATACACCTCAGCTGACTGCAGTGGTTTGCACATGTGCCTGTACAGGCACCAGAAATGCAAGGCATAACGACCAGCACCTTCCTGCTCACTAGAGTGCCTTCACTTGCGTTTTTGTTTGAGATAATATGCACTTAAGCTGCCATGTCAATGCACAACTTCATTTCTAGTCAATTTAGCATCACGGTAAGCGTTAGTATATAATCAATTAAGCATCACAGCATGCCCTTCCTCATACTCCCTCGGGGAATGTCCTGTAACACTATTTTTTCCATAAATGGTCCAAATATTGCTTGCACAAAGGGGCCAACGTGCCGGGGTGGTAAACAGCGTCAAGGGCAAGGCTGCCGACCCTTACGGCCATGATTCACACAATACTGCTGTCGATTACTCATCTTGGCTCGCCCAGCACGCCAGGTGGGTCGAGACAAATTCATTGGATGGAGTAACATGGCTTTTGTGCAGGGAATGGAGCTGCTTTAATGCCCTCATATCTTGCATGAAATCTTGAGTTGCCAGACCCTAGCTGCGCCAGGCCTTTCGTGTTGGCTAAATCATTGCCATCACTAGGAAAGCTGGCCATGTGCGCAGGCTCTCAGGTAAGTGTGAGGAAGCTGACTTCGTAAATGCATTTCAAGTGCTCGTGTAAACTGTAGATCAAAATAACACTTGCGCATCACGGATTGATACCATGATATCATTCATGAAGCTTTTATGTCACTCTGACCGCAGCCAGCGCAAGAGGATTCAGCTAACTCTGCAAGAAATATTGAGCCATGCGCCCATCACCGACCTTCACATTGGCATGGTAGGCCTTTGCGCATCCTGCAAGGCTAAGCAGGCGTGTTTGCAGCAATGTTCCTTTCCAGGCCCAGGTGCTTTCTGGTTTGAGGCTCAGCAGAATCAGAAGTAAGGTAGTATAAACGACACCATGATTAAATTGGTCGTACGAGTGACACTAACTGATTGCCTTGACAAGGCGTGCTGCATGTCCATCACTCCCCTGCAGCGCCTGTCCAGCACAGGCTACATGGCCATCTGTAAGGGCATGAAGCGCAACACAACCCTGCAGAGATTAAGTTTCTCAGGCAGCAAGATGGGAGATGCAAAGGTGCGCGCACAGTCTGCTGGCCTGAGAACAGCATCATGTGCTGTCTGGAGTGTCATGAGCTTTGGACTGTCAAGGAGGGCGTGCAAAGGAACATGTCATGCGCTCAGACGCCTCAGTCCAATGCACATGCCGCACCGTGTACCATGTCATATGTCTGGTGTCACCATCCAGCCATCATCACGCAAGGGGCTGCTGCACAAAACTGCAGCTGTACGAGCCTGTTGCCGCACCGCTGCTCAGGCTTGCGTACCATGTCGTGCAGTGCCATGCAGTGCATGGACCTAATGGACCTCGTGACGTGCATGTTGCATTGCATTCCAGTCCCTCCCCACAGGCCCATGGCCCCTTCTAGCGCCCTGCAAGCGCCCACAACCCACCAAAACCCTAGCCTTGGCCCCTCGCACAGTGCAAGCTATCGTGTCGCATGCTGCTGGGGCCGCATTGGTACCACCCACTCACGCCTGCTGCCCCTGCTGCTGCCATACTGCTTGCACAGCTGGCAAGCTTACTGCCTGGCCTGTGTGGCTGCAACAGCCTGCGGGAGCTGGACCTCACTTCATGTGACCTTGGGCCTGGCGCAATTCACACGTGCTGCGCAATTATCAAGGTGCTTCTGGCGAGGGGGAAAGGGGGCAGACTTGATGCAGGTATCTAGCCAAGGCATGTGTGTGCATATGAGTGTGTTTGGGGGTTGGGAGGGAGAGACACAGACAGACAGACAGACAGACAGACAGACAGACAGACAGACAGACAGACAGACAGACAGACAGACAGACAGACAGACAGACAGACAGACAGACAGAC
>LKMJ01002368.1_pt1 | contig 17284 bp, 16 predicted proteins | sample 643391 | NCBI WGS metagenome assembly LKMJ01 (sample SAMN04112250, study PRJNA286221) | soda lake metagenome | biome: soda lake; feature: Kulunda Steppe; material: water; isolation source: sample PL-Br10 brine of Picturesque Lake | place: Russia: Kulunda steppe | collected 2010-07
CTACCCGCCGACGGGCTGTCCGTTCAGCACGCGCTGCCCGGCCCGGATCCATCCCGACGAGTACGACCATCTCGACAACGAACTGTGGGTCCAGCTACTGACTCTCCGGGAGATACTTAGAGAGCGCCAGCGAGCCGACCGGTCAGTTCGCGAGCGCATCCGGGAGCGTCTCGGCAAAGAGACGCGCTTTGGAACCGTCGAGGGAACCTACGAGGAAGTGTTCGGTGACGTTACCGTGCCCTCGGACGTACAGGAAATCCTCGACGAGATCAAAGAGCACATGCGACGACACGACGAGACGCAGGCGCTCGCGCTGTTCAACAGCGAGTTCGGCGGTATCTGTGAGGGGCACGTCGAAGGCAAACAAGAAGAGAAAATCGATCCAGAGTTCTACACCGTCAGCCAGTCCGGCCGACAGAGTTACTGCCATAGACACAGTAGCGAGTTTCAGGAACCCGACGAGGTTCTCGACACCCGCCACAGGCAGTAATGTCTTCCACACAGCCGGTGAACGCCCGCTTGCGAACACTCGTTCGCGTCTCCGTCGACGCCCTGACGTACGCGGTTGCCCTCACAGCCGTGAGTGTCGTCGTCGCGGTGACACTGGGCGTCACGACCGGCGGTGGCATCGTCCGCGGGAAACATCTCCTGTTTATCTTTGGCTGGGGAATGCTGGCGTACGCGACGTTGAAGCTGTGGGTGGGCTCCGGGAAAGAGATCCGAAAGTCGACGAAAGACGCCAACCAGGACGCCGGTGACGAGAAGTCGGGGAAGGGTAGCCCCCCGGACTCGATGGCGACTGCCTCCGAACTCCGGAACAGAGTCACCAACGACTCCTCACAGCGCCATTCCTACAGCGAGTCACTGCCCGAGAAACAGGACCGCACGCGGTTCCAGGCGCTCATCCAGCAACTCCCGCCGAAGCGCTGGATAAAGGAGCCACGACCGGAGTACAGAGTGGGAATACTCGGCAAGATACTGCTCACGGGCGTGTTCGTCCTGGCCGTCTCGTTCGTGATGGAGACGGTGTTCGGCGTCGCCTAGCGCTTCGCTGAGCGGTGTTCGGCGTCGCCTAGCGCTCCGTTGAGACTCGAAAAGAGTTATCCGAGTTCATCTCCGGATTACAAGTATGGACGACGAATCGGATATTCCACGCCCAGGAGGGGACGTCGACCCACAGGTCGAACGACTCAGAGACCCACAGGGCGTGCACACGAAAGCGTGGTCACAGATACTCGAAGAGATGGAAGCACTCGCGGCCGGGAGACGCGAGGACGGCTGGGACGTGCTCACGGTGGTCGCCGCACACACCGACGCCATAACCAAGAGTATGCGCGACCACGATCGCTTCGGGGTCCAGCACATCGTTCCCGACAACCACGCGGACGACTTCCTCGAGTTCTACGACGAGGAGACGTTCACGGAGTACCTGGTCTACGGCCGCAACATCGACCGGTTCATGTACCTGGTCACGGAACTCATCGACCCAGACAACCAGCGGTCGGTGATGGTTGCCGGGCGCTACGACATGACGCTGGCCGGCGGCCTCGTCGACAACGCACAAGAGGCGGGACACCTCAACACCTATCTCAAGCGCATCGACGGGACGATTATCTGCCAGTTCGAACACGAGGAGTGGAAACCGTTCGTCTCCTCGCCCGAGCAGATGCAGGCGGACCAGGAGTAGGCAGTCATGCGTATCCTCCGTGGCCGGGCGACGGCCCTATCGGCGGACCGGGACGCGACAGAGACGCTGGTCGAGCGGACCCGCGGGACGGGCGAGCCAGGTGTCCGTGTCTGGCGGCCGCCGAAGAACGTCGCATTCGGCCGTCGTGACGCGAACCGCGAGGGCTACGAGCGGGCGCGCGAGATTGCGACCAGTCGCGGCTATCCCGTTGCCGAGCGAAGCGTCGGCGGTCACGCAGTCGCGTTCACGGGGACGACCGTCGCGTTCGCGCTCGCCGAACCGGTCGAGGACTCGCGGTCGGGCATCACCGACCGATACGACCGGGTGACCCACCTCGTCAGTTCGGCGATGGACGCACTCGGTGTCGACGTCGAATCGGGTGAGCCAGACGGCGCGTTCTGTCCGGGAACGCACTCGCTGTCTGCCGACGGCAAGATCGTCGGACTCGCACAGCGCGTCCACAGCGACGTGGCTGTCACCTCCGGTATCGTCGTTGTCCGGGATCACCAGGAGATTGCGAGTGCGCTCGATCCGATCTACGACGCTCTCGACGTTCCCTTCGACCGGGATGCTGTTGGGAGTATCTCGCGGGCGGGCGGGAAGTCTGAGCCGGAGACTGTTATCGAGACGTTCGTCGACCACCTGACGGATGGTGAGTCACGGACAGTCGAGACTGTCGAAGACGTATCGTCGCTGTAGTAGAATCAGCAGAATCATTCGGGACGAGTACAGCGAGAACGGTTCTATGATGTCAAATTTCCTTACTAGGTCAAAAACATCTTAAATAGCATGTTTGAATCATATGATAGACGATTTTTATTAGAGTTGAATGAGGGATTTTTTATAGTAATTACAACACGAAAGAGTATATGGTGGAAGTCAGTTCAGTTGACGACTTCGAGCTACGAGAGATAACGTCCGGCGATGGAGAGACACTCGAACACCTCATGGAGAATAATCCAGACGGTGGGGAAATCCAGTTTGCACCTTCGTTCAAAACAGATCCCTACGAACTGTACGAAAAGATGATGCCGATGGAAGAGTATACGGGCTTTATCGCCGAGACGCCAACAGGTGACGCTGTGGGAGCAGGAATAATTGGAATTAACGACGCACGTATCGGTGGCGAACTCCGACCGCGTGGATATCTTGCTGGTCTCATGGTCGACCACGACTACCGGGGGATGGGCCTTGGAAAACGGCTTGCTGCTGAGCGGATACAGTGGGCTGAAGAAGTCGTTGGCGACGACGTTATTATTTGTGCAACGATTCAGAGCGGGAACGGTCCGTCTGAGGCAGTCGCTAGCTCGTGGATGGACGGATTCCCGTACGAGTATGTCAATCACTCCTTGGAGCTACGAGACGACCCACCAGAGACCGAGTACAGTATCCGGAGCATAGACGAAGCAGAACTCCCTGAGTTCACATCAGCCATGAACGAGTTTTACAGTGATGCTGAATTGTTCACGCCGTATCAAACTGAACAGATTGCAGACTTACTACACACCTCAGTTGATAACCAGTACGTTCACCGCTGTGATGTATTAGAAGAGGATGGAGAGTTCGTCGCTGGGGCACACGTAATCGAGTCGCACAAATTAATGAAACAAGTTGTCGAAGACCTACCTCCGGAGCTTGAAGAAGCCGACGAACTACCGCCGTCAATCCCGGAAGACCGTGAAGTCCGTCCAACTGTAATGATCCCATGGTACAAAAATAGAACAGCAGCGGAAACGCTCATTGATTATGAGCGGGCGACAGCTGGTGATGCAAACCGTCTCATGATTACGTTTGATCCGGATGGGCCACTCGGTGAGCTGGAAAACCTCAATCCAGACGACGGATCGATAAATTTCAACTGGGCAGTTCGCGGATTTAGCGAGCCAGTAGAAGACGCGTTTGTTGCACCAGGGTTGGGATAGTTCAGAGATTGACTGTTCGTAGCGTTTCACTCTGCCTCGTTCGTGTTCTGCATTCGGGCCTAGCTGAAGGCCCCTGAGGGGGACGAGCTGTGATAGCTTCGGTCTCGTGGGTCGCCCGTCGACACTGGAACGACCGAAGGAATAAATCGCGAAGCAACTCTCCTTACATCACAATGTCTGGGCTTTCTTGCTGTTCGAAACACTGTATTTGTGCGGTTGCCCGGGCTTTTTTGCTGACCACAACAATCTCTCGTCGAAATATGACCAGCACTCCTTCGAGAGACTTAGGGTGGTTCGGCGTGGAGCGTGGGGTATGCTCATCCGGAACGCGACGCTTGCCGACGGTCGGACCCGCGACGTCCGCACCAGCGGGGAGCGGATCACCGACGTCGCCGACGGCCTCGACGCTGATACCGACGAACGAGTTATCGACGCGAGCGGTAAGCGCCTGTTACCGGGAATGATAGACGTCCACGTCCACTTCCGCCAGCCGGGCTTTGGCCACAAGGAGACGTGGGAGACCGGCACGAAAAGCGCTGCCGCTGGCGGCGTCACGACCGTCGTCGACCAGCCAAACACCGAACCACCGACTGTCGATGGTGGTGCATTCGACGAGAAGACAGAGTTCACAGAGCAGGCCCACATCGATTTCGGCATCAACGGCGGCGTCACGGAATCGTGGAATCCGGCGAGCCTGTTCGACCGGCCGCTGTTCGCCCTCGGCGAGGTCTTTCTCGCCGACTCGACCGGTGAGATGGGTATCGAGACGGCGCTGTTCGTCGACGCGCTGGAACAGGCAAGCGATCACGGCGTGACCGTCACCGTCCACGCCGAGGACGCGACGAAGTTCAACAAGAGTGCGAAAGAGCGCGACGACGCAGACGCCTGGAGCGCCTACCGGCGACCACAGGCAGAAGCCACAGCCGTCAGAGAGGCGTGTGAACTCGCCGCCGAGCGCGACAGCCAGATTCACGTCGCACACACCAGCACGCCCGACGGTATCGACATCGCCGCCGAACACGGAATGACCTGCGAGGTGACGCCACATCACCTCTTTCTCTCGCGTGACGACCTGCCCGGGCTGGGCACCTACGGCGTGATGAACCCGCCGCTTCGACGGGAAAAGCTCCGCGAGAAAGTGTACGAGCGCGTCGTCGACGGCACCGTCGACATGATCGCGACCGACCACGCGCCACACACCGTCGAGGAGAAAGACACCGGCGTCTGGGACGCACCGAGCGGCGTGCCCGGCGTCGAAACCGTCCTGCCACTCCTGTTCGTCGAGGCCGAGCGCGGGCGACTCGACTACGAGCGCGTGCGTGAGCTGACCGCGGCCAACCCCGCCGACGTCTTCGGACTGTCCGGCCGAGGGAGCGTCGCCGAGGGGAACTACGCCGACCTCGTGCTCGTCGACCCCGACGCTATCACCGAGATCCGCGCCGAGAACCTACACACGAAATGTGACTGGACGCCGTTCGAGGGCTGGGACGCAATCTTCCCCGAGTGGACGATGGTCCGGGGCGAACTCGTCTTCGAACGCGACGCCGAGGAGCCATTCGGTGAGCCACACGGCGAAAACGTTCGGAGTTCATAGCCTGCTGAGGAGACGCCGGACGATATCGCGTCGCTCTGGCTCCCGTCCTCGTAGTTCACCGACGGCGACGGCGAGCCTCGGAGCCATCCAAACAGAAAACGGACCGAACGTAGAGAACATAGGGAAGGCCACCGATACTCATACTAGAGCACAATGACGGAGGCAAGTTCGGAGCTTCGAGAGAAACTGGTTAGCGTGTGTCGGACCGCAGTCGGGGACGAAATCAGGAGTGTCACCTACTTCACCGACGACGACGTCGAACAGGCGTACTTGCGCGCCGACCTGGACCAGACAGCCGACCTGGTCGGCTTCGCAGAGATAGAACGAACCGGCTTTCACGCTGGCGAGATGTACGAGGGAAGCCAACTCGGGGAGTACCAGGCGACAGTCCGGATGTTCGAACACGGGTATCTCACACGCGTCGTCGTCGACCGTGTCGGCGTGTGGGTGACGACTGACATCATGTCGATGGACCGGTTCGAAGAGCTATCGACGGCGCTCAAAGCCGTCCTCAAAGAACACACCGGCGAGGGAGACAGCAGTTGAGGGAGGGACAAAGTACACGAGTGTCTGCCTGCAGTGCCCGGAACGAGTTCGTTACGGGTCGTCGCGCTGTTCCTCAGAAATCGCCGAGGGCCGACTGGCCGCCCTCACCGGCGTACTCGGCGGCGATGCGGAGCGTCTCCTCGAAGGTCTCCTGCTGGCTCGGGTCGTACAGCGTCGCGGCCGGGTGGACACAGACGAGCACTGGATACGCCGCGCCATCGGCCACGACCTCGTCGATATCGCCGGCTTCGCTGGTCACGGCGACATCCCGATTGAGGAGGTGTTCGGCGGGCACCTTCCCGAGCGTGATGACGAGGTCGGGGTCGATAGCGGCGATCTCGCTGTCGAGATAGACCCGGCAGTTCCCCAGTTCCTCGGCGTTCGGGTCGCGGTTCTCGGGGGGGCGACACCGGACGCAGTTGGTAATTCGCACGTCTGCCCGGGGGATGCCGGCGTCGCGAAGTTCCGAATCGAGGACACCACCGCTGCGTCCGACGAAGGGCTCTCCCTGCTCGTCCTCGTTCGCGCCGGGAGCCTCGCCGACGAACAGCAGGTTCGCGTCGGCGGGCCCGACTCCGTCGACGATCTGGCTGCGCGACTCGACCAGGTCGGGACAGCGCTCACAGCCAGTCACACCGAGCGTTTCCTCGTTCCAGCAGTCGGGCACTGCGTCGGGTTCGTCGTCCATACTATGTGCAAACGTGGGCCCCACTATAGTGCTGTTGTCCGTCAGGAGCAGTGGTGTTTCTCGGAAGGATTTTCTGAACTGGTTCGAACGAGCGTGTCAGAGAACAGTTCGAACCCACTCTGTGACGACCCCGACGATCACCGTTGCCTTCGAGGAAAACCGTAGAGACTGGCGGTTGTCTTCGAAGAAAGCCGGTACAGCAATCCGTTGTCTTCGAAGTAAACGGGCGTCGTATCCGGTTGTCTTCGAAGAAAGCCGTAACGAGTGACGGTTGTCTTCGAAGAAAACCGTGGTGAGTGACCGTTGTCTTCGAGGATAACCGTACCGGCGAACAGATCTGCGGATCAGTTCCAAGCGCACCCCGCCAGTCCCCGTCGCCGGTGGCCTGAGCAACACTGGGCGTAGCGGTCTATGGCACGCTCTCGAACAGCAATAACGTCCCTCCCGTCTTTTTATCAACTCGACACCACGGCACGAACGTGAACGACCCGGAACGCGTCGAGCAGACCCTCGGAGTGAGCGTCCAGTCGACGACGGAACTCGACGGTGGGATGATCGGGACCGTCCACCGTGTCGACCTCGTCGAGGGCCGGACGGTCGTCGCGAAAACCGGCGAGACGCCGCTGTCGGTCGAAGCGCGGATGCTCCAGTATCTCGACGACCGCGGTCTGCCGGTGCCCGACGTCCTGCACGCCTCCGACGACCTGCTCGTCCTCTCGCATGTCGAGGGCGAGTCGCGAATCACGCCCGCTGTCGAGCGCGACGCCGCCGAGACACTCGCAGCCTTGCACGACAACAGCGCCGACGGGTTCGGGTTCCCGTTCGATACACTCACCGGGACCGTCACACAGCCCAACCCGTGGACGGACCAGTGGCATCGATTCTACGCTGAAAATCGACTTCGGCACGTCCGTGAGCTGTGTCTCGAATCGGGCGTCCTGTCGAAAACGCACGACCGTCGCCTCACTGGTGTTCTCGACAGACTCGAGGAGGTGCTGGTCGAACCCGCCGCGCCGGCGTTGCTTCACGGTGACGTCTGGAAGACCAATCTGCTGACCGACGGCAAGCAGGTGGTGGCGTTTCTCGACCCCGCCTGCTACTACGGCCATCCGGAAATCGAACTGGCGTACGTCGACTGGACGGACACCTTCGACGACCCGTTTTTCGAGCGTTACGACGCGCTCGCTGGAATCGAGGACGGCTTCTTCGAGACTCGACGGTTCGCCTACCGGCTGTATCCGTTGCTCGTCCACCTCCTGTTGTTCGGGTCGCCCTACGACGAGAAACTCGGGGAGACGCTCGACCGTCTCGCTGGGTGACTGTCGCTGTCCAGATGGCTGCGCACCACGTTGTCTCCAGACGACCGCATATCACCGTGTCCCCAGGCGGCCGCGGATGACGTCGGTGTTCCACCGCGTTTATGACGAATCCGGGAGAACTCTCTATTGATGTACAAACATATCGCACTCCTGGTCCGCAAGGAGGGGATGAGTCACGAGGAGTTCGTCGACTACTGGCAGGAGAACCACACCCCGATTGCCAAGGAGATCGAGGGTGTCGTCCGGTACCAGCAGGTGCTTCCGACCGAGCCCGAACACGCCGAGTTCGACGGGATTGCCGAACTCTACTTCGAAACGCTCGACGAACTTCACGAGGCTCTTGGCAGCCCCGGCTCCCGAGATTACGATCCGTCGAAGGAAATTGCCGCCGAGGCCCGCGAGGACGTCGACAACTTCCTCGCTATCGAGGAGCGTCCGCGCTTTATCGGCGAGGAGAAGGTCTGGAAGGAGGATGCCGACAGCACAGACGGCCTCTACAAGCATTCGGCGTTTCTCGTCCGTAAAGAGGACATGAGCCACGAGGAGTTCCGCGAGTACTGGGAGAACAACCACTCGCCGCTCGCGAAGGACATCGAAGGCGTCGTCCGGTACCACACGGTGTATCCAAGCGACCCCGAGAACGCCGAGTTCGACGGCGTCGCGGAGCTCTATTTCGAGACGCTCGAGGACCTCCACGAGGCGCTCGGTAGCGAGGGCTCGCGAGATTACGACCCAACGAAAGAGATCGCAGCGAAGGCCCGCGAAGACGTGGATAACTTCCTTGCCGTCGAGGAACGCCCCCGACTCATCGGCCAGGAACGGGTCGTCAAAAGCGAGGAGTGACGATGCCGGACTACGAGACGCAGGTCCGGGAGGCGTTTCCGGAACTGGACGACATCGCGGACGACCAGTTGCGCGAGCAGGTCGTCGAGGCGTGGGTGCTGGCGCTGGAACGTGGCGGCTGGCAGGACATCGAGGACATCCCCTACGCCTGGAACATCCACGAGGTCTCGAACGTCGAGCACGTCCGCGGCGTGACTCGCATCGCCCGGGAGGGGGCACGCGAACAGCGCGAGTTCCACGGTGCCGACCCCGACCTCGATACGATTCTCGCGGCCGCATTGCTCCACGACGTGGGCAAGTGTTACGAGTACACCGACCACGTCGACGACGACCTCGTCGACCCAGATCCCACCTACGCCAGTGAGGAGATTCCTCACTCTATCTCGGGGTACGCGCTCGCCCACGAGGTCGGCTGTCCGCTGTCCGTCCAGCGTGCGATTCCACACTTCCTGGGCGAAGTTCCAAAACGCACGCTCGAGGCGGAACTCGTCAAAAGCGCCAACTCGATGTCCTCCAACGCCATCACTCAGGCGACGATGGACATCACGCTCCAGGAGTGGGTCGAACAGTACTCCCAAACCTCCTGATATCTGGCCCACTATGTGTCGGCTTACTGCTATTCGAACAGCGGTATTTATATTACTTAAATCCGCTATTACGCTAGTGTAGTATTTAAAACCCCTATATATTTGGGATAATACCTATGTATGAGTGTCGGGTAAGCGACCGTATGGGACGTGGTAACTCAACGCAACAGAAACGGCGGGACTTTCTCAAAACAGCGACGGCTGGTAGTGCCGTCGCCTTTGCAGGACTCTCGGGCTGTGTCGGAGGTATCGGCGACGACGATGAAGCAGCAGATGGTGAGGACGTCGAGTTCGACGAGGTGACACTTGGCGTACTCGAACCGTTTACTGGCGACTTCGCGGATCTCGCTGAGGAACGAAATCAGGGCGAGGAGCTCGCAATTCAACAGGTCAACGAGAGCGACGAGTACGATTTCGAGTTCGACGTGGCCGAGTACGATACCCAGCTCAACGCCGAAGACGGAGTGCAAGCTGCCAACCAGGCTATCGAATCGGACGGGGCACAGTTCCTGACCGGCGCAATCTCCAGTTCGGTCGCCCTCGCGATCAACGAGGTCGCCGAAGACAACGAGGTCATCTACACGCCGGGTGCGGCCGACGTCTCGATAACCGGCTCGAACTGCAACGAGTACGTCTTCCGGTTCGAGACGAGTACTGCCCAAGTTGCCGAGGTGATGACACAGTGGCTCGACGACCAGGGCTGGGACCAGCTTCACTACCAGATTGCCGACTACGCGTACGGCGACTCCGTGCTGAACGAGATCGACACGCGGATGGCCAACCTGAGTGACGGCTATCAACAGGTCGGGACGACCCGCTCCGACCAGGGCGCACAGGACTTCGACGCGGCCATCACGCAGATTCAGGACAACGCTGACGCGGCGGATGCGCTCATTGTCGGGGCGACGGGCGGTCACCTGGTCCGCTTTCTCGTACAGGCAGCAGAGCGCGGACTGAAAGAGGATCTTCCAATCGTCACGACGACTGGGTCCTTTTTCGTCGTTCGCGCCGGCGCTGGTGAAGCGGCATACGACGTCTACAGCGGGACCCGGTACACGCCTGACCTGGACACCGGAACCAATCCACAGTTCGTCGAGGATTACCAGGACGAGTACGGCGAACTACCGGATAACTTCTCGCGCGTCGGGTACGGCTCCGTCCTGATGATTGCAAACGGTATTCAGGAGGCCGCATCGAACGATCCAGACGACGTCAAGGAGGTACTACCGGGGATGACACACGAGACGATTTTCGGCGACGTCGCGTTCCGCGAGTGTGACCAGCAGGCATCGAACCCCGTCTGGATGGGGCAGAACGTCGCACCCGACGAGGGCGAGATTGCGGACGTCGACCTCCTGATGGATCTCGACGGGGAGGAAGCCCAGCCAGACTGTGAGGACACCGGCTGTGAACTGTAAGTAACGCATTTCAGATGCACGCAGGCACTACACAGTCGATGTTGGAGGTACTGGCTACAGGCATGAGCGGGTCGGTTGCTGGCTTCATGTCGGTCCAACAACTGCTCGATGGGCTGACTGTCGGGATGGTCTACGTGCTGCTCGCTGCGGGTCTTTCGGTCATCTTCGGCGTGATGCACGTCATCAACTTCGCTCACGGGGAGCTGTACGCACTCGGCGCGTACTTCGCGGTGGCTATCGTCGCGCCGCTCGGTGGCGGCGTCGGCTTCTACGTCGCACTCGTTCTCTCACCGCTCCTCGTCGGAATTTTGGGCGTGGCAATCGAACGGTACACGGTTCAGCCCCTCTATGGCCGGAACCCGCTGTATCACATTCTCCTGACGTTCGGACTCGTGCTCGTTATCAACGACCTCATCTTCCTCATCTGGGGCCCCAGCGCCCGGCGGATCGCCCGACCGGACCACCTGACCGGCACGTTCGAGCTGTTCGGGGCGTCCTTTAGCCGTTACTCGTTTTTCATCATCGTCTTCGGCGGCGCGCTCGCGTTTGCCGTCTGGGCGCTGCTGAAATACACCCGGTACGGACTCATCATCCGCGCGGGCGCACAGGACCGCCGGATGGTCCGTAACCTGGGCATCTCCATCGACCGCTACTACTCGCTGGTCTTCGGGATGGGTGCCGCGCTCGCCGCCGTCGCCGGTCTCGTGTTCACGGCCGGACGGGGACAGGTCGTTCCCGAAATCGGCTTCGAAATTATCATCGCAGCGTTCGTCATCGTCGTTCTCGGTGGCCTCGGGAGCTTCAGGGGCGCTGTCGTCGGCGGCCTCGGCGTCGGAGTTCTCCAGGCCTCCATCATCGAGCCGAACTTCCCACAGCTCGAGGGGATGGTCATCTTCGTGCTGATGATCGCGGTGTTGCTCGTTCGCCCCCGTGGACTGTTCGGCACGGAGTTCGAGGAGGGCGGCGGCGAGTTGCTCACCGGGACTGATGGCGGGCTGATTCCACACGAGATGCGCATCAAGCTCGGCATCGGGATGGTGGTGTTACTCGCGCTCGTCCCGCTTGGCGCGGGCTGGCTCTACTCGACGTTCTACGTCAGCCTCTTCATGCGCATCCTCACGTGGGGACTGTTCGCGCTCGCACTCGATTTCATCATGGGCTACACCGGGCTGGTCTCGCTCGGCCACGCGCTGTTCTGGGGAATCGGTGCGTACGTCTCCGGGGCCATCCTGTTCAACTTCAGCGAGTCGGCGTTCGTCGCGGCGGGTGCGGCGCTGCTCGTCGGTGCCGTCGTCGCCTGGATCGTGGGGTACCTCTCGATTCGCGTCCACGGCGTCTACTTCGCGATGATCACGCTCGCCTTCGCAGAGCTGTTCTACAACAGCCTCTACCGGATGGACCGCTGGATGGAATCCGCCTTCGAGACGATTCCGTGGCTCGACGTCGAAACTGTCGAGGGAATCCAGCTGACCGGCGGCTCCGAGGGGCTGTTCGGGCTCTCGTCGTACTACGGCGTCGGTGGCGTCGGGGTCGAACTCGACGAGATAGGTATCTTCCTCGGCCCGGTCACGCTCACGGACAGTCTGCTGTTCTACTACATCGTACTGGGGGCGCTCGTCGCCTCGTTCCTCATCACCCGCCGGATGCTCCAGTCACCCTTCGGCGCGGTGTTGAAAGGCATCCGTGAGAACGAACAGCGCGTGCGCTTCCTGGGCTACAACCCCACCGTCTACAAGCGCCGGGCGTTCGTCGTCAGCGGCATCTTCGCGACGCTCGCTGGCGTCATCTTCGCGCTCAACCAGGGCTTCGTCTCCCCGGAGGCCGCCGAGTGGCTCAAATCCGGCGAGGTCATCGTGATGGTGATCCTCGGTGGAATGGGGACGCTCTTTGGCCCGGTTATCGGCGCGTTCGCCTTCTTCGGACTGGAGCACACGCTCCAGGGCGAGTATCTCTTTGCTCCGTTCGTGTGGGCTGCGTCCCTCGTCGGGATGGAAGGACCCATAGAGGTGCTCGCGGAAGCTGTCGCCGACCGCTGGCGTCTGTTCCTCGGCATTACCTTCGTGCTGTTTGTCATCTTCCTGCCACGCGGACTGGTGTCAGTGCCCGAACTGGTACAAGAGCGGGTCCCACCCCGGTTCGATCCGACCACGGGACCACCGGCCGAACCCGAAGGAGGTGACGACTGATGGCGACGGAACAGACTAGCGACGAGCGTGGCCAGCACGACGCCATCCTCCGGACGGAGGGGCTCGTCAAGGAGTTCGGCAACTTCGCGGCTATCGACGACGTCAACGTCAGTATCGCACCCGGCGAGTTCCGGAGCGTCATCGGCCCGAACGGTGCCGGCAAGACGACGTTTTTCAACCTCATCTCGGGTGCGCTCGAGGTGACCGATGGCGTCGTGTACTTCGACGGCGAGGATATCACCGACCTCCCGCCCCAGAAACGCATCCGCCGCGGAATGGGTCGCTCGTTCCAGATATCGAATATCTTCGGCGGGCTGAGCGTCCGCGAGAACGTCAGGCTCGCTGTCCAGGCGAACGAGCGGGATACGTACAGTTTCCGCGAGGCGCTGTTCAAACCCACCAGTCGCTACGACAACATCAACGATCGAACCGAAGAGATTCTCGACCGTATCGCCCTCGCCGACGTCGCAAACGAGGAGGCCGACGCGTTACCGTACGGCGACAAACGTCGACTCGAAATCGGGGTCGTCCTCGCGACCGACCCACAGCTCGTGTTGTTCGACGAGCCCACCGCCGGGATGGGACCGGAGGAGACACAGAACACGATCGACCTCATCGAGGAGGTGCTCGTCGAGCAGACGCTCATCCTCGTCGAACACGACATCGAGCTCGTGATGGAGATCTCGGATATGATCACCGTGTTGAACCACGGCGAGGTGCTCGCAGAGGGAACGCCACAAGAGATTGCGAACAACCAGGACGTGCAGGACGCCTACCTCGGAGGGATGACAGAATGAGCAAGAGACGTGGAGGGACGATAGCATGAGTGAGACACCGACGACAGACGCACAGCACCAGAGCGACAAGCAAAGAACCAGTAGTCCAAGTGAGAGCGACGAACAGCCCGTCCTCTCAGTCGAGAACGTCGATTCGGGCTACGGTGAAACGCAGGTTCTGCGCGGCCTCTCACTGAGCATCGACGAGGGCGAAATCGTCTCGCTGGTCGGCCGAAACGGCGCTGGCAAGACGACGACACTGCGGACGATAAACGGCATTCTCCATCCGTCTGCCGGCTCGGTTACCTACCGCGGTGAGGACATCTCACAGCTCGACGCGACCGAGACCGCGAAACGCGGTATCTCACTCGTCCCCGAGGAGCGCCAGATATTCCCGGAGCTGTCGGTGATGGAGAACCTGCGACTGGCCGCCTTCGGCGGTGCCGAGGACGAGGGTGCCCACTCGGTGTCTATCGACGAGGCGCTGTCGATGTTCGAGAATCTCGCCGACCGCACCGACAACCCGGGCTCGTCACTGTCGGGCGGTGAACAGCAGATGCTCGCAATCGCCCGCGCGCTGGTCGCCGGTGCTGACCTTATCTTGCTCGACGAACCGACCGAGGGCCTGGCCCCCTACATCGTCCAGGACGTGATAGACATCATCGAGGAGATCAACGAGCGCGGCATCTCCGTGTTGCTCGTCGAGCAGAACGTCCACGTCGGCCTCGAACTGGCCGACCGAAACTACGTCATCGACCGTGGACAGATCGTCTGGGAGGGTACCTCCGAGGACCTCGAAGCCAACCGGTCGGTGCTCGACCGCCACCTGGGCGTCAGCGTCTGAGGGCCACCACCCGGAGACGTCACGTATGACTCACGAGACACCAATTCGCGTCGATCACACGGGCATCGCCGTCGAGTCGATCGCCGATGCAGAGCCCATCCTGTTCGCGCTCGGCTGTCGAAAGCTCATCGAGGAGTCTGTCGAAGGGCGGTTCCGGTGGGCCCAGTACGACTTTGGACAGAGCGCCTCGCGGCTGGAACTCATCGCACCCGAGGCCGAGGGGTCCTTTTTGACGCAGTTCCTGGACGAACACGGGCCGGGACTGCACCACGTCACGCTGGAGGTTGCGGATATCGACGCCGTCGTCGAGGCGCTGGAGAAGGAAGGCGTCGACGTCGTCGAGTACGAGGAGTTCGACGACTGGACCGAGGCGTTTCTCTCCCCCGCCAATCCCACGGGGACGCTCTTTCAGCTCATGGAGTACCACGACGACTACGGCGAGGGACGACCACCTGCCGAGGATCTGTACGTCGACGGGACACAACTGACAGGGGAGTGATCTCTCTCGACAGTATCCCACTTCACACGACAAATCTTCTCGCAGTGCTCGACGAGAGCGGGGTTATCCAGTGGCGCGCGATTCGAGTTCACTGACATCGAGTTCGTCGAGTAGTGAATCGTTGCTGTCGGATTCGCCGAGAGATAGTTTTGGTAACGCATCACAACCATTTTTATCACGGTGCTTCAATATCAGAGGTGAGAGATGGCTTACAACGAGATAGAGACAGCCGATCGTTCTGAGATTCGGGAGGTCCAGAACGACCGGCTCCAGAAGACAGTCAGGAACGCCTACAACAACGTCGATTTCTATCAACAGCAGATGGACGAACTGGGGGTGCGTCCCCGCGATATCGAAAGCGTCGAGGATATCACGAAACTGCCGACGACCACCAAGGAGGATTTCCGCGACGAGTATCCAGATGGACTGTTCGCCGTCGACCACTCCGAAATCCGGCGGATTCACGCCTCCTCGGGCACCACTGGCAAACCGAAAATCGTCGCCTACACCGAGGACGACCTCGACGTGTGGTGCGAGGCGATGGCTCGCTCGCTCGCTGCCGCAGGGGTGACAGACGACGACCTGGTCCAGAACGCCTACGGCTACGGCCTTTTCACCGGTGGCGCAGGTCTCCAGCAGGGCGCAGAGACGCTCGGTGCAGCGCTGTTGCCGATCGGCGGTGGGCAGACCGAAAAGCAGATCGAGATGATGACCGATCTCGGTAGCGACGCGCTCGCGTGCACGCCCTCCTACTCGCTGTACATCGCCGAGAAGGCCGAGCAGTTAGGACACGACCCGCGCGATCTCCCGATTTCGGTCGTCATCTTCGGGGCCGAGCCCTGTACCGAGGCGATGCGCGAAGAGATCGAGCGCCGCCTCGACGTGACCGGTATCGACCTCTATGGGCTCTCAGAAATCGTCGGCCCCGGCGTCGCCATCGAGTGCCACGAGGCACAGGACGGCCTCCACGTCTGGGAGGACCGATTCTTCCCCGAGGTCGTCGATCCCTCGACGGGCGAACCGGTCGAGGAGGGCGAGGAGGGCGAACTCGTCCTCACGACACTCAGCAAGGACGCCCTGCCCGTCCTGCGGTACCGGACCGGCGACATGACCACGCTGAACTACGACCCCTGTGAGTGCGGGCGGACGATGGTCCGCATGGACAACGTCACCGGCAGGAGCGACGACCTGCTCATCGTCCGCGGCATCAACCTCTATCCCAGCCAGGTCGAGGAGACCATCCTCGAAATCGACGACGTCGCTCCGTACTACCGCATCGACCTCTACGAGCGCAACAACCTCGACGTCATCGAACTCACCATCGAGCAGGACGAGGATGCAAAACGAGGCAAGGAGGAACTCGAAGGGATCGTCAAAGAGCGTCTCGACGCCGTCCTTGCGTTCACCCCCGATTCGCTCGAGATCGTCGACCCCGGTTCCATCGCGCGCACCGAGGTCGGCAAGGTCCAGCGCGTCTACGACCACCGGTAGGAACTGCTTCCCACGCGTTCGCGCGGGGAAGGACATCAAGTAGACGTCGTTGCAGTTCCTTTCTCTGACGGGCATCGCAACTGTAGTCGAAAACGAGTCGCCAAAAATGCATGAAAAATGAGATGTCTTTATATAGTATGGTTCGCAATGTGGACCAATGGCGTGGATAACAGTCAGTTCGGAAATAGTATGGATGTTGGCCGAGAGTGGCGGATTCGACGTTCTCCTCCAGAGCGGAGGAGGAGACAGTGTCCTCCTCTACACCGTCCTCGCGACGCTGGGCTTTTTTGGCGGCCTCTACGCGATCCATCTCGGCAGGAACACCTATCAGAAGTACGCACTGGTGAAGAATACAGCGACAGAGCGCGTCCGATCCATCGCGATGGGTCGGACAGAGGTCGAGGGCGGCGTTACAGTGGCTGAAACGGCCCCCAACAAGCCCTTCGACGACGAGGAGTGTGTCTATGCTTACTGGCGAATTGCCGAGTACACGCCAGAAGAGAACGACGACGGTGAAACGGAGTACACCTGGAACACGAAAGCCGTCGGGTCCTACGGGACGGAGTTCTATCTCGAAGGCGAAAGCGGACGGCAGGTTCTCGTCGACGATCCGAGTGACGCAACAGTAACTCTCTCCAACGATGCCCGGGAGCGAAAGAACTTCGGGAAGAACGCAACCCCGGACGAGAGGGTCGCACAGTTCTGTGAGAGTCAGGATATGTCCCCCACGAGCAAGTGGCGGCGACGGTACACGCAGGACGTCATCGTTCCCGGTGACAAGTTGTACGTCCTTGGCGAAGCGGTCGCGCGGGACGAACCCGGCGGCCCTAACAACGAAGACAGAATCATGATGACCCGCGACAGCTCTAACGGCAAGTTTCTTC
>LKMJ01002369.1_pt1 | contig 17284 bp, 14 predicted proteins | sample 643391 | NCBI WGS metagenome assembly LKMJ01 (sample SAMN04112250, study PRJNA286221) | soda lake metagenome | biome: soda lake; feature: Kulunda Steppe; material: water; isolation source: sample PL-Br10 brine of Picturesque Lake | place: Russia: Kulunda steppe | collected 2010-07
CGACGAATGGTTCTGAGGGATAAGAGGCCGTGGCTTGCGCTGATGCGAGCGCAATCGATCCCGTCCCATTTCAAGCAGCAGTCCACACACAGGCACCAATAGCGTGAATCAACCTTAGGCATAGATGTACATAACGATTAGTTATGCATGTGGAAGGATTCAGCAAACTTTATCGCGAATCGACTCACACTTAATCAAATGTGAGCGCAGGGCCAGTCTCCTGACCTGGTGACAATTGTTTATTGTCCAAATAATATGTTCGTGAGGGATAGGTCTGGTTGCGTTCAATCGAAGCTGTTGACACCGCCTATCCGTACGGACACCCTACGGACACCCGGGTGCCCTACGGAATCCATGAAGGTGATGAGCTCATCCGGCCTCGAGGCCGGAATGGACACAAATTCACACGAGACACACTGAGCGCGTTCAAAGTTTAGTCTTCGCGCGCAGTGGGGGTTTGGTTCATGTGGGAAATCCTGTTCCTTGGGCATTCCCTATCCTACTTTCCGTGGGCCTGAGCTACGGATACTCGTACGGAAGGCTCACCCTCCGTACGGATACCCCCACTCCAGTAGGGAGAAGCCTGTGTACTTTGAAGCGAAAGGATGAAATAGGATCCAAAATTTTGGTTTTAAAACCATATCTCTTTTCTTTTTGCTCCACACCTCTTTGAATGAAGAGCCATAGCTTGAATCAGATGCTGAGCTGTCCTTGGTCACCATAGCCCATGCTTATATTGCGCAATGGGGTACCGTTGTATTGCGCAATAGGGTATCTGGGGTAAAGCATGCTTTAATCTGTGGTCAGGTGTGGTCAATGCTCGCACGTGTTAGTCTTTAAATCTTTGACTTGCTTGTTTGTGAACATTCGAGGTGCATTCCTTATTATAAGAAAGGAGACTAACTCATTCAGAATTCAGGTCTTTGGGTGGAGGCATGACTTGATTGTGATAACCTGAACCCCATGCATGGTGGAAGGTATTTGCTATATATACCTGTAAGGAACGCTATAAGAAGGGTCTTTTATGGGCTGGCCGGGAAATGATCCCGATTTATGAATTGGCCTGACCCCAGTCCAGCCCAAAGCCTGAGCCTGGTGGTTTGCTAGGTAGTTGGAGGTGATATCAGATCGATCTGGTGATCAAGGAAAGCCTGGTTTCGTTACAATAGCGTAGTACTTAGTACATCAACATATTTTCCATCAGGGGTGTAGAATCCAAGACTTGTGGAAGAGTGGCATGGTTTGTAGGGCTTATGGGAATTTCTGTATCAATGCGGTGGCCTTCTGTCCTTGTCAGCTTGACTTGAGCAATTTGGTTAATCTCTCTGATCCAGACTTTGCATTTCCCAGTTGGTTGAATATCCAGTTCTGGGTTAGTAGGCTGCACACCAAAGACAGCCTTTTGTCTGGTCATATCTTTTTGTGTGGTTTCCAGGTTTTGTAAAACCACATCCATTTGGATGAAGGTCAAATCCCTGGCATTCCAGGCTATCATATCTTGTATTATTTGGTGCTTGTACATGGGACTCATAATCAGAGACCCTTCTTTTGAGGCTCTTCCATTCATTTAATAGTTCTTTCGGCTCCCAAGTCGGAGCCCAGCCTGGATTATTTCTACTAACTCTTGCTCTGAAAATTTATTTCGCTCCTTTTTTGGGGTAGGGGTTAGGTGGCCACAAGCAGGACACGCCCAATCATTAATTTTGATGCCAGCTTGACTTGAGACGGAAGAACTATTAAATGAATGGAAGAGCCTCAAAAGAAGGGTTTCTGAGTATGAGTCTCAAGTACAATCACCAAGTTATACAAGATATGATAACCTGGAATGCCAGGGATTTGGCCAGATCCTTTAAATACTTGGAAAACAAACACAGAGATATGATCAGACAAACAGCTGCCTTTGATATGCAGCCCACTAACCCAGGACTGGATATTCAACCAACTGGGAAATGCGAAGTATGGATCAGAGAAATCAACCAAATTACTCAAGTCAAATTGAATGACTCAGCTTTCACACAAAATACTAGATCTATCACTACAGCCCCTGACCTCACAGCGCTCACAAATAATAATCTTAGACTGAAGGTTCCAGACTGGCGTCAGTGGGCCTACACTGACAGTAATTGCCTGACATATAAAAGTCAACAACGTGTTGGAGCAGAAGTCTTTATACCTGCGAAAAAATAGCCAGCCATGTTAACTCTGGCGGAGTTGGGATAAGCAATACCATAAACAGAGCAGTACTGACTGGCATAGCTTCTGCACTAAGGGCAAAGTGTACCCACATAGCCACGGATAGTGCCTGTTCTCTTTCTCAGATACGGAAACAACTCTTATTTCCTGAATTACACAGGAAGCACACACATAGCAAACCTTTGGAACAAATTGTCTCCATGATTAACAAATTAGATACTCCCATCAACTTTTACAAAGTTAAAGCCCACATTGGTTTGATTGGAAATGAATTTGCCGATGCAATAGCTAAACATGCTGCCCTCCATAACTATGGGCATGACGAAGCATTCCCACCACCATCACCTGATGGTTATCCTTTCGCCCATATATACTGGCTTGCAGAAGAGAACAATGAGACTACTCATACTACACTAAAATCAGCCTTGCACCACTACAAAACAAATTGAAAGCTCACATGAGCAAGCATCACAGACTTGGAGATGCTAATACCAACTCAGGTTACTATAACCATTGGAAAAGACTGCTCACCTTTGTGAATCTTACAACTAGCACTTCCTTTTGGAACAATACAAGGATTGATGTATCACAGAAAAGGAATATCATGAAATTCAGAACGGGTACTCTTTACACCCAGAAAATGGTCCATCTTTACGGCAGAGCCACTAGTTCATCTTGTCTGTTGTGTCATCAGCCAGACAGCCAAATCCATATGCTTTCTGACTGTCAGCATGCTTCAATTCAAAACATGGTGACTGAAAGACATAACATTGCTTCCAGGCTCATCATCAAACCTTGAACAAAGGCGATTTTGGAGGAAACATCATTTTTACAGATACTGGAAGTGAAATACGGATGGCTCAGCAAAGTCTGGTCTTATTGGCACATGTAGCCAACAGGACTTTACCCCAATGGCTTCTACCAAACCTGTCAGCAGAAGAATTTCGATCCTGCTCAAGACCAGATGCTATTTGCATACTGCCAGTTGGAACGAAAAATGACCATCAAAGAGACAAACAGGATGCACACCCTTCACGCTGGGATGCACACCTCATTGAAGTCATATATTGTGATGATACTCGACCAGAGCAACAACTAGCAAGAGCAACTGAACAGCATATTGGATTGAAACACGCCCTTGCGCAGCAATGCCACAAAGTAAGCCTACATACCATCCTTATTGGAGTGATAGGGACCATCTATAAATGTCATACTGAACTACCCCTCAGTAAGCTTGGCCTAGACCGGTGTTGCGTAAGAGAACTTACTCTCGATCTAAATACGCATTCTATTCAATATGCAACAAAGATCATAAATACAAGTAGGAGGTTGAAAAACACCAAGGAAAGAACACATGGCTCTTTTCAGAACCCTCCTGACCCCCACTAATGACCTTCTTCCTCGTTTGATGGTGGAGGTTTGCCTGGTGCTTGCACCAGATGTAAACTTCTTCCTTACTTCACGCAAGCAGGGGTTGCCTTGCTCGGGTAGTCTTTTCTTTTCTTTTTTTCTTTTCTTGGTCAAGCTTCCTTCTCCTTTGGGGTAGACATCTTTTACAATCTAATACCCTTCTAGCTTGGAGGTGGTAATGATAAATGGCATTTAACATTTCTGTTGGGTCGTTAACTTGTGCTGATGTGCTCTTTTTCTAGCTCCAGAGGGAGTATGCTAGCTCTGAGGTGTCATGCTTTGTAAGTTCTTTCTGGGAGGTTGGGGCATGCTTTTTGGGTCTAGGCTTCATACTCCTTTAAGCCTTGTTTACTAGCTACTTCTCAGAGCCCCTCATAGGTTCAACTGACCACAAGCTTAAATTAAAAGTTCTCGTTACAGTTTGAGTATCTGATGGTGGATTCTTCATCAACGGTTGTTGGGACGATTGCACATGTTCAGGACGTGTATTCCGTTGTTTGTATTAATTACCATAAATGGTATAGATAAATTAATCAATAACTGCTTGCTCTCATCCTTGTGATATTTCTTGTTACAGACTTGTATTATCTGGACTCAGGCTGCATGGTTGATGGTCATACAGTGGCCTGTTGTTGTCCAATCCTGAAAATTCAGTGTTGTCATGCCAGATAAGTGCAGTGCCAGATTTATGCTGCATTGTGACCCGGAGGTTGATTGAGTCAGTTGGTGGAGTATTTGATCCTGTCATCAATTCAGGCATAGCTTTACTTGAGCACGTCAAAGACAAACTTGGAGTAATACCTTGTTTGCTCCTGGCGACCCTGTAACATGTACGCCAGCCTGTGGGAGAAGACCCCTTTAGCCCTTGGGGGGCAACAGCCTGAGGCGTGGCAGCGCCATCCAGTTCACTGTCCAGTGTGAGTGCATCCAACGCCTAAATCAAATGCAAGCTTCAATTGTCTTATGTTTTACATCACTTCATTTCAATTACAATTACACCATGACAGGCAGAGGCTCCAGGAGAACATCTGACCACTTGTGGTTTAAAAATGATCAGAAGCACACACAACATTAGGCAGGGCACACAAGAGGTTGTAGTCAGATCTGAAGAGTTGTACTATATGAAACTCATACCAAAGAAAATCCAAGCAATCATCTCACCCTAATTTTCTGCAGAGACCTTGCAAAATATAAAAGGGAAGTACTCTTGAACGGTATTTGTATGCAGGCAGCAGACATGAAGCGGAAATTCACGTCACGGTGCCTCCTCTTAAGTTGGGAATGATGTTAGGCATTTTGAAGTCATGATGCATTTCCAAACCATTTAAGCGCGCCCAGATGAAATCAACTTCATGCAAGTGTTGGCCACAGAGTCAATCATCTGTCTTCAGGGGCATGTTGCACGCAAGATGTCAACAAATCATCTTTTTTATGGAAAAATGCAATGTCTATAATGGATATTCCCCAATTAGGCAATGATCAAGCTAAAAACAAACGACAAGCAATTGTTCAAATCACATTCCTAACAAAATAGCCCCTTCAATAATTGGCAAACTACTCCATTTTTCCATTTTTTGCACATCTTGTCTGGCATTAAAGATTACGAGCGCATCCTAGGTCATGGCACTGTGACGCTGCAATGCCTTCTTGACATCTTTACTTGACAACTTTTCTACTCCATTCCCCTCGCAAAAACAATGATTTTAGACATCGCATTTGCCATTAAGAGGCGTTTGCAAGAGCCATGCATTAGGTTGAAATGATCAGAGGAGCGATGCAGCTAAGCTGCACCCTGAAAGGACACAATGATAAAGAAAAATTCCATTGACAAATAAAGGCAAGACAGGATCATATCATGGTGCATAAGAGCAGAAGTTCAGTCAAGGCGGCTAGGTTTCAAGACATTTATGCACACACAGAAAGATTGCATGGCGCAACAAACAATATCAGCTGCAGGTGTCTTTCAACCGACATGTTTGTATGCCCTTCTAAATCATGACACATGCAATGCCCTTCTAAATCATGACACATGCAATGCCCTTCTAAATCATGACACATGCATGCAATGACAGAGCTCCGTCTTGGATACTGCACTTGCCGATCGGTAGGGATATGTATCATGGCATGCAAGAGAGGGACACCAGTTGCAATACATACACATGTCACAGGAATGGTTGGCTCACAACTTTACACACCTGTTCCCATATGTCTTGCATGTTTTGCTGGTATACTTAACCTCATTCCTGTCCCTGCTGCCTTGCCTGTCTCAACTTCCAGTATTCATAGTTCTTCTCCGCTCCATCCAGCAGGGGCTGTGCTCCGGGCAAGGCCAAGGTAAGCGTCTGCACAAACAGGTCCGTGTGGAGAGGTGTGATAAGTGCATCGCGCAGCTAGAAGCATGCAGGCACCTAGAACTTTTGAGCACTTGCACAGTAGCAGCTACTAGGAATGCCTGCGCACACCTTAAAGAGCGGGAGAGAAATCACTTCAAAGAAGCCCACTTGAGATGCGCTAGCGCCCGGCTTTTGCCGATCAAACAGGGGTCCAACCGGAAGATCTGCTGCTCTCTCCTTGTCGCCTTGCCGCCAGAACTCTTCTTCCAGGCAGCTCAGCCACCTGAGGGATCAGGTCCAGACATGAAAGGGTAAGGGAATGGGGGAAAACACTCCTGACACATTCAAACATCCGGGTGCTGGTCAAGCGAGCGACCTCTGCTAACCAGAGCAACTGAGCACTCTGCTTGGGGTGACATGAGGCTGTAAGCGTGTTTGGCCACTGCCATGAAGGAGCAGACCGTAATGAACACGGCACACGCTGTGGAAGAACTGCTGCCATGCTGATATGGAAGAGCGCATGCATTGCAGGCCCGCCCTGATGTGCGTCATGCCTCCACTGCCCTCACTTTATGTGGACGTCCAGGTCTTCTGCCACGTGGCCAAGGTCAGCGCTCTTCAACACGATCTGGAGCAGCAGCACCCGCTGCTCCAGGCTCAGCTTTGCCAGGGCCAGGCCACTCTCCTGGGGCACACATTGAGGTAAAGGGAGTGCACACACCTTCTGTATGCACAGACGAGTGTAAAGCACAGCAATTCAGGGGGATTATGAAGGGCTCTGGCGCCCAACACAAGCCAAGGGCAGGTGCATGACTGGAGCCCAACACAAGCCACGGGCAGGTGCATAACTGGATCCCAACACCAGCAAAGGACATGTGCACCCCAGGAAGTGCAGAAGCTGCTACGCCTCAAGGGGCTTAGGTGGAAGGGTGTGCACGTCCGTGATCAAACTAGCACTTACATATGTCACATATGATATGTGCCATCACGCACACGTCCAGGCACCCTGCATGAGCCACATATTTGTGTACCCCTGCTGTCGCTGCAGCTGCTTCTCCTCTTAGGGCTTGTGCGATCAATTGAATGGAAGGGTCTGCGCAAACACTGTCGAGCAAAAGCGCACCTTTGCTCGTACACATGCACACCCTAAGGCACGCACATTCACATGCGCACACAGGCACATAAGGCTCAGCGCACAGTGTATGGCAGCCAGCTCCCACCTGATCCACAGCACCTAGAAGCCGCTGGACCACGCACAGCCCCCTTGATCTGCAACACCTAGAAGTCACAGGACTGCGCACAACCCCCTTGATCTGCAACACCTAGAAGCCACTGGACCGCGCACAGGCTCCCACATCTTTACCTTGCCCCAAACCTGCACAGGCTCCCACATCTGTACCTTGCCCTTAACCTGCACAGGCTCCCACATCTGTACCTTGCCCCAAACCTGCACAGGCTCCCACATCTTTACCTTGCCCTTAACCTGCACAGGCTCCCACATCTGTACCTTGCCCCAAACCTGCACAGGCTCCCACATCTGTACCTTGCCCCAAACCTGCACAGGCTCCCACATCTGTACCTTGCCCCAAAACCTGCACAGGCTCCCACATTTGTACCTTGCCCCAAAACCTGCACAGGCTCCCACATCTGTACCTTGCCCCAAAACCTGCACAGGCTTCTGCGCTTGGAGTGACTCCATGGCCTGACTAGTTCCTGCCACCTGGCCCCAGCGCCAGCAACACGTCCCATGCACACGCACACACAGTACAGGCACACCTTATCCCAGTGCCTAGAGGGCATTGGCGTGAACAGCCGCAGAGGGCGGCTCTTGCTGCAGGCATCCTCGCTGGACCTGGGTGCGAGCGTGGTGTGGACACCCTTGAAGCTCACGCTCGCCCGAGCAATGCCCGGCAAGCGCCTGCACTGGCATAGCCCCACGCTGGCCTCGCTCCTTGCTGAAGTGGACAAGGCCACAGGCTCGGACTTGCGCGCACCCAGCAGTGGCAAGTGGGGGCTGTGTGGGGGTGACAGCACCCGCAAGCCGTTTGCTGGGTGCATGCCGCATGGAGGCTTGCAGTCTCCAGCCCTGCCAGAAGACTCAAAACTTGCCCTGCATGTCAAGCATAAGAGGACGTGAGCGGGATGCTGTGTGAAGCTGAGACATCCTGCTCAGGGCAGGGATTCGTTTTGGGCACACGTGGTGGCACGAGCCACACATGCACACACGCGCCATATGCGTGCTTGCTTCCCACGCACCTCGCACCAGGAGATAAAAGCTGGCGTGGTGTGTGTGTGTGTGTGTGTGTGCGCGCGTGCATGCATGCAGCGTGCGGCACCCAATCCGCGGTTTCCTCAAATATAAGGGCTGCATGTGTGTGTATGTGTAGTGACCATAACAGGACTTCGAGCTGGAAATGCAAATGCTTGTGAACAAAGTGAGGAGTATTCTAATATCACGGGGGCGTCAGAGAACACAGGAGCAGGAACAGCCTTTGGCAAGTTCTTATGCATGCTTACCTGAATAGCAGATCATGCAAAGAGCCACGTTGCACCCACTTGCCCACACAATAATGATGCTGGTCATCACCATCACCATCACCATCATCATCATCATCATCATCAAGAGCAGCACCAGCAGCATCAGATGCGCATACCTTGATGTCGATGAGCCATCAGACGAAAGATGCGGATGTAATGCACCGCGTGTCTTGGCCTGATGCAACATCTGCAGCGGAGGAGCGACCTCTGCACGCTTTGGTTGCTGAGCTATATCATACCGTAGGCGCACTGCGCCAACCCACAGGGAGGCTCTGTGCATGCTCCTTGAAAGGGTCTCTTTCCCTCATCCAGGCAAATTGCACCATCATCATAGGGAACAGGGCTTTGACCCTGCCAGATTAGGCTGCTGGCATGGGGCAACACGGTCAATGGAAAAATATGCTTTGCTGCTCAATTCGTGATGATGCATCACTCCCTTCCTCCTCTGGTGCCTTTGCTGGCATTGATTGGCACGGCAACATGATGGCAAGGGAGTGATGGCCTGTGTCTTAGCTCCTCTCATCCTTCTCCGATGCCTTTGTTGGCACCTCTTGGCGTAGTAACAGAATGGCACTGATTGGCGTGGCAACACAATGGCACGGAGTGGTGGCTTGAGTTTGAGCAGGCGTGCCGGCTCACCGTCTTTGCCTGACCCAACAGCGCAAAGTGCTGCTTCATGTCGGTGGCAAGCACGAGGTCAATGATGGTCCCCCGCAGTCGGGTGTACTCCACCAAGGTCAAGTCGTACAGGAAGTTGCACCCATGGCTGGGAGTCAGCAAAATCTCAAATGCGCTTGCCAAGTGGTACTGCTCCTGCATGGGTGAATGGCATGTAAGTGGGTGTTCGAGGCATGCAGACAGTGAATGAATGCACAATGCCTAAGCGCAGAGGGGTTTCCAGGTGTGCGCCTGCCTGGCTCTTGTTGGGAAGGTCATAGTCCAAGACAAGCAGGCGCAGAGAACATGCACTCCGACCGTGCAAATTCTGAAGATGAAGGGTGTGCATCTACTTCATGTTGTACTCAGGAATTGTTATGTGTTGATGCCTAGAGGGACAGTGCTGATGACTTGTCAGCTCTTATGGTGACATAAGAGCCAATTGGCGCAATGTCTTCCAGAGGCGCCCAACTTGCCAGCTGCATGCGCCTTGGCGTGTGCACAGAGCTAGAAACAATAACCTACTAGGGGGGACTGGTCATTGTAGCGTATTGCCAGCACGTCATGGGAGTTCTTTAGGAAGTCATTCGTGCCCCCATGACCGTAGTCTGCATCAATTTCGAGAAGGGGATCACACACAGACGCATGAGGGTGCTGCATTTGAGCGTTGCGTGAGCAAAGATCATTGCCAGTCTTGGCCAATAGCCAATGGCCTGCCCGAGAGGGCAAGGCAAGGGGCCGCTCTACACACTGCACCCCAGTCACACATATGCAGAGTGTTCACGTATTTTGGCTTCTCTCCTCTTGAATTCAACAACCCCAATCCCGATGGCACCTTATGAAACAATCCACGTTCAAGTAGCTAACACAAAACATTTCCTGCATTGAGCAATATTCGTCAAGTTGTGCAATGCTGTGCGCTTGCATGCCCGCATTAACACATGCTCATGTGCACCATGTGAAGCACAGCTGCTGAGCTCTTGGTGACCAAAGCATGCAGAAGGCGTGTGTGGAGTCAAGAACTGCACCCACCATGCATTATCGCAGCCAGGTACACAGCCAAGAGCAACGAAGGGTCAGCCAGCCCGGAGGCCACATTTCCTCCCTGTAAGATGACGTGCGCTGTCTGCGACGCAAGCAATAAAATGGTAAGTTTTGAACATTAGCAGCATCATCAGCAGCATCACCTGTTGCTGCCCCAGGCTTGCTGAGCCTTGGTGACAGGACAGTGCAACAGTCTATAAGTGTGTGTGTCCGCCAATTTGGATATGACATCTTATGTCGACAGTGCATTTCCACCTTTTTGTAGGATGATGTCTTAACTTAGATATACACTAATGAGCGGAAAAAAAGGGGAAAAGGTCAAAATTGAAGAGCAGCGAGGTTACAACAGAACACAGTGCGGTCAAGCCTACAGGGCACTGTACCCAAAAGATCTACCTTTGAACCTGCCTCTTAGCCTCAATTGGCAAGCAAATTGCAGGCAAGCAGCAAGCAGGTTGTGCACACATGCTGCGCACGCACGCAAGTCAGTGTTTGGCTCCAACAGGGCAGGAGTCACCTGAAGCACATCACAGGCGTGTATCGCGTTGTGGTAAGGTATGGTTGGCACATAGCCTGCCTCAATGCTCTTCAGGAAGCGTGCCAGCCTATGGGGTTGAAGCTTGAGGCTGCAAGAAAGCGGGAAGCAATCATTAAAAAAATACATGCAAGGCCAGGTATCTTCCCCCTGCAACACATACTTGATAAAAACATAAGAAGGCTCAGACATTTTAATTGCACACTTGAGCAGCCTTCAGCATGATGTGTGTAGTATGCAAGCCTGCGCGTGCTGGGTAGGTGAAAGCCTGTGCTTCTGTCTTGTTGACCATTGCTCAAATTCATACTGATGGTGTTGATCATAAGACAATGCCTTTTGTGTTCAAGCACCAATGGGTGGCGCTGTGGCTGTCTAAATTGCATATAGTGCTGCATTTTCTTGCATGTTCTTGGTTAGCTCACGCATGACCATGTATACCCTTGAACTTCTTGGTTAGCTCACGCTTGACCCTGTGTGCCCTTGAACCATGTTGCACAATGCAGTAGCCTCCGAGTAGCTTCATTACGCACGCGGCTGCACAAGAGGAACTGACCTCAAGCAAGGGAGCGGCCTGCAGTGGTGTGCGGATGCTGCTGACGCTGTCCTCGCCCACATTGTGTTGCGCCACCGATTCATCATGCAGATCAATCTGTGGGCAGCCCCTGAACCTTGCACTTGGGATTTGGACCTCAAAGAGGCTGCACTTGGAATTCAGACCTTTGAGTCCAGCCACCTTCCTGTTCCCTGCCACTGAGTCATGGTCCCCACACGGCAAGCCCTGTGTGTGCAGCCGGAACAGTGGCAGCACAGATGCCTGCCTCAGATGCAGGACCCTTGAAGTGAAGGGCCAGGTGTGCTTGGAACAGACAGCAGGTGGATGAGAGTAGCAGCCTTTTTGCTCCCTGCACGTTACTCAGTGCAAACCAGGCAGTCGCAAAAGCTTGCGGCTGCCTCCAGGGGGTGCGCAGGCACGGATCAAAGGAAGTGCAGGCGCAGGTAGGAGGGTGTGCAGGAGCAGGTAAAAAGAAGCCTGCAGCTGCCTCCAAAGGGTGCACAGCCGATTGCCACCATCAATGTGCTTGCCAGCAGCCTATTTTGAGGCATGAGCTTGAACCTCAGCGCCTTGCATAGCCCCTCCCCATCCAACTCCCCCACCTTACCATTGATCTCGCAAGGCTCACGCAGGATAACTCATGCTGCATGACCCTTACGCTTACACAGGATGACTAATGCTGCATGCGCAAACCACACATACACACTGGACAACTCATGCCGCATAACCCCTGCGCACACTGGACAACTTATGTCGCACACACATGTTTTTCTATCATGACATGAAGACACTTAAAATTGCATGCAGGCTATCATGCAGCATTCAAGACACATGCCGGTGCGAGAGCTTTACCCCATGTTGATCATCATTATCGTGCATACACTTGTAGCAGCAGCAGCAGCAGCAGCAGCAGCAGCCGCCCCTGTGTGAGTCCCCCCCACCCTCCTACACACACAACTACACACAACCACACAAACACACTCACAGTACGCACACATACATGACTTGCTTAAAAGACCAACCTCATCAAAGCTCGTGCTCCATCTGGCCTTGTCCACAGCGTCACCAAAGGAACTGGACAGCGGGCTTGACTTAACTTCGGGCTCCCCTTTCCTGCATGGCTCTGCACCCGGCCCACCTGCACCCGGCCTGGCTTTGCCTTGGTCCACACTGCCTGTACTTGCCATGCTGGCGGCGTCACGGCTCCTGCGCCACGTCCCAATCTCCCTATTTGCGTGCTGCTGCGAGGCGCCTGAACAAGCTGCGAGCTTTTGCCTGAAGAGGCCGCCAGAAGCAGCCTGGACCTTGGGGCCACTGGCGGCTGCGGCGGCGCACGGGCTGGGGTAGGAGGGGCTGTTGTTGTCTGTGGCGTTGCACGGGCTGAAGCAGGAGGGGTCATCTTCCTTGCCGGGTGCACTTAGTCCAGAGCGGAGCTTGGACAAGTAGAGCTGCAGGGATGGGCGCTTGGGACCTGCACCGCCAGAGTGATAGGTGCCAGGCAAATAAGGCAAAAGGAAAAGGGATGGTCCTATGTTAAACGCGCATTTAGCATGTAAGGGTGCAGGCAGCGCATTTCCAGGCAGGGCAGGAAGAGCCTTTGGGTGGGGCTGGCCACACCAGCCGAGTCAGGCCTGGTGCTGCCTTCTGCTCCTGCATGTATGGCAGTCAGCTAGTCATGTATGGTGTCACCTCCTGCGTGTGGCAACCTTGCATGTGTGGCAGTCCTGCATGTATGGCAGTCAGCCAGTCATGCATGGTGTGGTCTCTATGTCCTGCCTCTGGCAGTGAGAGCCGCCCAGCGCGGCCCTGACCTGAAGCACCGAGACAAAGAGCGCAACGTATCCTCCCTTGTGAGCACACACCTCTGTTCATGGCTCGGGATGTCCGCACAAGCTGCACATGCACATCCTTCATCAAAGCGCATTAAGTGCCATGCGCAGCCTGCTTTTGCACATTTAGTGCTGCCTGACATAGAAGGCACCTCGCCACCCTCCTCGAGGGGCAAGCTTGCCATTCAGAACACACAGTGCCATGTGCAGCCTGCTCCTGCACACCTAGCGCTGCCTAACATTTAATAAGCCTCGCCCCCCCCCCTCAGGGGCGAGCTTGCCAATCAGAACACACAGTGCAATGTGCAGCCTGCTCTTGCAAACCTAGTGCTGCCTAACATTTAACAAGCCTTGCTACCCCCCTCAAGGGCCAAGCTTGCCATGTAAGGCACACAGTGCCATGTGCAGCTCCTGCATGTTCAGTTCTGGCGCTAGGCGCTACCTGACCTTCAAGGTGCCTCGCACCCTGCGCGCCAAAGGGAACAAGTGCTGCGCGGCCCCCACCCAGCTACCTTGGATCAGCAGACGCTTTAAGACGTTCTCAATGTATTACACATCATGGGTCAACATGTGCATCTCCCCGCATCTTTAAACACAAGAAGTAATGCACGTCCCACAGCTTGCACGCCTATGCAGGCACCATCAATAGTGCAGACGTGCTGCTTTCAACAGGAAGCAATCCTTGCAAGCAAGTCAACAAGCATGGTCCGGCTGCCATGCATCCATGTGCAATCACACACAGACACACACAGAAGAGACACGCACACAAAATGATACAGATTCACACGCGCACATGCACTCGCACCTAAACTGGTGCGCTGCACAGATGATGTCTGAGGTCTGTCCTCCGCGGTCAACGCTGCCAGCATTGAATGCAGGGGAACATCTGAGACCTGCTGCACCTCAGCCTCCTCTGAGCCCCTGCAGTTTCCATGGCAGTTGTGGCAAAGCATGTGTCTCTGATTGCAGCCATGCACTACAGCAACTGTAGCAAAGAACTGTGGCACTTGTTGCAAAAAAGAGCACCGAGGTGTGCAGCAAAGTGTGCCCCTGCAGGAAGAAACATAAGGAGCCGCCCCCCCCACCAAATGCATGTCCAATCCACAAACCCAGGTTCTAAGTGCGCCAGCCTGCATTTAGTGCCAGCTGTTTTTCTGGAGAGCATACCATAAACCAGCATCTCTAGTGCACATGCCTCGCGTTTGAAGAAGGGCAGCCACAAAACGCGCGAGAGGGCCCACTCCACTTAAACGCGTGCATCGCACGCGCACACAGGCACACACGTGCAAGCACGCGCACATACACACGCACAGCCACCTTTCCAAGGCTCCCAATGTGGCATGGCCGCTGCCTGCAGCCCTGAAGTCCCAAGGTAGCAGCCCCGGCGTGACCTCATGCAAGGTGCGTAATGGCATGGGGCTGTCGGTGGGCGCCACAGCTGCGCAGCCACCACAAGCACAGGTGCAGGGAGGTCATTGCTGAGCAGGTAGAGCAGGGACCTGATGGTCAAGGCTTTGAGGCCATTTAGACCGTTCAGGAAAGGACCATTCAGGAGTCACAGCAGTGAGATCTGGGAGCTTTGCAAGGGTGCGCATAGGCCTTGCCTCATATGAGTGGAAGCACCTCATGCATTGTGCAAGGGCATCAGTAACGGGCCTCGTTGGTGGCATCAAGCTTGACCTGACGAAAGCTCCCTGAACTCTGAGCCTTGCCTGTAGGCAACTTGGTGCATGCAAGGGACGCTTTTAAGGTGTGTCTCTAATGGGCTGGCCCGGGAACAATCCCGGCTCATGAACTGGCCAATCCCCTGTCCAGCCTGAGCCTGAGCCTGATGGTTGGGTAGTTGGAGGTGATCTGGTGATCAAGGCAGCCTGGGCTTGTTTCAGCGCACCCGGGTGAACGGAAGCAATAATTGTCAGACTGCTTTTGGTGTGTTTGGCCTTGGCAATGCAAGGGAAGAACGTGAGCTGCAATGACCACACAATCAACTCCAGGTTTGGAAGTGCCTCAGGCCCAGCATTCCTGTCAAACACCCATTGCTACAGAAGCTTAGCCGCTGAGCTTGGAACAAGCGGGGGGCACAAGATCACTCCCTTGAGCTCAGGGTGCAGGCACTGACTTCAACATTCTGTGCGTGTCCTCTATGCTGACTGCCGGCATATGGGTCTGAGGGACCGCATGGGGGGCACACGGCGCACGCTCTGCCACGTCCTCACGCCGCACACGCATGACACGTTACTGCAGGCACACTGCTGGAGAGGTATGCGCGGCGGACAGTGATGAGTGCCAGCGCTGCAACTCTGTAGCAGAGGCAGAGGCGGGGGGCAGGGCAAGGCAGGGTAGGCAGGGAGATAGGGCGGTAGGAATGCAGGGCGGAGGCAGGGAAGGGAGGAAGAAGAGAGGAGGAAAAGAGGGAGGGCAGGTTAAGGGCAGAGGGAGGGCAGGGTAGAAGAGGAAGTGAGCAAGGACGGGCAACAGGAACAGGGCTGGTAGTGGTGTTAGTCAACGGAAAAAAGGGACAAGTGTAGGGGGAATTGAGCACGTGTTGTGAGGTCCACACACGCACTATAAGCGTGCTTGCAGGGACATGCCAAACACCCAGCTCTGTCCACAGCTGGCGACCAATGGACAGCCAGCCCCCATTGAGCGGCAAGTGTCTCAACACAACAGTGCCGCATCAGGCAGAGCTGGCATTGTTGACTGCAGGCGGTGAGTGGGTGCATCCTAGCACAGTGCACAGTGTATTTGCTCGGACACCAGTTGTACTGCACACATGCCGCGCTTGGTACATCGCCGCTGGACAGTGCATACCTGCACGTTGCGCCAGTGCGTTGAGCGTGTCCCGAGGCTTGAGTCAGCCCGTGTGCCCGTCATGCACTGTGCTTGCAATGCAGTCTTCGCGCAAGCCCGGCGACGGGCCTTGACCTTGGTGCTGCACACTTCCGTTCGCACGTCGCACCATTGCTGTGACGGTGTGCTTGCCCTACTCACGATTTTCGACATTGATTTGGACCCGTGCAATGGCTTGCACAACCTGTGTTTGCGTGCCCAAAAGTCAATGCGCGCCGCGTCACCGATCCAGGCCATCCGCAGCTCGTCCGCACCACCGCCGCACCAGATTCCTTGTTGTGTCTGATTGAACCTCCTATATACATCCGTGTCTAATTCAACCTCCTATATGCATCCAAGCACCCGATGCGCTGTTGGGCAGTTTGTGTGGTCCACTGGGTGAAAGACAGGCTGGTTCTCACCTATACTACCAACCAACCCCCATTTCTGTCCCACAGGGAGTCAGGCCAGTGCCTGCCTGCAGGCCCTCACCCACATGCAGCACATACATGTCATGCAGCGCCCTTCGGTGCGTGCGTCATGCGGTCAGTGCCCTTGGGCATGCGTGGCAAACGCGCGCATGGCAGATGCACTGCTGGCAAGCCCTCACATTCAGCAACCGCGTCGTGCAGATCCAACAGGTCCTCCTCAGCGAGGCTGCTGCCATCCAAGAGAGTCTCCAAGGCCTTCAGCATCAGGCCTGCGCGGGTCGTAAGCAAAGGCACTGGCACGGCTTTTTGTTGTGGCTGCTGTTGCATTTATTGCTGCTGCTGCTGCTGCTGCTGCTGCTGCTGCTGCTGTTACTTCAATTCATGATGCTCGCCCTGGGAAACTTTGGGGGCCACCTCAGACGTGGGCAAATGCAGCCTTGTCGACCGCAGCAAAGGTTGCCAATGCAAAAGAGTAAATGCAAAATGCACCACCTTCTGGGTAGCCTGCCCATGCGGTGGCCTGCATGCCTGGTTGCAGCTGCTTTGCATTGCAACGAATGGCTGCACGTCCAGCACTCCCGAAGTCACAAGTAGGATGGAAAAACTCATGGTAGCACTCACCTCCTAGTCCTGACTCGCACGCCTGTGTCCCGTCCACCGCACTAAACAGAGCAGCCTGCAAAGGTGAGGCCCGAGGTGCTTTCTCAATTTTGCCGCAGAAGTTGATTATCCCTCATTGCAAGCTGCCAGTGTCAGGCTTGCACAGACTCACACTGGTTGTAAAACCCTTGACGGCGCATGTGGCTCACCACACACAACGCGTGCCGTGCAGCTCATGCTGGCGGACACCGACTTGATGCCTCGTGACGCACGCACGCACGCACACACACATGCACACACACACACACACACACACACACACACACACGCAC
>LKMJ01002370.1_pt1 | contig 17284 bp, 18 predicted proteins | sample 643391 | NCBI WGS metagenome assembly LKMJ01 (sample SAMN04112250, study PRJNA286221) | soda lake metagenome | biome: soda lake; feature: Kulunda Steppe; material: water; isolation source: sample PL-Br10 brine of Picturesque Lake | place: Russia: Kulunda steppe | collected 2010-07
ACAACTGCATGCAGCAAGCACTGGTAGCAGAAGGGGGTTGCACAATCCCCAAGGAGCATGCCAGGGAGGAGGAGGAGAACAAGGTGAGGAGGAGCCTTGAGGTAGACTGTGTTGGGAAGCCATTGGCCAAGAAGCAGCATACCAAGTCCTTCTCAATGGGCCCCGCACAGCACAAGCAGTTCCATTGCCTCATGGCCATTCATTAGATCAATTATGAGGTCCCCTTCATCAAGCTGGGTTGCCCTGCGCTCGAGTGAGTTGAGTCCATGCAAGCAGCCATGCAGCAAGCAGTATTAGCATTAGCACCAGCACCAGCAACAGCAGAAGATTTTGAAGAGCAGACAGTAGAAGAGAGCAATTAGCGTTGGGCAGCAATCAACGCTTGAGAGTGGAAAGGTGGGGAATGCCTTGGAACACAAGCATGTTCTTCAGATCACCATGCACCTGATCTGAAGGGCCAACCTGTCAACATTATATTTTTCAGGCAACATTTCAAGGGGAAATATAGAGCTGTCATAAGTGTCAAGGGAATTGAGGAATGAGGGGCCCAGGGGCACTGAGGCATGTGCCCAGGGGTACTAAGGCACATGAGTAGTAGTGTAACCCTCGTGCCAGATATTGGGCTATATCTGGTTGCTAGAAGCCCCCAGCCCCAGCAGAGTTAATTTTCCACTTTCATTTTTTGTATAGAGGCATTATACAGGGTGCTGAATCTCCCTTCCGATTCTGATGCCGAAATTCGTGCTAGGTGGAGTTCTGGCAGACATAGCAGCTGAAATATAGCAAAATATAGCGCTTTATAGCGCTATATAGCGCTATGGAATTGCCTCATATAGCGCTATATGCCAAACCCTAATTACAAGGCCTTCAGACAAGAAGTGTGACTGCTAGCAACTGTTTTGTGCATGTCCTCCCGGAAGCATGCTTTTTGCGGCATGCCAGCGGGTGCATGGATTACCACCGTGCCTTCAGAGAGGATGATGAAGCAAGGTTGCCTCCTGGTCTGGAAACATAGGTCATGGCGCGCAGCACATTGAGCATGGAGCAAGCTTGCATCTTGGTCTGGAAATGCAGCACCGCCATTTGCACAGCTTAGCTGAGCACACGAGCAACCCGTTGCTGCCGCACTTTTCCCTTGCATAAGCGCTGGGCGCATGCACTTGAGGCAAAAGCGCTCTTGCTGCTGGAGTGTGCCTCCTAGCCAGAACTCGCAGCTTAGTAAGCATTATTTGGGCCCACAGCCCAGCTTCCATTGCCACACAGCTGCTGCTCTCAAGAACCTTCCCTTCTGTGGGCCTTCTTGTTGCCTGCCTTGTCCATCTCATCATTTTGTCTGCATATTTCAAAAATGATCTTATAACACGTGAAAGGTTTAGGTCATTTGTCCATTAGAAGTTTCCTTCTGTGGGTCCTTTTTTTGCCGGCCTTGTCCAGGTCATTTGTCCATCAGAGGATTAGACTGGCAGAGCCGGCAAATCAGCCAAGTAGATGTCAGCCACATGTTCACCAAGAACAAGGAGGGCACGCCCTTTGCCCCGACCGACTCCCCACCAGAGCGAAGTGAGTTCTAGCCGCTGTCGTGCGCATTGCTGTAGTGGTGCATTGCTGTGCACCTGTGGGCCTGAACCGCATGTTCACTTGAGGGCTGGGTCTTTCCAACGTGCTTTGAACCTGTCAGGCACTTATGCTTGTAGGCAACCTTGAGCAGAGTGTTCAAGGGCGAAGTGCTTGACTGACACTGCTTTGTCAGTGACAGGGCTCGCTGCATGCATCAGTATATGAGGAAAGTGTCACGCACCTGCTTTGCCCGTCCCCTTACCCTGCGGCTGCACTGATCAATACACACACTATTTCAAGTGCCCTGTTCCTGATCTCCCTCTGGCTGCACCATTGCATGGACACTGTTTCGGCGCCCTGGGCGCTTGGCACGTCAAAGCATCAGCTTTATGCTTTCAACTGCCGACATGTTGAGATGTGATGCTTCTTCCCCCTAACTATGATTATGCCCCTAGAAATGGGCCCCAACCATAGTGCTCAAAATGCACACGCCACAGCCACCTCCCCAGGCTTCACCCCTTCTCACATGCTCTGCTAGCATTGGCCTTGGCAGTCTAGGTTCAGGCAGGCGCCTGCACCACAGCCGCTTGCATAGGCTATCCTTTTCAAGGAATTCCTTTTCTTAATTCCCCTCCTGGCTAGATGCAGCTGGGGAAACATCACCATGGCCTCCCCTAGCCGCGGCAGCTGCCGCTGCAGCAGCCGCAGCCTCCGAGGCGGCCAGTGCCGCCGCAGCAGCTGCGGGCTTGCGCCCCTCAGCCCCATCCCCATCCACAAGTCTGGGCGGGATGACTTGCAGTGGCAACGACAATGACGTGGCCGGTCAAGGAGTGGGCAGCAGCAGCAGCAGTAGCAGCAGCGGGTCAGGGTCAGCTGGGGGTGCAGCAGGGCATCACATGCAGCAGGTGGCAGACAGGGGCGCTTCGGGCAAAGCGGCCAAGGCGCCCGCGCTGGCGCTCATCCACGCCGCTGCCGCGCTGCACCGCTTGTCCATACGGTGCGCGCTTGTCCATACGGTGCGCCCTTGTCCATACGGTGCGCCCTTGTCCATACGGTGCGCCCTTGTCCATACGGTGCGCCCTTGTCCATACGGTGCGCCCTCCCTTGTCCATACGGTGCGCCCTCCCTTGTCCATACGGTGCGCCCTCCCTTGTCCATACGGTGCGCCCTTGTCCATATGTTGCGTCCTCCCGCCACGACACTCCGGGTGCACGCGCCTGGCTCTGGGTACCTGCTGCGTGTGCAACCACCGTTAGCATAGGGGAGTGGCATGCACGCTGTGCTGGCACAGGCATGAGCTGCCCTTGTTGCAGGATGCTTGGGTTTGTGCGGCTGCTGCGCCCCCTTGGGCTGTGGCTCTGTGGCTCTGTGGCCCTGTGTCACTGTGGCCCTGTGGCTCTGTGGCTCTGTGGCCCTGTGTCACTGTGGCCCTGTGTCACTGTGGCTCTGTGGCCCTGTGTCACTGTGGCCCTGTGTCACTGTGGCTCTGGCTCTGTGGCTCTGTGGCCCTGTGGCTCTGTGGCTCTGTGGCTCTGTGGCTCTGTGGCCCTGTGGCTCTGTGGCCCTGTGGCTCTGTGGCCCTGTGGCCCTGTGGCTCTGTGTCACTGTGCAGGTTAGGGGCATTGAAGCAGGGTATCAGGGATTCCATGACGCAGGTGTAGCGGATGGCTGTCAGCACGAACCAGCCCATGCATACTCCTGTTGCGTGGGTACATTTTGGGGCCTCAATCCCGTGGCAGGGGGCGTTCGGATCCATGTGCTCATCGACCCCTGCCCGATAAAGTCCATCACAAACACGCCTGCCAGGCAGTGCTTATTTACCCTCTGCCGGATGAAGTCCACTTCAAACGCCTGCCAGGCAGTGCTCATCAACCCCTGCCAGATTAAGGCCATCACACCACTGCCAGACAGCGCTCATCTACCTTCTGCATGTCCTCCTTGCTATGGCCTGTCTGACAAAGACTGGTGTGTGTGTGTGTGTGTGTGTGTGTGTGTGTGCGTGTGTGTGTGCGTGTGTGTGTGTGCCTCTGCTCCGCAGGCGCGTGCACGGCAATTTGCACCGCGCCATCTCCAACAACTGCGCGGTGCTTCTGCACTGCGGGCCGGGCATGCGCGCTCAGGTCGCGTGCCTGGTTGCAGGCTGGCTGCACTGGTTCTGCCACATGCAGATGCAGGTAAGTGCGCGGCCTCCTTTGCTGCCGGGAACTCCCTGAGAGGCCTGTCGTGCCTGGTGGCAGGCGCTATGCGTGTATGTGGGGGAGGAGAGCACTCGCTACCTGCATAATGGACCAGCAGAGTGAAGGGGTCCTAGGCTGGAGGCCAGATGTACAGATGCTCTGTTTGCCTGCACCGCTTCTCGTTTGCGAGATATCTCGGTCGGATGGCCATCACCTTGAGAGGATATTCCTCAGCTTAGCAGGGGGGTGGTGTGCAGCTTGAATGCAGGCTTGTGTTCGTAGGAGGACATGGCACACAGGCTGTGGAGTATGAATTTTTTTTGCATGGGTGCGCGCGTGCCTGCCTTCATGGTCCCTTCTTGTGCTCCTTGCATCCCTTCGTGTGCTCCTTGCATCCCTGCAACCTTTGAACCATGGAAGCAGGAGCACAAAATTGCATTAGCAGCGCTAAAGCTAATGCGCTTGTGTTGGCAGCGCTGCATGGCAAGCGTCATTGCTCTTCCCTGTGCACATGTTCAGTGCCTGCTCGTGCCACCGCCAATCACTTTGCTGCACCATATCAGCTGCCAGCTGTATGGCTGGTGCAGGCTTTGTGTGTTTCTGCACCCGAGGGCGTTGCCTGTGTTTTAGTGCTGCCAATCCGCCTGCTGCACATGCCCTTCGTGCACATAGGAAGCCATCCTGAGTGCAGAGATTGCCCTGAAGTGCTCCATCGACCAAAGTGTGCTGGAGAAGGCGACAGAGGAGCTGATTGCAGGGGCGATTGAGCGTGCAAATAGGGTAGGTCTCAAGGAAACTCTGCGCGCAAGGGTGTGCCTCTTTTGGGTGATAGCCTTGCAGCCTGCAGGGTCCTCCTCAGCTCGTTCATAGCCAAAATAGTGTGGCATGAGCAAAGACGTGATCAATTTATAGATTGATGGGCTGATGATGGTGGTGCTTGCTGTTACTGATAATGCCTGGAGGCTAGGAAGGCTCATGCGGCTCATGCGGTAGGGCTGATAGCTCTCGTGGAAGTCCTTGCGTTGGTTTGTCTGGCATGTGCCCAACACTTTGCAATCTGGAGCAATTACTTAAACTGGTAAGACCATAAATGCGCGCACACGCCGCTTGCACGCACTGACTTGGCATGTTCACGTGTGCTTTGCAGGTTACCCTCACCTGGCGCTATGGGGGCATCAGTGCATCAGTTGCAGGGGATGTGGTGGGAGGCTGGCAGCACCATGTGCCTTTACAAAGTGAGCTTGCGCATGAATTGAGTATGCTTATGTCTGTCTTGTACTCTTTTATTTTGCTTATGTCTATGTAGACATAGTGTGCTTGTGCGTGCCAGTGCATCGGCGACCCTGGCCCTTTATGCTACAAAATACCAGAGGGGTATCATGGGTCCATTGGACCAAAATCTTTGGCCATGCTCCTTCTGATGTGAGTTAGAGTGGTGAACAGAAATCTCAGCAAAGTTTGTGTGACGTGGATGACCTTCGAAGCTTGGGCAGGTATGAGACTTTTGCCATAAAGCCTGAGTGGCAATGGACATGCCACTTCTTGGGCTCGAAGCCCTTTCAGGTCCCACCCTCCCACTCCATCTGAAATTGTGGTTTTTAAAAGGTGCTGCTGGCGTGCCCTGCTTTTCATCTGGACCACCTGTGCGTGTGGCCTGTGTGCTGATATCCTAAACCCCTCCATGAACTGTAACCTTAAACTGGACCGTGCTTATGCAGAGTCCAATACGCAATGTACAGTTCTCACGCAAGCTGGGGTGGTGTGCGCTTATGGATGCACGTTCAGGGTATGTGGGACTAATATTCAAGGCAGGGTGTGCATTTTACAAAGCGGAAAGCGGTGCCATAGGCTTAGGTGCTGAAGCAACACCTTGTTTTGGCTGCCGACCAAACCAGTTATGGGCCTGAGGCGACCGAGGGACGACTTGCTCTCGTGTGTGTGCTGGACAGGCCTTGTCACCGTCTTGATTGCGCAAATCAATGTTTCCCGGCGTTTGAACCTGGTGCAGGCAACTCCGTGGTCATTCTTAACGGCCTCAGGCCGGGCACATACTACTACAAATTCATTGTGGACGGCGTGTGGGCCATTGACCCCCTTGCTCCCAAGGTGAACTTGTTCCCGGATATTGCAGCCCAGCAAATTGACCTGGATGGAAGTCACAGGGGCTAGCAGCCAAACCCCTGCGGCCTAGCTGCTTGTGCTGCATAATTTAAATTATCTAAGAAGCGTTCGTGGTCTCTCAGCGGGGGCTGGCTCTGATTCCAGCTGTTGTGTGACCGCACCTGCTCTGCCAGGGCTGCGGCACTCCTGCCTATTTGTGCACGTGAACCTTGACCACCAGCGTGCATCCATCCCCGCACCCACTCCGCCAGCGTTGTGGCACTCCTGCCTATTTGTGCACGTGAACCTTGACCACCAGCATGCATCCATCCCACCCATGCATCTCGCCCATTTGCACGTATGCAGGTGCTGGACGCCAGTGGCAATTGGAACAATGTGCTGCATGTCATGCCCAAGCCGCCCGTCATGACTTCTAAGGAGCGGCTCAGTATGGCCCGCTGGCATGCCATGCTTATTGCATTTGAGACCAAGATGGGCCTTTGAGACCAAGACGGGCCTTAACTGACGCGGCTGCAAATGTGGAGCTGCGCTGTGCGCGCATGCCCTGCACGCGGCTCATTGGTGTCCCGCCTGAGTGTGTTTGAGATGAAGGGATGGAGTCGAGCAGGAAGCATGCTCTTGCAGGTTTAGAACCATTGGCAAAGTAGCAATGGACGATGTTCACCAGCTTCTGCTTGATTCATTGGCAGCACTAGGCATCCGCCAAGGGTTCAACCTTCACTTTGCTCGACTTACAGGGCCAGAGCTGTGCCTATATTCTGGCATATAAGGAGTGGTAGGCTCTGTGCGTGAGGTAAACGCAGATGGTGAGCAGGTTCTTAAAAGTCAGGGGCCATCAAACTTAGCTTGCACAGTTTGTGAGCATGTTTGGTTGGCTAGCACTGTGGGACTACGTACTGTTATGGCCGGGTTTGCTGCTTGTGAAGCAAACTCCATGGCTGGTAGCTGTCATGAGAGTCTAGAGGGCCTTTTCAGAGCTTGCTTGCTCAAATTCCAGTGCCATGCGTGCTGTATTTTTATGGCTTGCTGCGTGTGCGCATGTGCACAACGTGTCCTGATGCAGCTTTACTAGATCTAGCGCCCTTTCAAAAAGCGGCAAGTTGCCGCTTAGCCCTGTTTCTTCAACAACAATTCAAAAGCATTTATGGGGCGTTATTTTTGTTTGCTACACGCAAGTGCCTGGTAATTTATTCAGGTTGTGAGTGATGGTAGTCAGAAGTAAAAGAAAAGATTTGTGACATTATGTGAATGTATGGCTACATCGTTGGTCTGTCCCTCTTGTACGTTTTTTGTTCTAAGCCAATTTTGAACATTTTGAGGCGGCCTTCACAGCAGGGTATGTCTCCTGGGTGCCCGTGGCGGTGGCAACATTTTTGAGGTCCAATGTGGTTTGCTTTCTGAGATGGATACTGCGTACCCTTGGCGCCCTGCTAGGATTTGCCCCAGCAAAATTCGAAGGCATGGCATGCCGCCAGCGGCCTTGTCAGGAATCTTTTTCCCTTTTGGTCAATCCATCAGCTCAGAAAAAGTTGTAAGCAGACTTGTCCTCGAGCCAATGACAGCAAAATTTAGCTCAGAAAGGGTAAGCATTCCATAGCTTCGGTTTTTACTGGCCTTTGCCAATCATTTTTTTGGTGACGTCTTGAGGTTATATGAAAGGTACTATTCTAGGCACTATTCCCCAGGCATCAGAGACCTACCGCTGATAAAAAATCTGGGTTGGAAACAATGAAAGCACTCCAGCTCCTCCTCAATGATTGAGTCAATAACCAATCTATCCTCAATGATTGAGGGCTTAACCACTACCCTCAAAAATGACCCCTAAATGCGGACGCACTGACGTTAAATACGCGAATTCTTCGTATCATACGCGCATTGGTCTGGGCAAATGGACGCATGACCCAACCCTGAGTTCAACAATTTGCCAACAAGCCATGATGGCACAGCAAAAAACTGGGTATGGTTAAGCATCCAAGGAGAAGCAAACCCTCAAGTTTCTCATATCCAAGATCTCTCCTTTCTGGTGGGTTTAAACATGCATAAGAAGCACTCACAAAAAACTGAGCATATTGCAAATGAAGAGGAAGCCAATTGGCATAAAGTACAGGTTCACAGCAAACTCTGCCGTTCAAGGCAGCACCCTGACCAGCAAAGCATGATGCTAAGACAGACACAGGGGAGTGAGCTGCACATTTAAGCGCCATCAGATAGGATGAACGCCGCTAACACTGAGACGGTTGTTTCCAAACAGGGGCTCCATGCATGACTGTCACAGCAACGCTCATACCAACAAGACGGCGTTGACAACGCCATCATTCTCCGGGTTGTTGGTGACCTGCAGCCACACACCAATCACAACCGCAAGAATTTGCAACTCAACTAGGTCATGATGAATCACTCGCGCATGCACACTAACGTACACAAAGATGACCAAGATGACCCATCATAAGCAAAAGCCCAGGGAGCATGAGGTAGCCACCTGTTATGTCCCCACAGCCAGCAGCCGCGTGACGTCGCACACCTGTGCACACCCTCCCTGCTGGCCCTCGTCCCACTGCATGCCTGCCTCGCGACCCCCAGCACTGCGCACCTACACACAGGCTAGCACACCGCGCCTGTGCACATACGCCCCAAGAGCCCCTACACTGTGCCCCCGCATGTGCGTATCCTCACAGCCTCGTAACACAACACGCACCTGTGCGTACTTGCCCCACACGACCTTGCCCCCCGGCGTCACAAGACCCAGCTCACTAACATTGACTTCGATGACCGTCCCCTTGGTGACGACGCCCAGCTGCGTGTACATCTGCGGGGTGGCGCGGCAGGGGAGCAAAAGCACTGCGTGAGCAGGGGAGCTAGCCATGCCCGCACCCACACCTCTCATGCTTGTCAAGGCCAGATGTGGCCCTTGTTCCGGTGGAGTACTAAACTGAGGCAGGGCTTCTGCCTGTCTACCGCAGCAGTCACCGCCATCCGGGAGGCGCCTATCCAAACATGCTTTTGTGTCCATGAAAAAACGCATGTCCACGACGGCAGGCACCGGCACCCAGAAAACGCCCGCGCACTGCGCTGTCCATGAACATTTGCATGTCCACCACTGCAGACACTGCCCACCACAAGGCACCTGCGCCAATGCGCTGCCCACAAGAAAATCGCACATCCACCACTGCAGTCACCGCTGATTGTAAGGCAACTTAACTTTCTGGGGACCCCGCCAATGCAGAGCAACCTCACTGCACCACCACCTGGCCGTTGGGGTTCTTCTTGATGCCGATGATGTCCAAGCAGAAAGTGGCCTTGAGCTCGGGATGAGTGACGTGCGCTTTCGAGATACGCAGACCTGCACACACAGCAATGTGCATGGGCAGTGATTGCGCTCACACGTGTCGGGTGTGTGCGCAGATGCATGCGGGCGCACACATGGGCATGCGAGCGTCCTTGCGAACAAGTTTCAGATGTGCTTGCACACTCACAGGAGCCTGTAAGACTGAAGCTTATTCCTGAGAGCGAGCACACGCAAGTGTATGCATGCCAAGGCCTATATGTACAAGTTCGGAACCACAAAGACCAAGGCTCGCAAAACCCCCTTCCGCCCCCCAAAAATACACGCGGCTTGTGCACACACCATGCTTTTGCATACCCTTGCCTCTCCAACCATCCCCATGCAGGCCTACTGCTTGCTGTGCCCGAAGGCCTTGTCAACCCCCTCCCAAAGTAAGCAAGGCACAGGCAACGGCAGCCGTCCCTGACCCAAGCACGCCACAGAACCGCTCGCTGCCTATGATGTTGCTTGCGGGGCAGCACTGAATTGCCGGCAAAATGAGAGCACAAGTGCCCAGGGCTCCTGCCGCGCTCCCTTCTTGTGGGGCTTGCACGCAGCGCTTGCTTTCTTACCTCCAGACAGTACTCGGGGCTTTCTTTGCTTACCTGTGGGACGAATGAAGCGCTCATATTTTGGCGGCTTGCGGGTGAAGCCTGGGCCCACGAACGTCATCTGCGCGGTACAGGCGTGGGTGGAAGTTGCATGGCGAGGTGGGCATGGGTGGTATGACGTGCATGCATGGGGGCAGCATGAAGAAGGCAGGCAGGCCGTGTGAGGCACAGGGGGCCCAGGGCGGAGCCCTCTGCTACTGCTGTCAAGGAGGAAAAAGGCGCCACACAGTGGCATCCCGCGTCCAACGGATCTGTGGTTCAGCCCCCTTCCACACGCCCCTCCTGACGGTATGGCACAGCTTTTGTGGGCCAGGCAGGCTCTTTGCCGCGCCGGCACGCACACAAAGGGCAGGGCGTGCGCGTGCACATACCAGTGAGGTGCACATGTGTACGCATGGGCGTGCGTGCAGAGGGCACAGAGCGCATGGGCGCTGCGCGTGCACAAGTCAACGAGATGAGGCATGCGAGCGAGCTGTGGGAACCAACCTTGGTGACCATGCGCTTCCATGACTTTTTCTGCCGCTTGCCTGTCTTCAGCACCCTGCGGAAGCGCAGCGGACGCAGCTTGCATGTGAGCAGTGTGCTTGCGAGGGAAGGGGGTGGGGGCATGAGCGGGTTGCAGCGTCACCGCGCAAAGAACAGTGGTGGTCAAGGTGGTGGGGGACTCAAAAGGAACTCAGTGCCACAACACAACGCAATTCCACACCCCGAGTCTTCTGCTTTAACTCACTTGAACATCTCTTGCTCAGCAACTGGCCGCACTTTGGGCAATGGGACCTCCCACTTCCCCGCCTTTTCCTTTCTCTTCTGCTTGATGGTGTTGCTCAACACCTTGGCACGATCAACCTGCAATTGATCACACCCCCCCGGTTGCGAGTCAATCCAAGTGCAACTATTATTTACCATGGGCACATGATCCTGAGTAAGCAAGTGCACTAATCATAGTCGATACGTGTGCCTGTTGTGCATGCTGCTGTGCAAGGAAGGTTGCTGCCTGGTTGCGGGCATCAGGGGCAAATATTGAAAGGGCAAAGCTCAAATGTTTGTTCTTGGACAAGACCACACATTTGAGCTTATCAGCACGCAAGATGGCCAATACAACAGCCTTGCTCTTTCAAAATTTTCCCAACACGTCCCAAACGCATCCCAAACAAGGTCGTAAGCAAAAGATGTACTCCAGGGGTTAACAACCCCCTTGCTCTCCTCACCTGTTCACGCTCCAGAAGGTAGGCAGGCACTGCGTTCTGAGGAGCCCCATCATCAGCCTTGCGCTTGCTGTCCTTCTCCTCATGCATGGCGATAGTCTTCTTCATCTGAGCCTTCTCCGCATGACGCTTCTTGGTGAGCATCTTGCCCTTGAGGCCAATGGAGTTGCGTGCCACCTCAGCGCGCTTGTGCACCTGGCGGGCATCCTTCTTCCTCTTCCTCTCCTCATGGTCAAAACGCCGGCCTGCATTTGAATGGCGTGTAGATGGCAAGTGAGAGGCCATGCCGATGCTTCTCAGAGGTTCCCTGTTGCAGGCGTTAGTGAGCTCCTTTCGCAGCGAGTAGCTGACCCACACATGTGACTTGAAAGGGAGGATATGCGCGTTCACTGAATACATACACACATTATGCAAGTAGTTAGGGTTCTGCAAGAATGCTATACCCTTGCTGCACTGCACAACTTCCTTGGTTCCTTCCGGCAGCTGCTGCATTCCTCAAAGCCTCGCCTCCTCCACAGATACAGAGGGTGCGGCCAACCCATACTCACCATGCAGCCGGATGCTCCGCTCGATGTACTCGTTCTGCGTGAAGGAAAAAACAAGGGCCAGTCTCGCAGTTTGGCCTGCCGTTTGGCACAACAAGGAGATCAAGCAGGCCCCCACCCACCTGGGGCATCCTATCCACAGGCGGGCTGGACTGCCAGTGACGGCAGAGACGCTACAGCAACAGCGGGCCGCTTGTTAGCGCTGGTATTACAAAAAAATTAGAAACTGCTTCTATGAAAAGTTAATTGCGCATTCATATGAAATTTCCTAGAATGAATATCCTTGTAAAAAGGTTGCTGACTCATCAGCGACCCTCGCGGACGCCTTATCTGGGAGTCGTGTTCACAATGATGAGGGAAGTTCCCTTCCAAAGAATTAAGTACGGGACACAAAATGAATCTCTATTTCTTCCCAGCAAATTCCAAGCTAGCTACACAAATAGGTGAGTGATCTCATGCATGGGGGCTCACACTTCGATGCTCCGCGGATCCAGGGTATTCGGAAATCTGATTGCCGCCTTCTCTTCCATTTTCTCTCTTGTTTCCTGGAAGGCATCCACAGCCCTTTCCAGCTGCTTGCGCGTGTGCGCAGCAGAGATCTGTACCCTGCACAAGCGCACGCAGGAACGCACATTAATCATAATCTCAAGCAAAATTGCCTTGAAAGCCAGAGTGCACTGCTCTCCCACAACAACACACAACACGCAGGTGCCTACTGCTCAATAGAGACAGCCCCGATACTGCACACACCTTATCCGTGCTTTGTCCTTCGGTACAACCGGATAAGAGAAGGCGACAACAAAAATACCCCGTTGCAACAGTAAAGATGCCATCTCCTTGGCTGTTGCTGCATTTCCTAAATGGATCGGCTGCAGGCAGAAGACAGACGAAGAAGCAAGAGAACCGTGATGTGTTACATCATGTGTAATTGCATTGCATTGCATTATTTGGTGTTTATGGACACATCAACACCTGAGAATGTAGGTGGACACGTCACCGCCTGAGGGTGTGCACAAGAGCAGCTGCTCAAGCCCATGCTTGCATTCGTGAAACATACTAGCGTAGAATGCAAAGAGAGCCCATGTTTTGCCCTAATGAATCCTGGGTAAGGGCCCCTATATCAGTATTCAAGAGGATCAACAGAGGAAAACCCAAGGTTAGGACTCCAGCTGGGCACTTACTCAGCATATTTTGGTTTTGCTTATTGAACTTAGCTGTCTCAGTATGCCAGCCCTAGGGCTGCATTCTGCAGCAGCATGAGCAACTCCCTGTGCAGCCAGCCAGCTTAGCAGCATTGTACGGAGCAGACAGACTCACCACAATTGGGTGCCAGCCTGTGCCTGTGGCAAAGCCAGCCTGGCTCATGGCATTTCGGAAGAAGGATGTGTTTGTATGCAAATTGTTAAGGAGATCAGGCAAAGAGCTGACCAAGTCAAAAGCCTGCGGCAACGATTAGACAGGAGGAATGTGCAAATGTGGTAGCCTAGCACACCTGCACATGCAGCAGAGGCTTTCGTTCTGTATGGATACTTGGATTGAAACAGGTGGTTACGAGGAAGAGGGTTGCAGTTTGGGTGCAGGGTCGCTGGTTTATCATACCTTGGTTGTTGGTGGATTAACAAGGTGTCTGTGTTCCATACCTAATGCTTACATGGTCAACAACAGTGAGGCTTTCACGTGACAGTATGCCTCACTAAACGCAGGCATACTAGGAAAGAAAGTGAAGCGGCAAAAAAAGCATGCTCATGAGTCATGACATGTTTCTGGGGCCTTTCCAAGTTTGTGCAGTTGGGCATGTGAGAAGCTGAGTAATACCTTGAGAGCACCAGAGGTGGCGCTAGGCGCGAGTGTGTTGCTGAACAAGTAGGGTCTTGCTCGCTGACGCAGCAGCTGCACTACCTGCAATTCTTTCAAAATAGGTGGGTGACAATTCGTCAGAGCACCGGACTTGGCTGCGGTCTTGATGAGTCTAAGATCGACAGTTTTTCAGATCGGATCGCCTACTCGCACCTCTCTCTTGCCTGTTGTGTACCCTCCAGTTGCCCTGATGCAAAAGGCCGGCAAGGGGAAATAATTGTTGAGGAGAGACAAGGGTAAGTTGCAGGGTAACTTGCTTAGCTGTGCCTGCCAAACGGGGGCAGCTTAGCTGTAGCCTATCAGGCCTTAAATCCGAAAACCCCAGTCAAAAACCAGTATGTATGAACAACGCAAATGCGGCAAGACAGTATTTGAGAAACAAGGAGATAGTGAAGCGTCAAAACAAAGTACAAGCAAAGATTTATGAAGATGGAAGTTGGTACAGGAGCAAGAATGCAGTGACTGCACACAGTCTATTTCAATGTTTTGTTGCGCTTTGCTACTTACCCCCCAAGCGCCTTGCCAAGTGTGGAGCTGATGAAGTCGACTTGGCCCTGAATGAGATAAAGGGTGATGCAAGTGCCAATACTCAGGCTTCAGGGATTGGGGGGAGGATGCTGCTTGTGTGTCCTTGCCGATGCTTGTATGCACTTGCCCCATGTTAGCTTTTCAGTCAATGGGCCCTCAGATGGATTGCTGGTCATTAAAAAACACCAAGGGGTCTTCTGGCTAAATCGGGGCAAAGCATTGTTCATTTGAGTTGTATGATATGACACACGCATGCCATGTCCACCAGAAAAACACGCCTGCCCCTAAGGCGGGCTGCGGGGCAAGTTGGGGAGCTACGACTAGATAAGGGAATCATGATTGCCATGCGCCAGATCTTATGCCAGAATATCCTCATAGACGAGGGAGTAGAGCTAATGATGGCAGAAAACATCCTGAAAGCAGCCCTTCGTGTGCGCCAGTAAATCAAGGTAAATCTATGAGACTAATGCTGTGTGACTCTGGCACCACACTCACCTGCAGTCCCCAACACTCTTCAGTACCCCTCCCAGTGTGACCTATAACTCCTGTAGCATGGCTGTGCAAGGCACATCAAATCCGCTCAATGATTGCAGTGTGGCACCTGATACTGCTTCACACTTGTGCTCTGTACAGGTTAACTATCCACAACTCAAGGGCTACAACAAAATGATTGCTAGAGGCAGATAGGCTGCTCCAACCAAACAGGCTGCTTGCCACAAAGCGCAGCCTCACCAGTCATCAACAAAAGTGTACGCGTTGTACTTCCTCGCCAGGCCAACAATTTCTTTCAGTGGCGCAATGTGCTCGTCCATTGAAAACACACCTGGCAACAAGGAGACCAAGCAACGTGTGCAGTGCACGCTTGTCTCCATTATGGCAGCTGTGCACAGAGGCACAGAGCTGGTGTTAAGCTTGCACCCAAGCCCGCCAAGCGCAAGTAGAAACCCAACAGTTTGTCACGCTGAGAGACTGCTTCACACCAAATAGACTCGTGGCATGACCATGACTTATCAAATGAATGCTCCACTAACTAAAATTACCTCCTGATTACAGAGCAGCATAAATTTGGCATTGCACTAATTTGGCGTGACAATTTCATGTGTTGAAGAACCTCACCATCAGTGGCGATGACCTTGACACGTGCCCCCTGCTTGTCTGCTTCATGCAGCTGGCGCTCAAGATCTCCCATGTCCATGTGTTTAAATTTCAGGCGGAGGGCCTGAGGTGTCAAGACAGCATTAGTATCCAGTCCAAGCCCCTAGTTCACAAGGAACTTGAGGCTTGGGGAGGGAGCAGCTCAGAAGACAAGTCAAACACCAGCTCTGGGCAAGATGAGCTCAGGATTTACTCCTACCTTGCTCAGCCGTATGCCATCAATGATGGAGGCATGATTGAGCTCATCTGCAGACAGGGCATGAGCCTGACATAGTCCATGCAAAATTGTTCATAGATTAATGGTCTCTATCTGGCTAAGTTTGTCAACGAGCAAGCTTCTAGGCGCATATTGCATGTCTTGAGACATGGTTCACTAAGGCGCACAAAGAGTTTTAGATGTCTAACAAAGACTTGCAACACTCACCTGAGATGACTGCATCCTCACCCGTCAAAATTGACTCAAAGAACGCTGCATGCGTTGAAAATGTTTTCAAAGCATTCAGCTGTTATCAAAGCATTGACGTGATGGAACACTTGTTGTTCCTCTCACCTGTATTTGAGTCAAAACCGGAAGGGTACAGGATAGTGTCCTACAAAGGTAAGGCAAGGTAGGATCAGGTGTACATAGCCGCGGCTGCCAAACAAAGGCAGCTTAAGCCTGTTAGGCCTGCAACGTGAACTCTTATGGCGTGCACAACAGTTGAGCCAGGCAGAAAAGAAGATCGTACAATTCTCCATTGCCCAGATTTTGATAATCTAACTAATCTCATTAAAGCAAACCAGGGCAGGGACACGGCGCAGCAAAGTATTTCGTGCGGCTTGTGGCCAAACAGGCAACAAGGGGGCGGCCACATCGCTGCAATCTCTTCATGAATGTTTGGCCTGGGGAGCAGCAAAATCTGCAAAACACATGATTTACCTCTGTCCCATGAAACTTTGTGATGGTCTCTTCCAACTCTTTATGCAGATCAGTTGTGCCACAAATAAACCTGGATGCAGAAGCGAACAGTCAAGGTCAAACAGTCATGCTCCATGGACACACATTTGTTGATGCCCAGTGAGATGCTCACCTGACAGACGAAAGTCCGTGGCCATGTGACTGCAGACAGGTCAAACAATTGTTCTTTTGAATGCAGGAAGCTCTTCATTTTTAGTTGAACAATGATATCCTAGCAGGCCTGTTACTACCTGACCAGTCCTGAGTTCGATCGAGATGCGGCTGGCCGTGAAGCAATACACACCTTGATGGCTTGGATGGCAGCCTCATTGATGCTCGGATGGTTACACAGTCCCAAATAGTTGTTGGAGCACAGGTTGATCAGCTCTTTCTCCTCAAATGCACCATCTTGCACGCCTGCTTGGTCACGCATTCATGAGCAACTTTAGAAAGCGTGATCAATATCCCAAACCTTGGCAGTGCCAGGACAGAGGTTGTTGCAGATACGCCAGCCTCATGCAGGCCCAGGCCCTATTGGAGAAGAGGCAGCCTATGATGCTGGGAAAGGGCCTTCGAATTCGCTGAAATCAGTGGCTCATGCAGCCTACGCCCATACCAACAATTGATCCTTGCGGGGTGGTGAGCACAACCTCTTCCTTCAAAGTCTTGCTTTCCCTTGCAGCATGGAGCTGCTGTTTGCACATCTCCTGCGCACTCATGCGATCACAGTTCATGCGCAGAGCCAAAAGCTGTCATTGTAACTCTTTTTGAATAAGTTTCATCCCACATCTGTGCAATGCACACTGCACAGTGTATGTGGCACAATGCACAGATCAGTGACCTGACCTTGAGTGATCTCGGTGCCTCCTGATCTGGAGCGCTTGAAAGTGTGCGCATGAAAATTGCAAGCTGAGCTCGAGTATTGTACGCTACGCTTGACAAGTACACACCATGTTCGAGTGACGTTCGCAGGGTGCGAAGCATAATAATGGAAAGAATGTGTGATTTTTCACTGATATTTGCAGAAATTTATTATGCAAGAGCTTGATGGGAGATCACCTCACTTCACCAGCGTATGTTCGGTTGATGCCTCTGCTGCCCTGGCCAACCCTGTCCAGGAACTGCTGCCCTTACTGCAGCTTATTTGGCCTAGAGTAAGGCTGTAGACCAATCCTGAGATGCAAGCACACACTTGAGAGCATCGCGCACATGCACGCGCAGATGCGCAACACACACACACACACACACACACACACACACACACACACA